>JREQ01005265.1_pt1 | contig 20135 bp, 14 predicted proteins | sample 210151 | NCBI WGS metagenome assembly JREQ01 (sample SAMN03019617, study PRJNA260268) | marine sediment metagenome | biome: Marine; feature: Sediment; material: Clay; isolation source: clay from marine sediments 31 meters below sea floor depth collected from... | place: New Zealand: Canterbury... | reverse complement strand
CGTAGGAGTCGCATGGTTCGCCTGCCAGTTCCCCTATGAAGGTTGTAGTTGTGCCCTTCGGGTACTCTCTTTCAGTCTCGCTGAAGAGGTCGAGTAAGCCCCCAGCCATCACGCCGACTTCCCAATATGCGATGTCTGAATATTTTTTTCCAGCTTCGTTGGTGACTGTGAGTGTTACATTGAAGATTCCTGGTTCCGGACAGTACCAATCTGCGGTTGCTCCAGTTTTGTCGATTGTTCCATCGCTGTTGACGTCCCATTCGTAGAGTGTTATGTCGACGTTGTCCTCTGGGTCTGGGGGAAGTCCGTCTTTGGATTTGGTGCCGTCGAAGGTTACGGTACCATCCACATATACAAATGAGGGTTTCACTTCGGGGATGGCCGTTGGAGCCCCAACGAGGGGTTGGGGTCTTATCCACGTGTAGGAGCCGGGATCGCAATCATGTTCAATGTCCCACATAGTATAGTCCGGAGCGGGGCCTATTCCGGTGAGTGAGGTGTAGTAGATTTCTAGTGGGCAGGTAACCGTTTCGTTTGTTGGTACCTCAACCCAGTCGTATGGTGGCGCATCTGTGATGTTGAAGGTAATTGTCAACAATGGGCTGCTGGCGTCGAGCACTGTGAACGGCTTGTCCAGATCTGCTAGGCTGCCAGAGCCAAAGTATACGTAACCATCGGCGTCCATTATATCTGGACCAAGCCAGTTTGTGAAGAACTCTTCTATTGTTGGGGGTATGTAAACCTCTACGGCGTCTAACAGGGTGGTGCTGTAGCCTAGCTTAAACTCGAAGGCTGCCAAACTGGTGACGTTGTAAATGTTTACTGAGACGTTGAATAGGGTACCTGTTATGTCCGTCGAATCGACGAATTTAGGGTGTGGAGCCCATAGCCACGTGTCAGGAGGCCCAGGTGGTACATATTTCGCGTTAACGCCCACAACGGCAATGCTGAGAAGAAGCATTGGAATCAGAAGTGCATTAACTAGTTTTTTCCGTTTCATGATATTCCTTCTCCTTTCTCTTTTTCAGCCACGTTACTATTAGCAGAGTGACAAATTTAAGTTTTTCTAAAATTATCTTCTAGAAGCGTCTACCAGCTTATCATCTCAATTTGGTGGTAAACCTTCTCCTTAGAGCAAACTTTTCGTCCATGCCAGCCCTATCTGGCGCGTTACTTTTCAGCTTTCTACAGCGTCCTAAAGCGTCTAATCATCTCGTGGGTAATTGTTCAACTCATCTAAGCCAAAGATGTTTTCAAGTTTACTTACACAATTTTAGAGAAAAAAGGGGGGGGTTGGTTGCGCTGACGCCTAGCTTGTCCATGTCATGGCCAATAGCCTAGTGCTATCTTTCTTTTGATTACCACGACAGCAAGTATGTCGTCGGGCTTTATTTCGCCGTCCCAGACTACGTCGTAGAACGGGTTTTCTGCCAAGGCTTCTTCTAGGGTTATGTACCCTAGTGCTATCTTTCTTTTGATTACCGCGACTGTGAGTATGTCGTCGGGCTTTATTTCGCCGTCGCCGGTAACGTCGCCCCATCTCCAGACTCTGCCGTCTTCGAGTGGAAGCAGGGTGCACTCCTCCGCATTAATGTCTAATACCGCGGTTTCACATAGGTCGCCTGGCTCGTCCGTGAGATCTAGGACGGTGTGTCCGTAGGCTATGACCTCGAACGTGATGTTTGCCAATATTCCGGAGCCTGCTTTGAAGCCTGCTCCAAGGACCGACTGGCCGACTGATACATAGCCTGCAGCGTTGTTTATGTCTGTGAAATCGTAGGTGGGCGCTGGGAGGTAGGTTCCAAACACGACGCCAGTGCAATTCAGAAATGTGTTGTCGAAGTGGATGCCGGACATCCAGTGGCTAACCCTTTCCACAGTGTTGTCGATCCGCAATGTTACTACAATCGTTTCGCCGATTTCGTACCATTCTTCGACTGTCGGGTAAGCTATTTCAAGCTTAACCGTTAGTTTTTCTCTTAACTTGAAGAGGGCGTTTACGAAATAGAGTCCAGATGGGGGTGTAGATACGAGTTCGTTTCCGGCAGGGTCCTGTATCTTAGCTTCGCATGGGTCGCCGTTGACGTCTGTGAGTTTTATTAGGGTTCTTCCGCAACCTATGACTTGGAACGTGATGTTTAGTAGTATTCCGGGGCCTGTTTGGTAATCGTTTGGAGTTGTGAGATTGCAGCTGCTGGCTGTTACTGTGCCGTTTGGATATACCGTTCCGGGGGTAAATTCGTATGTTCCTTCGTCGAAGTATGTTCCCGCCTTGAGGTCGGTGCAGTCTAGAACGTTGGGGTTGTAGCTGAAGCCTGCTTTCCAAGAATTCACGTGTTCTGTGACGTCGGTAATTTTTAGGTATACGTTAAAGGTGTCGCCGGGTTTTTTGTCAGGGTAGGTCCAACTTATAGTTGAGAGCCCTGATTCGTCGACAAGTGAAAGAACTAGCAGTTTCTCGAATTCGAAGTATCCGTCTTCCACCATCATGGTTTCGAGTGGGTATGGTGGGGTTGGGAATGCAATCACATTTTCATCAACGTCTAGTGTCACGAAGTCTGTGAATGTTATGTTGCTTTTTCCGTAGCCTACAGCCGTAAAGTTTAGCCATGCTAGGCTTCCACGGCCGGTTTGGGTTTTTCCTGACTCAAGGGCGCAGCTGAGACCTGTTATTGTGCCCGCATTGTTGTCTATCGTGAAAGCGGTGTTCCAGGTGGCGGTGCCTGCAGTTTTGAGGAACATTCCCTCCTCGACGGCTGTGCAGTTTAAGACGTCAGGGTTGAAGCTGATGTCGGTGCTCCAAGCGTGCACATCTTCTGATGTTACAATCGACATCGGCATCATGAAGTTTTCGCCCATCTTGGTGGACGCGGGCGGTAGAGGGTCTCGCCAATATAGGTAGTGTTCATAGGGGCCTGTGATTTTGATCCAGTGTCTTGTCAACTTGAAGTAGCCGTCAATGCCAGGTGGAACCAGCTTGGGGAAGTAGATCAGGGTCTTGAATCCAGCAGTGTCGCTCCAATAACCGTCTACGAGAATTATGGGGCTTGCTCCATAGTCTACAACCATGAACACAACTGTTGCCAACACGTCCAAGCCACCGGCCAATGGGCAATATTCCGGGGGCAGGAAATAGGAGTATGCGCTTGGATCCACCATGGTGCAGTTAATGCCTGTTACGTTGCCAACGCCTATCGTTCCGGGATTAAAAGTTGTGGCGCCTGAGCGGTTCATGAAGCCTACATATTTATCAGGGATGCCCTCATAGACCACCATGAACTTTAGAACTGCAGGGTTGTAGGTGAAGCCTAGTTCCCAAGAATGCAACAGTTCGGTGCGGGTGGTGCTATTAACCACTAGCAGCATAATTTTCAGCTCACCAGTTTTGTTGAGGGGATAGAATTGAACTAAGGCTGGAGATTCTTCGCCCTCTGGCTCTGTCCATAAAGGAAACACTACTACAGTGTCATCTGCGGAAACTGGAAGCGGAAAGACCATGAAAACGCTGACAATCAACACTAGTGTAGCAAGAATGGCACTAATCTTATTTTTTGCTTTCATTTTATTTCACCTTATATAGCTGTAAATCTCGAATTCTTCTCCTTTCTACTTTTCAGCAAGTAATAAATGACGCCAGCCGCATTTAAAAGTCTTATGGAAAAATATACCATACAGAAAATATTAAATTACACATTAAACAATATACCAAATCCGCTACAAACATGATGTTCAAGCCTGTTTTAGCGCCACAAGAAAACGAATAGTGGTCTCATGCTGACTTATCCACTTCTCCTTTGAACTTCCCAAGAAAAAACGATCAGGATCAAAGCAACGCAACATCAAAATCTCCTCCTGCCTTATCTCATCTAACTGCGTCAACTTTTCAGCTACTTTTGGTTTCATCCCATACTTCCCATAATAGCTTCCAAAGCCTCTTCACTTTCCCCTTCCTCAACGTAAATCTTCTCCAACACTAACTCTCCGCCAATCCTCTCGAAAACCCCTGATCTGTCACAACCTTCCGCACATTCAAACCAGAACACGTGATACACGGAACCTTCTCCACAAGACGCCGTCGATCCTGCAAAACCGTAATAACCATATCCTTTGCCTTCACCGAATGCGCGCGCATGGTCTGTGTTCAAGATTTTATAAGTCTATGTGAGGTGACGTTGAAAAATACGACAAAGCTTAAAAGTGTAGGTTACCAAGTGTTTTTCTAAAAGTTTAGCGGAAAGGTGATGCGAAAATGGGTAGAGTGGTAGACGGCTACAAACAGTTTGTTGAATTGGCCAACAAGACTGACGAAGCAAAGGGGATGATGACTGGATGGGACAGAGTCATACAGTTCATCATCGAGGGGGAAGACAACTTCTACATCAAAATCGAGGGAGGTCAAGCTTCACTTACCGTGGGAGAACACGAATCACCCAACGTAACGCTGAAGGGCCCAGAGGAAGTCATGTACAAGATGTATACCCGAGAACTTGACGCAACTAGAGCTTACTTCGCCAAGCAATACACGATAGAAGGCTCTATGAGCGACGCTATGAAGTTTGGGCGGTTAGGCACTGCAGTCGCCAAGGCACAGGAATGAGTAATAGACAAAAGCGTACGAAGACTATATTCAAGGTTTGCTCGTTTCAGGGGTTCACCCCACTTTCTTTCCGAGATAACAGCGTGGATTATAATTCAATAAGTTCTCGAAGCAAAACTGCGCCTTTTCCTTCCCCCGTACCATCTTAATGAAAAGTTGCAATGCGCACGCACTTTGTCTTTTTCACCAGAACGCACTTAACATCCGGGTTATTCACGCGCGCGAAAGAGTTCAGAGGCCCGAAGCATAACTTAGAGGCAACCTCGTAAAAATGACAGCCTCAAAACAACTTATAACTCATCCACCGGCAAATCCTCAAGCTTTGATGTTACTCCTCACCTGGGATATAAAGTGGGAGTGGAGTTGGCACGCACATCTTCGAATATCCTAAAAATCTATGGATTTATATTGCTCTGATACAACGTATTGTGGAGGTATGGCTATTGAAAAGAGTGGGTCATATAATACACCTTAGCCCTAGCAAGAGGGTTGGTAGAATCGTGCCACTAAGCCGAGAGGGGGACTTCTTTGGTTATAAGAGTGAGGGTGAAGCTAAAAAGCAAGGAAGATGAATCGATAGAAACGTCAGCCATAGCCAATAGTGGCTACGAGTCATATGAGCCGGAAATTGTTGTCCCTGAACCCCTCGCAAAAAGGCTGAACCTATTTCCCAAACTTCCCAGTGGAACTAGAATTGAGGAATATAGGTCCATCGGAGGCGTAACCCGAATTTACTATGTTCCAGACGCCATAGAAATCTCCGTCATAACCAGCGATAGAGTTGAGGGACCGGTGGTAGCTGGAGTTGCCATATCCGATAAGGAGGAGGAAGTTTTGTTAAGCGACAAGCTCATTGACGCATTAAACGTCGCGCTAGAGAAGCCTGGCATGGGACTGTGGAGATTCGTAGACGAGCCCCCCTCTAAAACGAGAACAAGTAAAAGACCTGAGAAGTGGTAAACAGGGCATTTTCGAGAAGCTCTACAAATTCCCTCTCGGTCAATGAGTAGAAGTTCATAATTTTCCAAGTTGACTTAAGATCAACCAAATTCCTATCGATCTCCCAATAAGTGTTAAAGGAAAGCTTTTTGACCAAGACGCTTATTACATGCGCATCAAATTTATTTTATGGTTTAAAGTATGTAAAATGTGTTTCAGCATTGAATGGTTCAAAGCTCGAAGTTGATTTCTGGAAGCTCTTGCGTGTCTTTGAAAGCAAGATCAGGGTAGAAATAGTGAGGCTGCTGTTGCGATTTGAGATGATGTCTTTGTCAGATGTTGCCAGAAAATTAGAAAGCGAATCAGGTCGAAAAATGACACTCCCTGGACTGCTTAAACACATAAAAATATTAGAAGACGCCGGAATAGTAACGAAAGAGTCTGGAGCTTTCTTGCCAACACCGGATGCGAGGAAAACCATCTACTTATTGGAAGGAAAAGAAAGAGTTGAAAAAATCTTGCAGCAACTAGAGGGCAACGTAGGGAATCTATTGCTGGCTGGAGCATTATTCGGCGAAACAGCTAAACTGGCGCGAAAAGTTCAAGGAACAAGACGTAAACTGGTCAAAGAAGAAAGAAAACGTCTTGAATTTCTACTTGACCAATGCGAATCGGAAAGAGTTTACAATCACTTAACAGACGATGAAAAGAAAAAAGTAAAGCTTTGGAGAATGATGATGACGTTTCTCGAAGGATAGTTACCAACCCTCACAACTTTGATCTCTGTTTGATTATTTCATCGATGAAACTAACGACATCTTTCTTTTCAGGGTCTGGAAGTTTACCAAGGAGCATATTCGCTATTTCATCCATGCTTTTCGTGAATTCATTTTCTCGAAATTTCTGGTATGCCAAAAAAGCTTTGTGAGATCCTACTCCTCCGTAAGACTTCAAAACTTTCGGGTCTTCTTTTATCTGTGCTATATAAGGAATTTCGAGGAGGTCTTCAAGGTCTTTAATGAAGTCTTTGGTGAACTTCTCAGGTGTCTTTATCCTGTTTAATACAAAGCCAAGCGGAACACATTTGAGAAAGTATCTGCCTAGCCGAATCGTGTCTATAGCTGATTCAACACATAAAACAAACTCGTCTTCTGTCAGAATAAGAATGGAATATTCGCAGATACCCAACGATAAAAATGCGGCTTCGCCTAGAGGAAACGGGACATCAATAAACATAAAATCTGTCTTCAAGTTCATAAGCTTCTTTGCAAAATTGATCGGGTCTATTTCAAAATAGCTTTGTAGAGAAACACCTGATGGTATCAGGAACAGATTTTCAAACTCTGTGGGATACGTTGCTTTCTCGATTTTCATATCTTTTCTTATAACTTCGTCAAGCTTGAAACCTTTAGGAGGTATGTCGACTCCGAGGATCACTCGTAGAGGGTGATTTGGGTCTCCCTCAACTAGGACAACTTTCTTGCCTCGATCAGCTAAAGCAGCACCGACGTTCGCCGTAATGAGAGACTTCCCCACGCCACCTTTAGAGACGGCAAAAGTTATAGATTTCACCGCGCATCGAAGAGTCCTTTCGGTAACGACCTAAAATGTAGGCGCATCCTTAACTAATGGGTTAAAGGTGTAAATAATAGCTAATTCTTAACTTCTTTTTCAACGCCTAGTTTCTTGACGAGGTCTTCGAAGGTGTTAGCAGGTTTAATCTTTATCCCGTATTTCTTCTCGAATTTCTCAATCTTTTCTTTGCGTTCAATAACGTCTTTTATGAAGCGCGTCCGTGCGCGTTCCGGGTGACTGACTGGAAAACTTCCTAGCTCACGTTCATATGCTTGGATAACTTTCTTCTGCTTGTTGAACATTCGATAATATTTGACGCTGATTAAAAGCAGAATAACTGTGATTGTCGTTAATCCGAGTATTGCCCATTGGGACAATACAAGTTGTTCCGGGTAGGGCATGTGCATTATTGTCACTTCATGTTCTGAGGGGTCGTATGTGAAGTATAGCCATGTATGCGTTCCGTTCGTATAAACCGTTTTGAAGTACAGAGGTGGGTTATAGTTGACTGTGACCGTATGCGGAGGTTCAATTAAGGCATGAGGAATGCAGATACGGCAGAAACCCTTGCCTTTGGTGCCAGTCACTTTGAAACTTAGTGCGTTAGTTCTGTTACGTGAATTATAATGGCATTGGAAGTTTGAGATTGTGGAATTGCAAACAGTAGCAATTTTGTAAGACTGATTTTCCGTCGTGATGTTGAACTGGAGGAACATAGCCATCAAAGGATAGTTATCTAGGCTGTTTTCGTCAATAGAGTATGGTTTGTCGCCTATTCCATGCAAATTCATGTCGGTACCATCGTAGTCACTCCAGTAGTTGCCCTCAGCACCATTGTCCCAGTAATTTACCGAATCAATGCTACTTGGTGGTTCAGTGTTGCTGATGAAGTTGTTGTGGAAAATTGCGTTATTGTTAGACCCCTGGAGGTAGATTCCACACGAGTTATTTGAGGCGCCGTTACCTGTAAGGGTGTTATCGCGGGAATAGTAGAGGTAGATTCCATACTGGTTGTTCGAGGCGTAGTTGCTAGAAAGGACGTTAATGTGAGAATCGCCCACGTAGATTCCATACGAGTTGTTTGAGGCGATGTTACCGGAAAGGACGTTATTGTCAGAATGGTAGAGGTAGATTCCATAGGGGTTGTTTAAGGAAATGTTGTTGCCAGTAAGAGCATTATTGCTTGAACTGTGGATGTGGATTCCATACGAGTTGTTTGAAGCGGTGTTACTGGTAAGAGCATTATTGCTAGAATAGCTGAGGTAAATCCCGTAGGGGTTGTTTGAGAGTATGTTACTAGTGAGAGCATTATTGCTAGAATAGCTGAGGTAAAATCCATAGGGATTGTTTGATAAAACAATGTTACCAGTGAGAGCATTATTGCTTGAATGGAGGAGGTAAAATCCATACGAGTTGTTTGAAACGATGTTATCAGTAAGGGCGTTATCGCCTGAACTGTGGAGGTAAATTCCATAGTGGTTGTTTGAGGCTATGTTGCCAGTGAGGATGTTATTGCTAGACGTTAAGAGCCAGATTCCTAGCTCGCCGTTTTGTATGGTGAAGTTGCTGAGGGTAATGTTATTGGCTGCTACGCGAACTACGGTTCCAGTTCCATTCCCATCGATAACGGTGTCATGTTTGTTCTCTCCAACAAGCGATAAAGCCTTGTCCACAACCACATGCTCATGGTATGTTCCTGCTCTAACGAAAATGGTTTCTCCTGGATTTGCTGCGTCTATAGCTTTTTGGATGGTTGTATAGTTGTCTGGAACCCAAATAGTGTTAGAACTTGCAACTACAGATTTTGAATAGCCGTCTGGTGTCTTACTGAAACTTGCATATATTAGGGCTGAATTGAACCACGCCAAGAAAAACACAAGAACAATAGCTGCTAAAATGATGTCCCTGTTCATTCACCATCACTTCACATAGAGTACGCCAGTTATTTATCGTTTCTCGATGGCAAATCTGTCGAATGCGAACAAAACGGAAAATCCATTGATGCGGGCGAATTTTCCATCAATTAAGTTTTACTTATTTGGTTAAAATTTGCTTTTTGGTTAAATTTTTGCTGTGTAAGAATTTTCCATAAGACTTTTAAATGCGGCTAGGTTCATTTTAGGATGCTGAAAAAGTAGAAAGGAGAATTGATAATGAAAGGGAAAGCGTTTACAGGGATAATGCTGACGCTGTTTCTAGTAGCAACGTTGTTCACTGCTATTCCAATAGAAGCGCAAGAGGGAGATCCTATCAAAATAGCCGTCGTAGGTCCTCAGGGTTGGATACAGTGGGATGGCATATGGGTTGGCGCTGTAATGGCAAAGGACATAATCAATGATGCTGGTGGTATCGTGACGGGAGACGGTCTCCATCACTATATTGAATTAAAAGCTGTTGACAGCCACGCAGTTCCAGAGCCAGAGCCCGCAGCAGGGTGGATTGAGCTGCTTTCTGCGCTGGAGCCTCCGTTCAGTGCGGACTTTGTGCTAGGAGGCTTCAGAACAGAGTGTGTTGCTCCGATGCGCCTCAACTTCATTACTTACGCGAAGGACAAGTATGATCATGATCAGAAGGCTCCCATATGGATTATCGCCGGCGCGTCTACAGACGAACTTATCGACTGTCTTGGTACAGGAGCGTGCGGAGGTACTTGCATGCGTTGCAACCCCGACCTCGGTAGATACATGTTCAGAGTGACGCCGATGTGCGGCTCGGAGCTTGTCGCGCAGTACGCTATGTTCCTAAGATTTTGGGTGATTCCATTTAAACTTGGTCCCATCTATGGCGGTGACGTGGTTGGCGAAGATCCTGGTCCCCTTGTGGGACCCCCTTACCCCGAGGGCACTCGACTCTTCCGAGACTTAATAGGTGTCCAGCCCCCAGTATATGCAAACCACATCAAGACTTACCTCGTTATGGAGGACCTTACATGGACCGCAATAATGGGGCTGCTAATGGAGGGAGAGGTCAAGTATCCTCCACCACCAGACATCGATGCCCTCCTGGGACCCAACGTCGAAGTAGTTGGCTACGACCGCACCCACGCTCTAACGCCAGTATTTGAACCAACATTTGGAAGGATCGATGACTCAGACGCTCGTCTCATTATTCACATATATTCAGCTGTGACAGGAGTAGACTTCATCAAGACGTGGGGAGAGAGAAGAACCAAGGCTGTCTGCGTAGGCATCAACGTTGAAAGCCAGATGCAGGAGTTCTGGGAAAAGTCAGGCGGCAAATGCGAGTACGAAACGTTCCTCGCGTCTCTAGGCACGGGAACCAACCTAAATCCAGACGCAGAACCATATAGTACAGCAGAACTGTGGAACCTATACAAAGAAAGGTCAGATGACATACTCACTGAATTCTGGAAATCACCCATGCCAAGCACATACCCCATATACACCATGTGGGGTTCCTACGACGCAATATTGGGTCTAGGAGAACAGATTGAAAAATTCGACAGTTGGCCCACCTCAACCAGTGGGGCAGAACACACCAACACCGTTATAACTAGTAATGAAGCAACCGTTCGAAGTGGCCCTCTCGGCACGTTCATGTACACCCAGTACCACGACGTCTACACAGACCCTGGCGCCGTAACTCCAAACTGGAGTCCGCCATACCTTGTAAGATCGCACATAACTCAGTGGCAGGCTGGTAGAATGGAGGTTGTGTGGCCCATGAATTGTACCTTCTCAAGAAGATACAAGGTTCCCCCATGGATGTACAGTTTGGCGGAAACAGATGTGTTTACAGATCCAACAACAGGTTTACCAGTTCCAAATGGACTAGTTGATGTTTATGACATTGGATTCCTAGCAGGGGCATGGCTAAAAAGAGCCGGCGAGACAGGATGGAACATAGAAGTCGACATGGACAACAACGGCGTCATCAACATCTTCGACGCGTCCAGAATAGGAAAAGACTACGGAAAAAGCTACATAACGGAAGGCTACCCGAGCTGGCCTCTTCCATAGCGCCTCCTTCAAGAAGCCCAACAGGCTTCACCCCCTTTTTGTTTAACAAAACATAATAACGCGCTACGGAAAAACATTTATATTCACACCTTAAAATCAAATCATCTACACATAGCGTAGTCTCGGTGAAGGATGTTGATTGAAGCTGAACTCGTCAAGTCCATCCTAATATACGGCGTAATATCAAGTGGAATGTACGCTTTACTGGCTGTCGGATTCTCCATGATTTATGGAGTGACGGAGATAACAAACCTAGCCCACGGCTGCTTATTCATGCTTGGAAGCTACGTGTTTTTTTTCTTGGCCACTCCCTATGGAGGCATTCAATTAGATTTACTTTCAGCCTTAATTCTCGCCGCAGTTTCAGTAGCCATTCTAGGCAGCATTCTCTACAGGGTAAGCTTGGACCCTGTGGTAGAGGACCCGCTCTCGATTATAGTGGTTACACTTAGTCTAGCCATAATTCTTCAGGAGTCGATGATCCTATTATTTGGTTCGTACCGTCAACCTGTTCCATCCGTTTGGGAAGGATTCTTAGAAATGTTAGGGCAGCCGGATTTTCTGATGGTCTGGGGCGTGAAGACCACATACTCAAAGGTTTTATCCTCTCTGCTCTCACTAGTTCTCTTCGCCGCCTTATTAATATTCATCGCAAAAACAAAAATCGGACGGGCAATGAAGGCATTATCTCAAGACCGCGAAGTGGCAATGCTAATGGGGGTCAACATTAAAAGACTATCCATGCTAGCAATGGCTATATCTGCATCACTCGCTGCGGTTGCTGGCGTATTAATCACATCCTCTACCGTTGGAGTAACATATCCACACGTCTGGACAACTCCGCTATGGATGGCCTTCTCCATAGTTATTTTAGGTGGCCTAGGAAGCATCAAAGGAGCCCTTATCGGAGCCTTTATCATTGGATACGTTGAAACAATCTTCACTCATGGAATCGACCCCATCATAGCGGACTTCATGAACGTTCCGAGAGGCGCCACTCTTAGCGGCGCAGTTATTATGGCGACTATGCTGGCGGTCCTCCTTTTTAGACCCAAAGGGTTATTCGGAAAGCGTATAGAACTCGAGGACTGAAGATCAAAATGGTAACAACTTACTTTAGAAGATTTTATTCGAGCTTCGCTGCACACGTCGTCGACATCCCGCCAAGACTGCTAGCCCTTCTGTTAATTCCGCTTCTTATATGCCTCCCTTTAATGGGGTTGCCACTAACCATTCTGCTTATCCTCACGACCGCTAACATAATGGCGATCTTTGCGGCTAGCTGGGACCTCCTCGTCGGCCGCACCGGGCAGATAAGTCTTGGTCATGCCCTTTTCTTCGGAATCGGCACTTACGGCACAGGCTTATTATTTAAACATTTGAACTGGCCACTTTTGGTAACTATACCTTTAAGTTTGCTTATCGGCGTCGCTGCCGCCGTGATCATAGGCTTTCCTTGTCTAAGGGTGAAGGGCCCTTACCTGGCGTTGGTAACTCTGGCATTCCCTTTAATCCTCATCGGCCTAATTCTTTATTTCAGGGACTTTACAGGAGGCGATTTCGGCATCTGGAATCTACCCAGCTATTTCTCCTTTCTACCCTATAGACAGCAGTACATAGCAGAATACTATCTCACTTTGCTCTTGCTACTCGTCTCAGCAATCATACTCTACAAAATTGCCAATTCAAAAACAGGGATAGTCTTCGTGTCTATCCTTGATGATGAGTTGGCGTCTAAAGCATCTGGAATCAACATAACTAAGTACAAGTTGATGGCCTTTGTTATAAGCGGCTTATTCGCAACCTTAGCAGGAAGCGTCAACGCCCATTTGATAGCAAATGGTCATGTTGCGAGTTTAGCGTCACTCAGGCTTGCTCTCTCTTTCATAGTAATCGTCTGGGTGATTTTCGGAGGAGTAGGAACGATTTATGGTCCGATAGCAGGGGTCTACATCCTAGAGATCCTAGACAAGTACGTCTTAACACAAAGACTAGAAGTTCCTTCTTCATGGCGCCTCATAACCTACTCTGTCCTCGTAATCGTCTTCCTTATTTTGTGGCGTGGAAGAGGCTTAGCAAGGTTCGTAACCGACAAACTCGAAGACCTTGAGGAAGCGAGGGACATAGATGAGAGAGGTCCCAGGATCTGGAAAACGTATAAGAAGAGGGAGAAGAAGTCCAATCCAGAGGGTTAACTATGCACCTTCTCGAAGTTGAAAACCTAACCAAACGTTTCGGAGGACTAACAGCAGTCAACAACGTCAGCTTCCACATCGACGAAGGCGAAGTCGTTGGCATAATCGGCCCAAACGGAGCCGGAAAGACAACGCTGTTTCACCTAATAACCGGGTTCCTCAAACCTGACTCAGGAACCGTGAAACTCAACGGCGAAAACATCACCGGACTCGCCCCCCACAAAATCGTCAACAAGGGAATCGCGAGAACATTCCAGGTTGTCAGACCTTTTCGCCACCTACCAGTCATCGCAAACGTCATGGTATCCCTCAAATCTCCCAGAGGAGCCAGAAAAATCGAATGGATCAAAACCTTTGAACGAAAAGCCATAGACATGCTAGAGGATGTAGGCCTTACCGAATTGATGCTTGAACCAGCTGAGAACGTGGGCCACGGCGATTTGAAAAGACTAGAGATGGCTAGAGCACTCGCCCTCGAGCCGGATTTACTAATGCTAGACGAACCCTTCGGCGGATTAAATCCACTCGAAACGGATTACCTCACGAAATCCATCCAAAGAATACACCTAGATCATCCCACGCGTGGCATAGTCATAGTTGAACACAAGCTATACGCCCTCATGAAGATAGTTAAAAGAGTAATAGTGCTTCACGAAGGAGAAAAAATAGCTGAAGGAAAACCAGAAGAAGTATCCAAAAACAAAAAAGTAATAGAAGTATACATGGGAAAGGCGATGTGACATGCTCGAAGTAAAAGACCTAACAGTCCACTACGACGGAGCCATAGTCTTGAACCGCGTCAACCTAAAAGTCGAAGACGGAGAGTTCGTCGGTGTTGTCGGACCAAACGGCTCCGGAAAGACAACCCTGCTTCGCACAATATCCGGCGTAATAAAGGAGGTTGCGCCAGGCAAGAAAGAACACCCAAGCGTATCAGGCACCATAACATATGATGGAAAAAGAATAGACAAACTTAAGGCATGGAAAATCGTAAAAATGGGCATCGTCCACTGCCCAGAAAGACGGAGACCCTTTTCTGAAATGACCACCCTCGAGAACCTAAAGATGGGAGCTTACCTACGCAAAGATAAAGGAGGAATCAAGAAAGACTTGGAATGGATCTACGGGTTATTCCCTATCCTCAAAGAGAGAGCGAATCAGATATCCCAAACTCTGAGCGGCGGTGAACAACAAATGCTCGCCATCGCAAGGGCGTTAATGTCAAAACCCAAGCTTCTGGCTATAGACGAACCATCGCTAGGATTGGCTCCAACGCTGAAAGAAAACGTACTCGACAGCATCAAGGAAATATGGCGTTCAGGAGTCACGGTTTTACTAGTTGAACAAGACGTGAGCATAACCCTCGCCACAGCACAAAGAATCTACGTCCTCGCGCACGGAAGAATAGCCGTTGAAGGGACCAAAGAAGAATTAATGAAGAACAGAGACGTCAGAGAGATATACCTAGGCCTATAAACCATCCGGCATTTCACCTCTCACAATCAACACATAAATTTTTATATTTGTTCCACATGTAATTGCCGTGATCAAAATGTCAAAGTCAAAATCAGATAAGACATTAGCCGAATACGAAAAAAGACCCTGGCTTAAATGGTATGCCGAGGGCTGCCCGGCAGACGCTGAAATTCCCGATAACAAATCTATACCAGACATGATAGATGAAGCACTTGAAAAATGGGGTAACACAACCGCCATAGTTTTCTACGGCAGAAAAATGAAACATAAAGAAATACATGAACTGTCTCTAAGGTTTGCAACAGCCCTACATGATCTAGGCGTCAAGAAGGGAGATAAGGTTGCCCTACTCCTTCCAAACTGCCCCCAGTTTATGATCGCCTACTTTGGAATCCTCAGAATAGGAGCAGTGGCTTCGGCTATGAGCCCCCTTTACACCCCTAGAGAAATCAAGCATCAGCTCAACGACAGCGGGAGCAAAAATCTGGTTTGTCTAGACCTCCTCTATGAAAACGTGGAAAGGGTTTGGGAAGAAACAGGGCTTGAACATGTGATCATAACGAGCGTAGAAGAATATTTGCCTAGTAGAGGACGCTTTTTCGGAAGAGCTCGAGGAAAAACACTTTCCGTGGAGGTACGCCAGAGACCGGGAATCATATCGTTCCAAGACTTAATTAAGAAATATCCTCCAAATCCGCCTAAAGTCGAAATCAACCCTAAAGAGGACCTAGCTGCCCTTCCTTACACCGGAGGAACAACTGGAGTGCCCAAAGGGGCAATGCTAACTCACCACAATGTAGTTTCCCTTCAGAAAGAAATGTGGGACTTCTTTCCCGACATAGAGGACGGTAAGGAAGTCACCGTATCAATGCTACCCTTCTATCACATATACGGCCAGTCAGTACTCATGCTCACCGGAGCAGTACGAGGCGGACTGGGAATATTGTTCGCTAGGCCCGATTTGGAAGATATCATAGCCGCAATGGAACAGCATAAGGCCACACTCTTTTACGGTGTCCCAACTCTCTACAAGTACTTTGTAGACTTGAAGAGAGCTAGGAGATTTAATTGGAACAAAATGAAATACGTTTTCTGCGGTGCCGACACTCTACATGACGAAGTAAAGAGAGACTGGAACAGATTCATGGGTAAGGAAATACGCGAAGGCTACGGTTTAACTGAAACAACCGCTGTGACACATACAAACCCACCTGGCAGAAACAAGCCAGGCTCATTCGGCGTTCCACTACCCAACACCCACGCCGCCATATGTAAACTCGACAAAATTGAGTTTATTCCGCCAGGCCAAGAAGGCGAACTCGTGGTAAGTGGACCGCAGGTGATGCCGGGCTATTGGAATAAGCCTGAGGCTAACAAGAATAGCTTCTTCAAGGCAGGTGGCAGGCGTTGGTTCAGAACCGGTGACATAGTATACATGGACGAGGAAGGATACTTCCATTTCGTTGAAAGAACAAAAGACATGATCAAGTACAAGGGATATTCGGTCTACGCCCACGAGATAGAAGAAGTACTATACAATCATCCAAAAATCAAAGAAGCCGCTGTCATAGGCGTTCCAGACCCCGAAGTCGGAGAACGCGTTAAAGCAATAGTGGTTCCAGATAAAGATTACAGAGGAAAATTGACAGAAGAAGAAGTTCGCGAATATTGCGAGAAAAACCTAGCCCACTACAAGGTTCCCAAGATCATAGAATTCAGAGGCGAGGTCCCCAAGACAGAGACATTCAAGGTAGACCACAAAAAGTTGAGGGCAGAACTCTTCCTACTAAAAGAAGAGAAGTAATTGAACTCTAAAACTAGCTAAGTGACCTAAATCGCCTGTGAAACCGGCAACACGTTCCATTCTGGTCTACGCAAAGCATTAGCTTGGCTACTCTTCGATCCCTGCCAAGTACTTGGCAATCTTTTTCTTTTCCTCGAAGTCGTAGGACAGTAAGACGAGTATTTCTTCCATCACCGGTGAACCCCCGCCGTGAACCCCTGCTACCGCTGAGACGCCGGCTGCTGCCGAACATAGCATGTCGGAGAGCATGCGGAAGCATCGATGCACCTTTTCAGCTGGAACATCCGCCTTTCTCATAATGTATTTTTCCAGGTAAGGCCTTGTCTCCGGGTTGGCGAAGTCACCTTCAAAAGGCAAAGTCGCTGGCAACCCTCCAGCAAGGTCTGTGAGAATTTCGCTCTCATGAAAAATATTTACACCAGCATGACGTCTGCCGACGTTCACGTAGACGATGTTTGGCATAAAAGTTCCAGAAGGGTGCTGTTCCCCCGTAACCGCGGCGGCAATACCAGCTGCGTAGACAAGTTCGGCTACGCAGGCTAAATCAGCTAACTTCGACCTCACGTGCGCTTTATCCGCGATTCCCTGATACTCTGCAGTGAGAGCTGAAGCTCCAGTTATGATATCCGTCACGGCGGGCTTGCACCCGCAGTAGCTATGCCTGTGAAACAATGCTCCTGCAGCGTGGGCTAACAGTCCTCCGAATGGCCATTCACCACACATGAAAACTCGTTCCCAAGGAACGAACAGGTCGTCGAAGATTACGAAGGAGTCCGCTACCCCCAATTCGCCCATGGGAGCTTTAAGCTTCTTCCTTGGCCTAGCGTTCGTAACATGCGTGATGAGTTTGACTTTTTCGGCGTCTGCTGGAACAGCGAATGCCACAGCGTAGTCGGCGTCTTTCTCCGTTAACGCCCTAGTGGGTAAGCATATTATTTCATCCGCATTAGCCGCCATCGTAATATGGTTTTTTGCCCCCCTCACAACTATGCCATCGTCCCTTTTCTCCACTACGTGCACGTATAGATCTGGGTCCTTTTGCTGGTGCGGCCTCAGACTTCTATCACCTTTGACATCTGTCTGCGCCATTGCTGCTGTGAGGTCGCCTTTCTGAAAATATTCCAAGTATTTTACGAACCGTTTGTGATATTCGGTACCATAGCTCTGATCTACATCGTAGGTTATCGCTGAAAGGGCGTTCATAGCGTCACAGCCCATGCATCGCTGGATGCAACCGCCCGTGAGGTGGCAGGCCTTCCTAATCATCTCCTGCTTTTTTAAAAGATCGTCGACGCTCCGATTTATGTGAGTGAAGCGGTTTATTTCTTCTCCAGTAAGATGAGATTTTGCGGTGATCAAACCCTTAAATTTTGGGTCTTCAACCAAGTCGAAAGTTTTGGCGAGCACACTGGTCGATGGTATAAGGCGAGGGTCACCGCGTCCTACCAGCTTGCCATCTATGTATATGTTCTTCCTCATCCCCTGCAGTTTTTCCACATATTCTTTTGAGGTCCTCATTTTGACCACCTTGAAAATACTAGTCAAATCGATCAGGTATATAAGTGTCGTGAAAAAGTTGACTTCTCAGGTCGCTTGGCCGCGAAGCGGTGTGAATGCTGATTGTAGGGGTGTGGAATGGTTTAAGGGCGTTGGAGTTTGCGTGGAAGTTGCGGTTTGTAAGCCGCTAAAAAGCCACTTTATTAAATAGGGGAGATGAGGGGATGATTCAGAGGAATTTCACCAAGTCCTCACGCCTTATTCTTGGTAATTCTTTTTTGATGCCGGCGAGGTATCTGGCTATGTCTTTTATCTTCTCTATGTTATAGGTTCCCACCATCATGATTGTCTCCATGACAGGGGAACCACCCCCATGGACACCAGCTACTTGAGACACTCCCGTTAGATCAGAGGCTAGAAGGTTTTCAACGAGCCTGAATGCCCTGTGCACATATTCAGACGAAAGCTTTGGATTCCGCATTATGTACTTGTTCAGTAAGGCCCCCGTTTCTTCGTTGTAGAAGTCTGCCTCAAGCGGCAAAGTACAGGCGAGGCCGCCAGCAAGGTCCGCGAGAAGCTCGTATTCATGATATATGTTCTCTCCGGCCAATCTTCTTCCTGCGTTGGCATACACGGGGTCAGGGATGTACGTTCCAGACGGAGATTTCTTAGCATACTGCGCACTAGCTATTCCGGCGGCGTATACAAGTTCTGATAAACCAATGAAATGGGATAATTTGTCCCGAACATGAGTTGCTCTTTCGATGTTGTTGCATTCTGCGATTAAGGCGGCGGCGCCACCCAACACGTCGGTCACCGCAGGTTTACAACCCGTGTAACTATGTCTGTGATAAAGCGCAAACAGCAAAGCAAGGGCCCTTCCGTATTCCCATTCACCGCACATGAACACTCTTTCCCACGGAACAAACACGTCGTCAAATATCGTTAATGATTCTGCGTCTCCAAACTTGGCGATGGGAGCGTCCAGTTTTATCCTTTTGTGCTGGTATGCCGGGCGAACCACAAGTTTAACTCCATCCGTGTCGGCAGGAATTGCGAAAGCAACAGCCCAGTCGCCTTCTTCTTTGGTTAAGGTGCGGGTGGGAATAGCGATAATTTCGTCAGCGTACGGCGCAATACTATTGTGTGCCTTTGCGCCACGAACAATGATGCCATCATCCCGTTTTTCTACCACGCGTAAATACAGGTCGGGGTCCTCTTGTTCATGCGGTCTTTTAATTCTGTCACCTTTCACGTCTGTTTGGGCGCAATTTCCAACTATGTCATTTTCTTGGAAATATTTTAGAAAGTTGAGAAAACGTTCGTAGTAGTTGGTTTTGTACTGCATATCTATGAGTTTCGTAACAACGGAAAGGGCATTCATGGAGTCTATGCCCATGCAACGTTGAATACAACCACCGGTACGTTGACAAATTAGACGAGTCATCTCCTGTTTTTTCAATAAATCTTCTTTGCTCTGGTGGATGTGACAGAAACGGTTGATCTTTTCTCCGGTGATGTGAGATTTAGCAGTGCAGACGTCTTCAAATTCAGGATCATGAGCCATGTCAAATGTAACGCTAACCACGTTGATGCCTGGAAGCAGCCGTTCATCCACATGCCCTACTTTTTCACCACCGATATACACGTTTTTCTTCATCTTTTTTAATCGCTCAATGTACTCTTCTTTCGTTTTTATAGCCAATATCTTTCTCCTCCTTTTCCAAGATTCTTTTACTTAACACAGAGGACATATAATTAACTTTTCTTGCAGCGCGGCAGATGAATCAGATGCCGACTAACACCATAACGTAGACGTTAAGTAGCCTTCTCTCGAAATTCATAATACTGAATCAATTTGCTGACGGCGTTGGCGGCATCCTCCAGGGTTAAGTAAACTGGAATTCCACCATCCAAGTATCGTTTCTGCTCTTCAAGGAACACTTCCCAGGACTGCAGAGAGTAAGATGAACGAAGGACAGCCGCCGCCGGCTTCCCGAGGCTTTCATTATTCCTTATCAAGACTTCTGTCAAGTCCCGCAAGTTTTCCCTATCCTCCGGAGTACGCATGC
>JREQ01005981.1_pt1 | contig 20245 bp, 22 predicted proteins | sample 210151 | NCBI WGS metagenome assembly JREQ01 (sample SAMN03019617, study PRJNA260268) | marine sediment metagenome | biome: Marine; feature: Sediment; material: Clay; isolation source: clay from marine sediments 31 meters below sea floor depth collected from... | place: New Zealand: Canterbury... | reverse complement strand
CAAAGCATGATATGCAGCGTGCCAACGTTTTCGCCAACGAACTAGCTGAAATACGAAAAATGGAGAAGATGATAATCCACGCGAGACTCGCTTTAGAACAAATCGTCCTCAGGTTGAGCACGGTTTCAGAACTTGGCGACGTAGTTACCACACTGGCTCCAGCAGTCGGCGTGTTGCGCAGCGTCAAAAATGGAATGGCTGCGGTCTTTCCAGAAGCAGAAAGGGAACTTGGAAACATCGGAAACCTGCTCAGCGGAATACTCATGGACGCTGGTCATAGCACCGGATTAAACATAAACTTTGAGACAGCGAGTGAAGACGCCCAGAAAATCTTGAACGAAGCAGCTACGGTTGCGGAACAGAAAGTCAAAGAAAAATTCCCAGAATTACCTGCTGGTATACCTACTTTCGGCGAGAAAGCTCCAGCCGAAACATAACTTCCCTATGAAACCTTAAACGTTCATCGATTCAAGGAGGTGATACTACGTCAAAATCCAGTTTCAACCCTTTTCTATTCATCGGCAAGCCTGTTAAAGACGAATACGGACGCCAAATCGGTCGAATAGCATCATTCAGGGTGTCCCCTGGTGGTCGCGTCGACGGCGTTTTCATTGAGCACGGGGACGGAGAATTTATTAGCTATCCAAGCGATCACTTCAGAATAGACAACGGTGACTTTGTAATCTTGCCTCCAATTAAATTGAAGGCAAGAGCTCTCTGCCAGGAGATACCTCTCATCTGGCGGAAAGACCAGGCTTTAAACGAGCTTGTGGGGAAGAAGAAGATTCCGTCGGAAATGTTCGAAGACCTCCACAAAAACTTTGAAGGCGCTTTAAATCAGTTGAAAGCGGACGCTAAAGCCGTCTTGGACGACATGGATAAACAGACTACTAAATGCACAAAACAAATACAGGAACTCCACTCAGCTTTGATAAATCTGGAGATCGAGCGCGAAATTGGAAGAATCGACGATCAATCCTATCAAAAGGCTCTGGGAATGATCCAGTGGGGATTAAAAAGCGTCAACGCCGAAAAAAGCGATTTTGAGACGTTAAGGAACAAGTTATCCAACATGCTTCTCGGAGAAAAGAAAACAGAGACGCCTGAAACTCCAACGCAAAAGGAGACGCAAGAAGCGACTGCTCCTGCTTCTCCAACTCTTCCAGAACCCCCAGTTGTTGTCCACGTGAAAAGCCCGGATAAGCAGAGCACCTGAAAATTCAAGGCGTGTGGTGAATCGCAATTAAGAACCCTTTCCGTTCTCCTCTAACACTTGAAGAAGTGATTTTCGAGGCAGTGCCAAAACTCAAAATTCAACGGTTCAAGCTAGAAAAGGTCATCGTCAGATTGCGCGAAAGAGATACAACTCTTTTCAAAACCTGCGCGAAAGCTCTGAAAGATAAAAACAAGGAACGAGCAACAATTTTTGCCAACGAATTGGCAGAAGTCCGAAAACTGACTAAAATCATCTCGCAGACCCAGATTCTCATAGAACGCATTGTTCTAAGGCTTGAAACACTCAAAGAATTAAATGCGGCCTTCGCCGATCTGAAACCAGTCCTTAGAATCCTTCACAGCGTGACAAAACGCCTCACAATACTCATGCCTCAGATGGCATACGAGATGGAAAGGGTAAATGAGAGTATCGATGAAACGCTTGCCATGACCAGCATCGGTCTCCCGCAACTAGACATGCCATTTGACGTGAAGACTCCAGGCGGGGAAGAAGTTCTTAAAGAAGCCTCCGCGCTTCTGGAACAAAGGTTAGCAGAGAAACTTCCTGAACCACCCACTTCCGTCGCAGTTACGGAAAAACCCCAACACGTGGAAAAAGTAAAGCAAATGGTCGCCCTCACCGCAACTTGCTCAGAAATTTGCGAAGAAGAGAGACCTCAAAAATACGTTTCCTACAAGGACATGGAGCTACAGAGTGTTTCCCTTAAGATTCGAGAGTCTTCATCGCTAGACGACACTCTGCTGGAATACACTAAAAAACGTGGGGGACAAATCGACGTTACTCAGTGCGCCTTTGAATTGAACGTTCCACCCGAAGAAGTGGAAAAAACTCTAGAGCGCTTGGGTGCGCAGGGCAAAATAAAGATTGAGCAGTGACCCGCCATGAGCGCATCCCAAGAACTTGAAAAAGCTGTGGCAAGCTACGCCCTCGAGGCCGTTAGACTCGACAAACAAGGCGCCAGAGGAATGGCCATCACCATGTACCAGAAGGCCATTGATACTCTCCTAAAACTTGTCCAATTGTACCCGGACTATGGCCTAAACAGGGTCTACATTCAACGTGCAATGGCGTACCAAGAAAGAATAAGGACGCTGCAAGGCGCTGGACCCATCGAGCCGCAACTAGAAAAACCCTCTGGCATGACAGAAACTTCAAGGGTGGAAGAGGCAAGCTATGATGAGCTTGTGCTGAAAGAAAAACTCAATGTAAGTTGGGAGCAGGTTGTGGGTCTAGAGCAGGCGAAGAAAGCCATTAAGGAAGCCATCGTCTACCCCGTTGAAAGACCAGATTTATTTCCATTAGGATGGCCTAGGGGAATCCTTCTCTTCGGTCCGCCTGGCTGTGGAAAAACCTTGCTAGCCGCCGCGGTGGCCACAGAAATTGACGCAACCTTCATGTCTGTGGACGCTGCGTCCATCATGTCTAAATGGTTGGGGGAAGCGGAGCAGAATGTTGCGAGGCTTTTCGCATCGGCTAGGAAGTCTGCTAATGGAGGACACCCATCCATAGTTTTCATCGACGAATTGGATTCGTTGATTGGGATACGCTCAACCGAAGTTGGGGGAGAAGCAAGAGTTCGCAACCAGTTCCTCAAAGAAATGGATGGAATTATAGATAAGGGTAAGAACATTCACGCTTACGTGATTGGAGCCACCAACAAGCCTTGGGCTCTAGACTGGCCCTTTATACGGAGATTCCAGAAGCGAATAATTGTTCCTCTACCTGATCACCAAGCCCGCTTGGGGATGTGCAAACTCTACACAACTCATCTAAAACTGGCTCCGGACGTGGATCTCCACGAACTTGCCAGGTTGTCTGAAGGTTTCTCCGGAAGCGACATACGTGACTGTTGCCAGGCGGTACACCTAAGGGTTATTGGAGAACTCTTCGAATCGGGTCAGGCAAGCGACAAACAGGCTCAGCCGAGACCCATATCCATGAGCGACTTTAAGGAGGTACTGGAGGAGAGAAAGCCCAGCGTTTCCCTAGACATGGTGGCATCCTACAACCGATGGTTTGACGCGTTTAAGGCCCTTTAGCTCCGGGGAGGTGATGCCTAGGTCCAGGCTTGCAGTAACGTGGCCCTTGGAAAGGTTTAGAGAGGTGTCTTTCTTTTGTAGTTGTTGAAAACTCCTTTCTCTTTCAGGAACTTCCAGCAACTTTCTCTTTCTAAACCCCAAAAAGGCACGTGATTTTAATTATGCCTGGAAAAGCTCTTGATGATTACTGAAACGCTTTCTTCTCCCTTGATCGTCACGCCTTTCAACGTTAAAACCATTCCAAGAATTGTATTTCTTATGAATTTCCGAACAAAGGGGTTCAATGGCAAAGCATGTTCGTCGATTTTGATTTTCAGTTTCTCTTTGTGTTTCCGTTTTCTTTCAACCAACGCCGCTACTTTTTCGTCCACCAGGTCTACCAATCTTTCTTGCTCTTTAAACACGTCAACGTAAGGGATTTTTAGCCTTGCTGCTTCTGCTGGAATGGGGCCTACGAATGTCAGTATGGGTTTAAAGCGTTTAGAAGCGTCGAGAACCTCTTCGGCTGTTTTAGCGGCGACTATTTTTGGCACTTTTGGGTTTTGTCCTGTCAATTTTCTGAAGCCTTCTAGAATTATGATTTCTGCGTCGTCTTCGCAGTTTCTGGTTATTTGTTCCAGACTGTATTTTGTGGTGTCGGCTTTTTTGATGGTGGCGATTTCGTTGGGCGCCACGCTGATGACGGTTCTGGCTCCGGCCTTTGCGTGTCTCCATGTGTCTTTTCCTTTGGTGTCTATTGTGAAGTTTGGTTCTGGGACGTGTTTGACCGTGGCGACTTTGTATCCTCTTTTTGTTAGTCCTTGAACCAGAGTTTCTATGGCTGTGGTTTTGCCGGATTTCTTGCTTCCTACGACAGCGATTATGGGCATTTTTTCACCGTTATGGGTAACTCTTCACACTGTCTATTTACGTTTTCTAGAGTATAGCAAGCCGTCCTTCTCGTAGACGTATTCAAATCCAACTTCAAGCAGTTGCTAATCTCTTCTAGCGCGCGCTTGGCACGTTCTATAAATTCTCTCTTTATCTTCTGAACCTTGGAAACAAGAACCCGACTCTATCTGCATAATTCTCCCATTCTTCACCGAATTTGTTTCTTAACAACTCGTCCTCAATTTTTGCTCGGTAGATCACGCTGGGGATCGATAGTATAAGGGTAAACACTATGCCTATAACACTTCTAAACATCAGGTCTATGCCCAAAATCATTATGATGAAGCTCAAGTATAGTGGATGCCTGCAAAATCTGTATGGACCTTTTGTAATTAGAAAATCCAACTTTGGCTTAGTTTCTTCAAAGAAACCACTTCTCAAATAGAGGAGAACATAGACGAAAATTAGAGCCCCGCAAATAAGAAGGGCTACCCCAATTTTATTTGAAACTAATATTTCAACAGGGTCTAAGAAGCAAACAATCAAGTTAGTCGTAAAGGACAGAACCATGAACAAAGATGACAAGTCGACGTTTGATTGAGTCATCTTACCTTCTTTTCTTCTTGAGAAAGTTCCACACTTATATTCTATGCCTTGTAACGTTTGCGCGCGCATCTAAACACTATGGCCTATTCAAGGCTGCCTACCAACTCTTTCAGCGATTCCACTTCCTTCCTTAGCGTGGCTACCTCTTCCTCCAAAGCGCTAGCCTTCTCCTCCCCCGCTTTTCTAAGCTTCTCAACCTCCTCCAGAAGATCAGCTTTCTCGCTTTCCAACTTCTCAATTTTTTTCCGTAAACTTCTCAAAGTCTGCATAAGTCCCCCTCCTCGATTCCCTAATGGTTATCCCTTCTCTCTCAAGAATTCTTAATGCAAATTTGCGCTAAAAGATTTTACGGTGCACTTGGGAATGTGCGTCGTAAGCGTGGAAAACATGTCCATTTATAGAGTTGTCAAGGCTCCATAAAACTTTAAGTCTTCTTCTCTATTCAGATTTGTTGAATATTGACGCGAGTTTGATTAGCAACGTCTGATTTAAATAGAAAAAGACAGTTAAGAATTAATATGCTTGAACTTGGTTCAGAATTACGCAGAAAACGAGAAACACTTTCAAGACGTGCGAAACAACATCGCAAATTTGGAATATTTTTAGGTTTGTCCGTATTCGGCGGATATTTTCTATTTGCTTTTCTCATATGGGGTTGGTCGGCGCAAGTTGATGTAATTAAAGACATCCCTTCTTCAGTGGATATTGTTCCTTTGCTTTTAGGTCTCTTAATTGGTGCAATCTTTGCACGGTTACAGAAACGAGAAGAACTATCAATAGAAGATTTACTCTTTCTCAATGTATGTTCTGCTCTTGATGACTTAGGTGTGTACATCGAAGATGAAAGAGAAACAGACAGGAAGACAACCGAAAGAAAAGTAGATAACATTTCAAAAGAAATCGAGGCTTGGGATATTGGAAGCCTAAAACTTTCCAAGGAAGTAATAGGTTCTCATTTTGAACCTTTTAGAGAAGCGTTCTATAGGAAAATAGTTGGTGCTGTGAGGCAAAGGAAAAAAGATGACCTTGTGACAGCCTACCGAATTTTGAGACAATTTGCTAAATATTTGGTTAAGTCTGAACCAAAAATTGAAGACTTAGATTTCATGACAAAAGCGATGAGTGGAGGAATAAGCGTGGCAATTCCTTCGAGAATAACCACACAGAAAAAGATATTCCGTCTTATAAAAGAGGCTACTCTCAGTCGAGACATTATAGCAGGGAGTGGTTCCTTAATTACTGGTTATGCCATAGGTTGTATCGGTTACTATACCATTCAAGTTCCCATAGAATACGCTTACACCATGTCTGTGACAGTTGCCTTGTTTGTTTTTGGAGCCTATTTGAAATATCTAAGAAAATAGATGCGCGCGCGCCTATAGACTCTCCATTTCTTTCTGAATTAATGCAATAATCTCTTCTATGGAAAGGTCTGAGGGCTTCTTTGATATGTTCCATTTTTTGTCTCGTTTACATATTTTTATTGCTTCTTCAAAACTTTTTTTGGCTTCTTCTCTTTTTCCAAGAAATTTGTTTATGCTACCGAACAATACAAAATGGTCATAATGAGATTTGTCAAATTTGGTCAAAAAGTCACATAATAGATAAGCGTTTTCTATATCTTTATTAAGCAAATAATGGTTGATCAAATAAAGCATGCTTGTTCTAATATTTCCTTTGATATTTACTACTGCCCCTTTTGATAGGTATATGATGGGCAACCTTTTGACATACCCTTCACCAATAAACTGAGGGTGCCCACGAATTAAGTTAACTGAAGCAATGTCTTCTTTAATTTTTCTAATAAACTCAGCGTTCTTGTTTTTCCCCTTTTCCAATATATGTGACCTATCTATTTTAATTTGGATTGTTTTACTATCCGTTCGCATCTTTTTAATCAAACTTTTGCGATTATCCTCGACTGACAGCCAATAGCAATTTCCACTATTCTCCTCATATACAACAAGAAAAACTGGAGATGGTTGTTGTAACCAGTAAGTAATCGTAGTTTTCTTAATATTTCGACGCCAATATTTACCGAAATGTTTTGTTCCTTTTGCCTGAACAAAAAAATACTTCGATGAGGGAGAGTCATCTTCCAATAATTCACAACTAAAATCAATTCCTATATCTAAATCAAGTTTCCTAGGAATTGAAAAATACGATAGTCGCTCCTTTATTTCTGATTCACTAATAACTGCGAGTCTCTGACTCCTTGGAACCTTAACTTTAGATGGCATGGTCGAAATTTGTATGCTCTTATCGCATATATTACCTTTTAACTTGCATAACTATTGGATTAGCGGAGTAGTAATCCGACAATTCTTTGATTGTTTGTGTAAGAGTTAACTCTCTTCCTTTTGCACTGTAGTATGTAGGCGGTAAAAAATTCCGTAGGTATACTATAGGGATACCAGAGATATTTTTTGTTTTTGTTTTAGAAGAAGAAGAATAAAACTTTAAGCCGAAATCAAAGAACTTCGTTAAAAGGTGAGAAAATGCGGATGCGAACCCTCCTAGCTTCCATACATTTACTAAATTTTCTGATCGGAATTTTTGCGACCGGTTATGTTCTAAACACTTCTTGGAATTATCTAGAGACCTGGCAAATATCTCTCTACATTTACTATCTTGTGCTAGGTTTTTGCGGTGTGGCGATTGCTTGCTGGATTGTGATGGATGGAAAGCACATTGAACACTGTGCCGTTGAGATACGGAATTTGGAAAGGAGAATTCTGGATTTAGAAAGGCAAATTGATCGCATCAAAACGGTGAGATTGAGCAAGGTCCACTAACTCAAAACAAACGCGTTTATGGTCTGTACCCGTTTAGGATGCTTATTGCCAAGACGGCTTCCGTAATGTCTGCCGTTGTTCCCGGACTAAGCTCATGGGCTGGGTCTCTAAGTTTTTTGTCGAACTCCCAGAGCAGATTCCTTCCAGACCTGGTTGTTAAACCACCTTTTTCTAGTACCTGCCTCGCTTCGGCTGAAATCTCCTTTGCCTTGGCTAAACCCACTTTTCGAGCGATGAAAGTGTCTGGAACTTCTGATAAAATATTGAGGAACGTGTGCACCGTCACCGTGTTTACGTCTTTAGTTTCTTCAAGCTGTTGAATAAAATATGGGTAGCCCAAGTCAAAGGTGACGGGATAGTTGTTCACCCATTCAGACGCGATGGAGTCGTATTCGGAAGCTATCTTAAACACCTCAAAAAGAGTTACTTGGTCGTCCAGAATTTTCTGTTTCGAAGCCGGATCGGTTACATCGAGTTTTGGAGTCCTACCCAACCCCCTCGGCTTGGCGATCAGTATCGCGTCGTAAACATCCACAGCATCCGCGGGAGTACTAGATTCAACGATCAACCTCACGTCTTCCCTGAGCCTAGAAAGGGAAAACTTTCCTTTGGCAAGCACCATTCCAGCCGCAACAGCCACTGGCGAAAGCAGGATTATCGATCCCAAAAGCGTGTTTCCGTCACTCTGCCACAAACCCACACTCTTCACCGCATCCTTGATTATGGTTCCAATTCCAACATCGGCTGGACCAATTTTTCCTTCAGAAACTTGGATTCCCTGCTCGGCTGCGTGTTTAAAGTGGGGTGCCACGGCAACCGCCGACGCCAAAAAATGTTCGTATCTGGTTTCTAGAAAGTCGGCGGTTCTATGAACGTTTCCAGGCTTTGGATAGGCGCTAACCTCAAGAAGAATAGCCAGCTCCAAACATCTGGAAACATGTTCTGCAATTTCCGCGGACGAACGGAAACCCATGTCTGTTAACCTCGAAACTATATTGTAACCTCATCTTATTTGGATCCTAATAAAAAGGTATGTTGAAAACAATGTTTTTCAGAATTCTGTGTCCTCTCCAAAAAAAGGCGGGTGCGGGGAAAATTTTATTAATCGAGTGTAAAAAATTACACAGCAACTTAACTACCTACGGCGGTGGGGAAGCTTATGAAGTGGTTTAGACTGTCCGCACGCGATGTAGCGTTTGTGGGTGTTTTCGCAGCTCTGTCTGCCATTGTATGCGAAGTTGTTCCTGGCATTCCGATCGTAGGCTATTCAGGCGCTAGTATAAAGTTTGACGCTTCCTTGGCGCCGATTTACGGTTTGGCTATCGGTCCGTACCTCGGCTTTCTGGCGGGTTTCATCGGAGGGGTAGTTGTAGCTAATAATTGGTTCAGCGTTTTCACCTCTTTTTGCACGGCGACTTCGGCTCTAGTCGCGGGACTGCTTACACAAAAGAACTACAGGTCTGGCGGTCACAGCATCAAGGGGTGGGTGGTGGCCACCGCAGTCCTCGGTTTACTGATTCTTGGATGGTATGCAACCTGGGTCGGTCAAGGGGCTCCATTCTACCCGGTGCTTCACTTCCTAGGCCTTGCAATAATTTTGGCCACCAGAGGTCGGCTTGCCACGGGCTTTGGAGAGGGCTTTGAGAAAGAGGAAAAAGGCTGGACATTGAATCCGGATTATGTGTTCAGCGGAACTTTAATTGCAGCCTCCGGTTATTTGGTTCGGCTAATTGCATCATGGGGTAGTTTGGTCTGGGATTCGCTTGCATACGTCTGGGACTTCCTTCCATATGTTTCTATTCTCCTCTACTTTCTCGGCATCATCACGGCCTTATATGGGCTACTTGGCGGAAGAAAGTTCGTGGTTTCGGTCTGTTTGGCATGCTACTGCAGCATAATCGCTGATCACATGCTCGGAAACCTCATTTTCATAGGAGCCATGGGCATACTGGTCCCCAAATTCCCCAACCCTTCAGGACTTTTCATGACAGTCTTACCCATTTCAGCCGTTGAAAGACTTGTACTCACCACAATTGCAACTATAATAGGGGTTAGTTTGGTCTTCGCCCTTCGCAGAGCAGGCTTCTTCCCTCGAAGAATCCAACAAAGCCTTTAGGAAAAATGATTTGAAGCTGTGCTAGAGAGTTATTTAGACCCAAAAGGCGACTGACAATGAAAATTAGAGCCCGTGAAGGCGACGTCATTGAAACGGTCGACAACATCTTTTTCGACGTTAAAGGAATGGTTCACCCTCCTGGAAGGGTTGTGGCTTTCATTCGCTTCGTTCCCAGCTCAAAGGGTGACAGAAAAAGGAACGGAACAACCTACCGAAAGGTATACGCCCTCTCCGAGCGTTACGCCCTACTCAGAAAAGCTTTCCCACAATACTTGGTATACGATCAAGTTTTCAACGAGCATCTCTGCGAGGTCCCGGTCAAGACGGTGAAACATCATTACAAACCCGTAGATCGCTTGCAAGACCTTCGTCATGAAGATGAGCTGGACGAATTGGAGAGCCAAGCGTTACGCTTTGTGGAGCTTCTGAAGGAAAATGCAAACGTATCATGGAGCAAGATGGGCATCTCAGGGTCTATTCTAGTGAAACTCCATACCGAGGCTTCTGACATAGACCCCATAGTTTACGGCTCCGAAACTTGCTACAATGTCTATTCAGCGTTAGGGTCCCTGTTAGAGAGTGAGGGAAGCCCGGTTAAGCCCTACAGCCTGAAGGAACTAAAGGAGTTGTTCGATTTCCGTTCGAAGGACACAGCCATGCGCTTCGAAGACTTTGTTAGAACCGAATCCAAGAAGGTTATGCAGGGCAAATTTATGGGAAGAGACTATTTCATTCGCTTCGTGAAGGATTGGAACGAAATTGAGGAAAAGTATGGCACAATTCTCTACAAGCCCGAAGGCTACACTAAAATCAAGGCCACGGTGGTAGACGATTCAGAAGCGATTTTCACTCCTTGCTGCTACAAAATCGGCAACATGGAAATTCTTGGAGGAACCCGCGTCGAAGCAATTGAGGAAATCGTGTCTTTTCGAGGAAGATTTTGCGAACAAGCCAGGAAAGGCGAGACCGTTGTTGCGCAGGGTAAAGTTGAAAAGTTACAAAAAGGGGGAGAGCGTGAACACTATAGACTGCTCCTAGGAAACAAGGTTTCGGACCACATGATTTTGGCGTAGAATTGATTGGACAAATCTTCCCTTTTCCAAACATTTTAATGATGAGGCGGTTAAAGAAACGTAGTTGAAAAGAGATGAAACATAGCCAATCTGAACCAGAAATTCGTTTTCATCACGTCAGCATCGTAGTGAAGGACATTTCCGAGGCGATTGACAAGTACACTGGTGCGCTTGGAATAGACAAAGAAAACATCGTTGTAGAAGTGATGAGCTACATGACGGGAAAGGGTGAAATGGAAGAATTCAAATACGCATTCCTACCTCTGGCGGAAGGAGAAAACAATTTCATAGAGTTGGTAGAGCCAATAACACCAGGCCCAACGGCTAGGTACTTAGAAAAACACGGTGAAGGGCTATTTCACCTCGCTTTTGAATCATCTGATATCTTAGAAACCATCAGGGAATTTGAAAAGGCTGGAATACCGCAGGCTGGTTCAACACCCACCGAAGAGGTTCTCTCAGTTTTCCTCCACCCAAAGTACGCACATGGGGTTTTGATACAAATCATTAAGAAAGGCATCTTCGACAGCGCTGGAAGAATAAGCGGAGAGATAATTGAGAAAGAGGACGCTTCGTGAAAACACGCGACGCGCGCGATTAATGTCCTCCTTATTGTGGTTACATTTTACTTATAACTATAGGCAAATTGGCCACGTTTTATTACATTGTGTTTGTTTGCTACCAAGTTTTGTGGACATTGTTTTTTCCCGAGATAAATTCGGAAACCTCTGAATCCTCCGAATATAAGGGTTCCCAGAAGCGCGCGCTGAAGAGGCACACGCTCATGATATGAAACTGTATTCTTTTTCTGTTTGTTGCATTCCTATATCGTCTTCATACCAAATTGTAACCACGCAATTTTTGATGGCAGTCTCTGGCAGTTTTGTATCGTTAGATCCCATTAAAGACCGTCCCATTCTGAAAGTCGTCTCTTCTGACGTTGAAAGTGAAAGCTCTGGTAGTGAGAGCTTATAACCCACTATCTGATACGACATGTTAACCAAAAGAAAAAGTTCCCATTTTCTGATAAATGCTGTAAGAGGGCTATCATTTACTATCTCGCCAAACACTTCGAAGTTGAGTTCATTACTTGTGCCATAATTGATGACATGGTGTTCGACAAATATAGTTAGTTTTGCTCTTGGAGGTGGAGGATTAAGTTCAGTATAGTAAAGGTAGAGATTGATTCCACTAAATATCAAAGACACTATTGCTATGATTGTTGCTATGATTGCAACCGGGTTTCTTCTTAACAGACTTTCTTCTTGAGCTTTTTTCGTTGACATCACTTTAAACTCCATAATAATGTGCATGCGCGAGCATATATATGTTGTGATTAAAACAATATCACACATATTTAAACATCGCGATCTATTTTGTTGCATAAAATGTAGCATTCAATAACCTCGAAAAAATCGGTCTCACTCATGAGCGAAGTGGCGCGATACAATTGAACTCAAAAAATATCTGAAATAATACACGACCATTAGTTTCCTAGCCCCGATAGTTGCGGGCAGCTCCGACCTACTCTTATGACTAATCTTCTCCCCACATGCGCGCGCACAATCTTGCTTGCAAAAGTCATCAAGCTTCAAAATGCGAGTTTATGTCTGAAGAACCTTCAATACCTGTTCATAGTACCTAGGACCGTACGTTAGAGTAACCTGGTGAAACCTTTTCGCCTCGGTGACCACTTCCTCAAGGTTTCCTTCCACGTAAACTCTCTCGTCCCTTTTTGCTTGCATCCTAAACTCTTCAACGTAAGAAAGAATTCGCTGAATATCCTTAACCTCTGGTCCCTCCAGAATTTCGAGGGGTTCAATCTGGTAAATTGACGGAATGAAGGGTGCATCGCAGTCGTCAGTTATGCGAGCAAAGGCCTTTGTCCAACCTTTCTTTATGATTCTTGTGTTTGAGCTATATTCGTTGCAGATTTCCCTCCAGTCCTTCACCGGCTCGAACTCTGCTTTAATAACCCTTCCACTTTCTGCATCCTTGAATAACGCGTAAATCATCTTTCTTCGCTGGTGCCAAAGATACTCCTTCGGGCTGTAGTTCACGAATTTCCAGCGTTTCCCCTCAATCGCCTTCTCTTTTTCAAACTCGTTTTGCAGGGGAGCCTCTTGGTAGAGCTCTTTTAGGGTTTCACAGAGTCTCCTCAATTTTTCTCTGCCATACACGACGAGGTCGAGGTCTGAAAATTTTGGGTGGTAAAAGCCGTGGAGGAGCGAGCCGAAAACCCCAAAATCTTTTTCCGACAGCCCTGACCTAGACGTAACCAATCTGAACAGCTTTTGCAACGCTTTGACAAGGTCATCTTCGGGCTGTTTTTCAATTAACCGCTGAAGCTCCTCGTCTGGCTTCCGCGTTTCCACGATGTACGCTTGCGGTACGCCTACAATTCGCTTTTGCAGTGGCTCGTAAAAAATCGTGTAGCGCGGATATTTTTCTTGAACGAAACGTAAGCCTTCGTCTGCGTAGAATTTGCAGTAAACTGGCTTTCTTGGTCCTCGAAGGGCTCGGGGATTCATGGATTTGTATATTTTGGCTGGGGCGTATTCTGGGTCGCAGACGTATGCGTCGGGTGGGTGGAAATAGCCGTAGACTCGGAAAATGATGTTATCGGCTGTGATTATGGCGTCACGGTCCCTAAGTTTAAAGGAGCTAAACATTATTCCCCCGCAACTTCCCCCTTCTTTTTCTAATTTTATACGGTTCCTATGTTTGATTTATGAAGATCATTGCTGTTGGGAAATTCTTAAAAGTTTGGTGGATGAAAACACGTATGGTGACTTTATGACCAAGTTAGAGAAAGTTTCGATTTACTTTGTGGAGCCGGGTTCTGAGAACACAGATGGCGTGGTGGAAGCAGTTGCTAGGAGGGTTAAAGAGGGAGATGTTGAGACCGTAGTCGTCGCCAGCACCTCAGGTAGGACCGGTGTAAAATTTGCAGAGGCACTGAAGGACAAAGCCGATGTAATAGCGATATCGTATAGGAAGATGAACCCTAAGCTTAAAGAGGGGATAGTTAAGCTGGGAGGCGTTGCTGTTGATGAGACGCATGTGCCACTCCATGAAAAGGGCATGGATGACGTGAGGAATACGCTTTACATTCTAGGTCAAGGATTTAAAGTCGCTGTTGAAGTAATCCTGATAGCGGCCGACAAGGGACTCATAGAACTCTGCAGAGAAGTTATAGGAGTGGGAGGCAGCGGAAAAGGGGCTGACACAGCCATAGTAGCTAGATCAACCACAACAAATGAGATTTTCAGCAAGGACTCATCGAAGAAACTTGAAGTAAGGGATATAATAGCTATGCCCTTGAAAAAGAAGTGGTGGTAGTAGACTATTCTAAAATCTGTTATAATGCATGATTCCCCAACACTTGTTTTCTCTCAGAGAGTACTTGCTAAGGCGACAATCGCGATAAGTTTTCATAGAAAAACAATACTATTCTTGCCGATAATAGCGTGCGCAGAGTTGCCCAAGTTGAGTTACGTCGATAGCGTCGAAAAATTGTCAAAGGTGTTGAAACCAGTATCAGCAGGACAAGATGCGAAGGCCGCGGTTGCCTTGTTGTTGAAACCCGTGGACCAAGACCTTAAGATCTTTTTTGTAAAGAGAGTCGAGAGCCCTGCTGATCCCTGGTCGGGACAGATGGCGCTCCCTGGAGGAAAACGTGATCCGAAAGACCAAAATCTAAAGCACACTGTCGTTAGGGAAACCTTGGAAGAAACCAACATAAACCTCCTTGATCGCTGTCGCTTTCTTGGAGTAATGGAGCCTGTAACATCAACAGTAAGATCTGAAATGAGGATTCTTCCCTTCGTCATCCTTCTTGAGCATGAGCCATCAATAAAGTTGAATGAGGAGTTGGAATGGTTTGTTTGGATTTCGCTAGAAGAACTTGCCCAACATAAAGGCACCGCAAAATTTAGTTTCGGAGAGTTCCCGGCCTATGTTGTTGGGAATAGCGTCATTTGGGGGTTGACGTATAGAATCCTTAAGAATATTGTTCACACCCTCGGGTACTCCTAATAGACCTGTGCGCATAGAGATTCGTCTATACTTCCCAGTAGGATACTGGCTTGAAGGGTGGCTCTCCTTTGATGCTCTGCACCAAGTTGAAGGCTTTCTTGACGGTTTCCTCGTCTCCTTTTAGGAGGAATACGCGGGCTCCTTCAGCTCCGCCTACACCCCCTGCTCCCATGTTGACGGCTTCGACTCCTGTTAGAATCTTAAAGGCTTCTATTTCTGTAACAACTTTTCCCATCGTCGGCATCACGCCCACAGGTGCCCCCATGGCCAGATCAACTTCTCTGTCGCCAACTTGGGTGACAACTTCCCTGATTGGCACGGGAATCAATTTTTCGAGGCCTACAGGGATTATGAAGTTTACGCCTCGTCCCACCACTGTTCCAAGGGATCGTCCGATGGTTCCGCCGTCTGTGATGGGTACGCGGACTAGGAAAACTCCTGTTACGCCGTCTGGGTCTAGAGCGTTTGCTCCCTTTATGAGCACGTCGCCGGTTTTCAACATTTTAACGGCTTCTTCAAGGCTTAAGTCCTTCCTTACTTTGCCCTTTTCGATGATGACGTCTGGGATGGATTCTTCGTCTGGCAAGTGGGTTAGCCTTCCTGGAACGATGATACCTCGCCCGTACCTCTCTTTTTCAATGGGCTCCTTTAGTATTTCTTCGGCTACGTAGCTGTTGGTGGTACCCTTTATTATTATGATGAGGCCTGATTTGAGGGCCTCCTTCACGACTTCCATGGAGGCTACGGCTTTTCCTATGAGTCTTTTGGATTCAGATGGTGTTAGAACTACTTCTGCCAACATGACAACTTCACCTATATCACTGGCTGTCGAGGGAAATATTATTTAAGAGTTCCTCTAGGATGCAGACTTCAGCTATGGATTTTGGCTTCACAATGCTTTTGCCAGCTAGGAACAATTACAGGCCGTAGATGGTTAATCGAAAATGCCGGAATATCTGGTTCTATTAAAGCTGGATTCCAGGAGGATAAGAGACGCGATAGGACATTTGAGGAATTTTCCTGAGAGGCCTAGACCCGGTGTAAAGCTACGCTACACCATGGATATTTTTGGAGACTGGGACCTAGGGCTCTTGATCAACACAGAAAAGGAGAACAACGCTCTAGACTTCCTAAACGAGAACCTAGACGAAATTCCAGGCGTAGTCAAGGCATACATTTTATCTGGTTCGCCCCACAGGCAAATGAAGAAAACCAAAAAACAAACATGAGAACAATTCTCCCTTTTTAGCGCAACCAGTTTTTCTCAGAAAATATTGATTTCAACATTCTATGAATATTTGGATCCAAATAGATTATTTCTAAAGTCGCGGGTGGATTTGAACCTCACGTATGCGGGGTAGCCATATGTGTTCGTCTTCGCGGGTTCCCGAGCCTATCACAACCTGATGGCGGGTTTCGCCAGTTTCAACCTTTTCCACCCGTTCAAGCATCCCTGAAACTTTAATTCTATCTCCACGCCGAGCCACGTTTCTGTAATATCCTATCATAGATACAACCCTTGTGGGAGCCTCCTTTTCGGCAAGCCTTGAGGCTGAATCGAGCGGTTGGTAATTCGCAATCTGGTAGACGGCTGGTCTGAACATGGCTTCACTATCGTCAACAACCTCGCAGCTAAAAGTGACAGGCTTGACTGGAAGGTATTTGTAATCGCCATACTTGAACTTTATTTCCTCGGTTTCCCGCACCGCGTTGTACACGAATCGTTTGTCCTTGTACCGCCCCCTATGCTTCCTAGCCCTGTCAAGCCTCCTAGTAAAAATGTATTTCAGCGTGCCTTCCTCAACTAGTTTATCAACAGCCCCTTCAAGACTCCTGAAGTTCCTTGACCCATAAACCACCAGGTCAACATCAGACTTCTCAGTGTGCATGTTCAACGCAATGGAACCGTGAATCCCAAAGTCTTCAAGGGGCACGCCGGATGCGGTGGAGAGAAGCGAGGTCAGTTCTAACGCCAGTTTCTGCAAGCCATCCTTCCTCTTCCTTTCAAAAAGCCTCTGCAAACACTTCCTCGGCGCATAAGCTCTTTCCACAAGCCTCAAAGGAACGCTCATGACGTCTTTTCCACGGAAAGGACAGAAATACACGTATTGAGGAAACCTGTTTCGAAACGTTTCCATGAGCTTCTGAAAGTTTTCCGCCGTATACAGCCTTTCAGCTCTAACAAGCTCTATGCTTCCAAGTCTCCAGGTTTGCCTAAGAAGGCGTAGCGGAAAGTATGGCTTCAACTTGGATGGGATGTATTTTAGAAAGGAGAAGACCCTATCTTTCGGGTGCTCATACCCAAACACGTAAAAGACGAAGTTTTCTTTTGTGACAAAGGCGTCACCGTCCGTAGGAAACCATGCCTTCACTGGGATACCTCCCCTAGATCAAGTAAATAGACAATCTCGAACTGTAAAATATATAAGTCCAGCAATAGTGAAATCTGATTGAACCGAATAATTTTGGAGGCGGAAAAGTTGGAAGAAAAAGAACAAATGGTACTTGAAGCTATGGAAAAAGCTGGAAAACCGGTGAGACCCGGAGATATTGCAAAGACGGTCGGTCTCGCCAAGGACGAAGTCTCCAAGATCATAAGAAGCCTGAAAAAGAAGGGGAAGGTTACTTCTCCCAAAAGGTGCTTTTATGCGCCAGCTAAATAATGAATACCTTCCTTCTTCCTTTCCAAAATTTTAGCTTCCTCGATTTTTTCATGCTTCATAGAATACTGTTAGGTTCTATATTTCACCCATCAAAAGGTTAAGCTTATGCGAAGGTTCAGGGACCGCGATTTCATACAGACCAAAGAGGGATTCTTTTTCTGCGTGGTTGGCCCATTCCACCCCCCAGACCGCGTTATCTCCTACCTCAAATACGTTCCAGCCAAGCTTGGTCTCTGGGGAAAAGGAAAGAAAAGATTCAAAAGGATTATGCAAGCCTACACTATTCCAAGCCTGCTGCAAACCTTCAGCTTTCTAGAAAGAAAATACCCCCAATACCTGTTTCACTCACCCTTCTACAACATCACCATGACCGCGGTTCCCCGCGAACACCTAAAGAAACACTATAAACCAGAAGGAAAACTGGCTCAGCTGCTTCAAGCCTCGCGCCTAGACCCTTTGCAGAAAAAATTGATGAGATTTACGTCCTTCTTGGCAGAGACAAGCGAAGTCCCATCCGGCTTCTTTGGAGTAACCGGTTCCATCATCCTCGACATTCATCGACCAGAGTTTTCAGACATCGACATAGCAGTCTATGGTCTGAAAAACGGTTTGGCAGTGAAAGAAGCCTTAACTGAAGCCTATTATTCGTCGAGTTCCGCTGTCAAACGCTTTGAAGGAAAACTTCTCAAAGCTTGGTGCGAGAGTAAGGCTAAACGCTACCCATTAACGCCAGATGAAGCCCTGAGAATCTACGAAAGGAAGTGGAACCTCGGATTTTTTGAAAACACGCCGTTTTCCATTCATCCGGTCAAGCTGGAGCAGGAGGTTGACGAAGAATACGGCGACAAAACCTACCATCCAGTGGGACCTGCAACTGTCCGCGCTGTTGTCTACGAAAACTCCGACTGCTTGTTCCTCCCTTCCGTCTACCGCGTTAGGGAGGTAAACATTATGGAGGGTCCTCAAGTAGCGGATATCGAAGAAGTAGTCTCCTACGAAAGCCTTTACGACAATTTGGCTGAAGTAGGAGAATCTATTGTGGCTAGGGGGAAACTTGAACGTGTCGTAGACAGGAAAACGGGTCGAGAGTACCATCGAATCCTTGTCGGCTCACCGGAAGGAAGGGGCATGGAGTACATCAAATTGTCTGCACACAAGCTACTCTAGTTCTAACACCTCTTTCAGGTAAGCTCGGAACGGACCAAGCTTTCCACCAAAATTCCCAGCCGAAATTTTCACAACCCCTGGAACCTTCGCAGCAGCCTTTATTCCCTCAGCCATCGCCTTTTTCACGACCTTAGAATTTAAGCCATTTATGACGATTTCGTAAACGCTGTTGACATTGTCCGGAACCTGCGAATCTGGCAAGATTTCCTTTAATCTGGGGCAGAAGGGGTGATTTGTGGAGGCGGCGAGTTTGTATTTCATGGAGCCTATCTTTGATCCTGATCTGCAGATGCCCCCTGGAAACGGCATGATAACCCCCTGAGCCTTTTGACTGATAGCTTTCACAGCTTCCTCCGCTGCCTGGAGACCAGCTTTTCGACTTTCCGCTAGAATCAAGAAGTTTCCGCTGGCAACTGCCCTCATAACACCGAAACTATCCTCGACAACAAATTCTCCTTCCATAACCGGAATGCGCCAAACCTTCCGCCCTGCGATTACATCGCTTTTTTGAAAACCGTCACCGAACAAGCGGAGACTTCGTCCCACCTTTAATTTCCTCTTCGCCTCGGGTAAAGCGTTAAAGGCTGCCGTGGTGGGGCACGTCATGATGCACTGTCCAATTCTCAAACTCATCTGAGTCTTTAAATTTCTCCTCGTTGTGTGATAGATTTGAATCAGCGTTCCGAAGCGTCCGTCTGGGGTCTTGTTGGGTGGCACCATACCTTCTATTCCTGCTTCTGCTGGGGACATGATGATGGAGGCGGCGAAGCCCGTTGCCGTCCTCGCTGCCGTCAGCGCCCACTTCTCGTTGTCAGCGGTTATCAGTATCCTGCCTGCCCACATCGGAAACATTTCTGCGAACGTATCTTCAATTTCTACACCATTGTAACGAAGCATGCGAACACCTTCCGAACATACACGCTTGTGAAGTACTTTCATGCTTCTTCTTAAAACTTAAACCTTCCTCTCCACCGAAAATCTTGACTAGCTTCTGGAGATTTACCCCTAAATAATTATCACAAATTTTGGGCTGCGCGCCTTTTCTAAGCAGAAGGCAGAACCATTGATTTCGCAATCTCGTAGGCAACCTTGTAGTCAAGTATACCTTTCGAAGACTCCACCGCTTTTTTGAACAACTCAGCTTCAATCGTGCTCTTGAACGGCCCTATAGCCAGGGCTCCTATTCCCCAGATCCCGGGCAAAAACTCGACGCCGTCATCGGTGGGCTTCAATCCTTCGACTCCTAGCGGTGGAACAGCGTTGATGTCCGCAACAACCTTGCATCGCTTTCCATAGTCCTTAAGAACATTCAAGGGCAACAATTGAATTCCAGCAGCCCCGGCAGACAAAACAATGTCAGCTTTCCTAATGGCTTCGCCAATTTCATCGGGCGCAGCGGCTTGCACGCCACGAGCCTTTTCTGTCCCGATTTCTTCGTTGATTTTGCTTGCGACTGCTGTTGCCCTTACCATCTTCCGTGACGTGACGATCACGTTGCCACCTTCCATCGCGTACAAACGAGCCGCAACCTGTCCAACCGGTCCGGTGCCCGCTAAAACGGTGGCGGTCTTCCCGTTAAAGTCGCCGAATCCCTTTTTGATGGAAAGGGCTAGAGTTTTTGCCACTGCTGCTGATGCGGTT
>JREQ01000933.1_pt2 | contig 20253 bp, 16 predicted proteins | sample 210151 | NCBI WGS metagenome assembly JREQ01 (sample SAMN03019617, study PRJNA260268) | marine sediment metagenome | biome: Marine; feature: Sediment; material: Clay; isolation source: clay from marine sediments 31 meters below sea floor depth collected from... | place: New Zealand: Canterbury... | reverse complement strand
AGGCCGGCGGTTGCCCCGTTGTTTGGAGAGAATGGACCACTACATCTCGGCGAGTAGCCGGAACGGCATGATACAGGCGGCGTTATTCATCGTGGGAAGGCTCATGAGTTGCTTGGCTATCATTCATAGGTAAGCCAGACTGTAATCGGCGCTTCCAAGAGTGTAGCTTCTCTCGCAGTTCCTCGTCTTCCGTTTCCTTGGCGTTCGCAACGGCTTGCTTAGCACGGGGATCATCGATTCGTGTAGCATGAGACCAATTTGAACGCTAATAGCAAATCCGCTGGGGACAATGCCCATCTGAGGTATTCTTTAAGGCGCACCGCAACATGTAGGGCTCAGCAGTATTGACTACTAGACATGGCATGCTCTTGACTTCCTCCGGATGCCTTTTTCACAAGTCCTCTGGCGTTTTCCCGCCGCAAGTCCGCTGAGCTTTGAGTCCGGACTTTGCAATGACTGTCAGATAGGCTGCCGCGCCGCGACTAGTGCGCCCCAGCTAGGCATGGTGCTCAGTGCTGTATAGCGTGTACGTGTATTTGATACCTGAGGCTAGTCATTGGTCAAGCGAGGATCATGAAGAGGGTGGCTGTAGTCCACACCTCCCCACTTCGACCCTTCGCCGAGGCCAGATATCTCGTGCAAGGAGGGGCATTGCAGGCGAAGCATACTCCCGCTTTCCAGGTCTATCCCAGCGGCAGATTCAAAGCCCGTCAGGCTTTTCCATCACTACTCTCGCTGACCCTTCACAAATTGCCCTAGGCCTGAGTGTTGTAGCTCGCCCAGCATCGAATGGTTGGTTGTGATACGCGCAGGACCAGATGGTCTCTGCAAGCTTGCCCATGGCAGCGATAACCGCTGCTTTTCCTCCCATACCTTCCGATCGTCGGCGATCCACATAGTCGGCTATGAAGTTTGGACGCCGGTTGGGAGCAAGCAATCCTACGACCGCAATGTATAAACCGCCACGTCCTGACCGGGCACCTTGTCTGCCCATTCGGGACCGCTTGAGCGAGATGCCACTTTGCTCAGATACCGGATACACACCCAACATCTTGCGGAACTTCTTCTTGGTGGGATACCTGCGAACGTCTCCTACTAGCCCGATGATTTCGGCAGCCGTCCAAGAGCCGATCCCAGGAATGGTGAGAAGAATGCGCGCTTGTGGATGAGTGGATAGTTCGCCACGAAGTTCCTCCTCGATCTGTTTCAGGAGCTGCTGTTGTTGCTTCAACTGACGCACCAAGAACAGGACGAGTCGTCTGTAATGGGTGGCATCCGCGCCGACCGTCTCCTTGGCTAGGGCGATGAGGCTTTCTCGTTTCCTTCGGGAGCGAATCCCGCTCAGCTGCTCTGGCTGAGCGGCAGCGAGCTCTGATGGAATGGGAAAGGAGTCGGCAACCCTTAAGATGGCAGGCCAATGTTCCTCCACGGCTTCGGGAAAGATCCCCGAGTAGATCCTGTGCAGCCTGTTTGTCGTCGCCGTGATCATCTTACACATCGCTCGTCGTTGTCGCGACAACACCCTGATGGCTTGGGAGCGGTCAGCAAGATCAAGGGCCACGGGAGACACGCCAAGGGGTTCGCCGAGCGAGTCTCGAAGGAAGAGGAGGCGGGCTATACAACGGGCATCGATATCGTCGTCCTTATGGGTAATGTTGAAGAATCGTTGGCGCGCATCCTTCACCGCTGTACCATCGACGAAGAGGACCGTAAAGCATTTCGCCAGGAACTCAGCCACGGGGCGAGAATAGAAGTATCCGCTCGACTCAAGCCCGACTACGGCCTCCTCTTCTTGTGCGCCACAGGCCACAGCAATTCGTCCCACTAACGAGTCGAAATCGGCGCGGCGATTGAGAACCTTGAAGGTGGGGCTCTTTTTCCATTCGGAGTCGCCCCTCTTCATCACCCCTTGTCCGATAATAGCTACCTTGTGAAAGCGAGAACCTATATCGACTCCAACATATGTTGTCAATTCGATCACCTCCTGTCGTTGCTCTAGAGCTCACTAAGCACGAACAGACCCCGCACAGATCGCAAAGATGACCCGTTGGCAAGCAGAGCCCGATCGAAAAGGAGAAGTCCTTTCTGAGGGCCATGTCCTGTAACCTTTGAGGACTTGGCCTAAGGTCCTCAGGCGCGAAGGGGCACGCCAAGCTTTGCACCGAGTCAGTGGAGGCGCCCCAGCTCGAGCCTCTTCAGCTGCCATCGTATCGACAAAGGGATGAGCAGAGTTTTGTTTCCCCCTATTGATCAAGTGAATCAGGATAGCCTTCACCTTCGGCCCAAAAGAGAAGCAGTATGTTCAAGGATGCTCCTTCAAGACAACAATTGCCAGATCATGACACCTAATCCTTCGTGATTAGGGGCTCCTTTTCCTGACCGAACGTTGATAATAGATCTTTCGACATAATGGATGATTGCAGTGGCCAGGGGCCAGAGAGCTTCGGTCCACCTTGAAACTAGGGCTTATCACCCACACCGAAAGCCGGACTCTTGACTTGGTGTAATGTTCTCCTCCAAAGGCCAGCATGGAATTCGAGCTCGAGGCCCATGGCCATGGTCGGCCTCGCCCCTGGCCATGACATGATACCAGTTCAACCATCGCTTGTCGAGTTCCACAATCACGGGCTTTCATCCTTTCTGTCCGCCACACATCACAGACCTTTGCCTTGATCGGCGTTCAAAGGCGCCGCTGATAGATATCCCTGTGAGGGATCGGCTGAGTAGGACATCCGACTTTGCTACACGACGATGGTAGCGCCTACCTTGTAGGCGCTACCTGCTGTGTAGGCTTGTCTCGCCAAGCGGGGTATCAGAGCACCAAGGACGGAAATTGCAGACCTCAAGAGGGAGATTAGAAAAGTTGGGTTAGTACACGCCGCTTCCGCAAGGTTCTCTGGTGGTATCAAGTGACCGCGGGCGGGCCGTAACAGGAAGGGGATGAGGATGACCGTTAAGAGACAGGAGAGGTGAGCTCGGCGCAGGCCCATTGGGGAAGTCGAGGTTATCCCGAGGACCGCACTCCGGGGCGCGTAAAGGGAAGCGGTAATGACGAAAGCCTAGAGGCCGCATTCGTGGCAGGAGCGGATTGGAGGCTAGAGCTTCTGGTCTAGCTCTATCACCGTGGATGCTCGAGTGGCCTCTGGCTCTTCCGAGGCTAGAGGTCTTGAGTGGAACATGCTCCGTCCAAGGCGGCGAAAACAACGCCTGATTTTTCAGCTCCCTAAATGTAGTCGTGGGTACCCGATATCCCGAAGCCAAGCGCGATCTTCATCTCGGAAAGGAGATCGATCCAGGGCAACGATTTCCATATCGGGGGCTACCCCAAGTAGGGTTGAACTTCCCTGGCAGGGCAAGAAATCTCGCCCAAATACTGTGGTCTCCTCGACCTGAGTCTCCAGCCGGCGCCTCCGGCAGCCTGTGAAGAGTCTGGAGATCGAGGATATCCGTACCGCCCACTCTCATGCCACCTCACTGGGAATCCTCGAGGCCCCGGATTTAGACGCTCAGAAGGTGGAGGAGGTCTACCCCAAGGAGTGTGAGACGCTTGAAGAGGCTTGGGCGTCGATCAGGGCTTGAGTGGAGAGGTACAACTACATCCATAGCCATTCGGCAATGGCCTCTTTGCCGCCCGTTAAGTATCGGGGTGAGTGGCTGGGAGTGCTGCCTAAGATGGGGCAAAATCGTGGAAACTTGCAGAGCGACACTCCATTACCCCGGGAGGGTTTTTACCTGTGCGTAACGTTAGCCTGCTATGATATGAGGTAGCGTTTGGCACGCTTCTGAGAAGTGAGCTCGAAGGAGAAGAGGAGTCTGATCTGTGGAAGTTAGGATAATAGCGACGGGAACTAACCTTGCTTTGCTGGACCAGTTAGAGTTGAGGCTCACCCGGCGCGGATATCGAATGGCAAGAGTAGGCTCAGTACAGGATTTGCTTCACCAACTCATTCATTACCACCCCTCCCTGCTGATACTGGCGGACGATCGCCGCTCCCTAGCTTGGAACGCCAAGGAGGCTTGTCGCCGAGTGAGGGAAGTATCTGAGGTATTGATCATCGCCATCGCACATGAGACAAGTGTTGTAGAAATACTGAGAGCGGGAGCGGACGATTGTGTGAGGTGGCCAGGGGAGTTGGAGGAACTCGTGGCGCGGATAGCCGCTCTCTTGCGTAGGACGCATCAAAGGTCGCCGAAAAATAGCCTTGCTATCCTGGCACAACATGGCTTTTGGATCAATTTCGACACTCATGAAGTCAACGTTCGTGGCAAGCGTCTGGCCCTCACCAGCACGGAGTTTCGCCTGCTCACTCACTTGGCGAGTAACAGCGGTCAGGTGGTGTCCCACAATCGGCTCCTAGCTGGGATATCGAGCACCTTTGAGGAGGCATGGAGCGAATTGTTGCTGCGCCAGTACATCTATCGACTTAGACGGAAGATAGAACGGGATTCCTCGAATCCTCAAGTTATCGTGACCCACCGGGGAGTGGGATACTCCTTCGATCCTCGAGGTTTGCAGTGAAGGGGTAGTTGCAGGTGAGGGGACGTTTTCATGACGATGGTCTCCTCATTCAAAGGATCTTTCGGGCTCAGTTGGCTGAGGAGGCCGATGGCAGACCGTGGAGCGGGTAGCGGAGAAGCAGGGCGTAAGCCAGAGGCTAGTGCGGCGAGCCTACAATCGGGCTGCGCAGAAGGTCCTAGAGGCCCGGGGAGCCTTCCCCCCGACTTCTGCCATACCCTCTCTCGCTATCTTGAAGAGTACACGCCAAAGGAGTTCTTTTTCGAGTGCACGGCTTGAAAGCTGGAGCATGTGCTGGCCGATGTGGCTGAGGATCCAAAGCGGGTCTCCCTTGGGGCCTTGCGCATGACCTCTGCGGTGGGCGGCTACCGCCCCGGCGTGGCGCCGGAGCGGCCGCGGGAGTAAAAGAAAGGGCAGATGAAGACCCTAGCCGCGCCACCACTTTGGTCAAGCCACAATCGCCCAGTCGAAAGCACTCTTAGGCTCCCTTCAGAGCCATATGATAGGCTTCCTCAACTGTTTCAACCAAGATAGCCCAATCGAACCTATCCCTCACCCTTTCTTGAGCCCTTCGCCCCATCTCCCTTCTTCGCTTCTCATCCCTGAGCAGTTCAGCTACCGCCTCCGAAAAAGCCCTATCGTCCGCAGGCGCTACCAGCCAACCGGATATGCCATCCTCTATATACTCATGGTTCTGTCCCACATCATCAGCCACGATGGGCAACCCCCTGGCCATAAGTTCAATCAACTTCACAGAGCATTTAGTCCGGTTGACCAGGATGTCATCATAGAGGTAGAGGGCCAGATCGGCGCTACGGAGTGCCTCCTTGAGTCGCTTCCCCTCGAGCCATCCCACATAGTCAACCCCATCCGCCAGCCCCCTCTCATCCATCAATCGCAGAAACTCACTCTCCTCCCCAAATAGTCCCTTTCCTACCACCAATAGTTGCGCCTCGGGGACCGCTTCGACCACCCGTTGCCAGATCTCCACCATCCGCTCCAAAGTGAACTCGAAGAAGCGGGTATAGAGAAGCACCTTTGGCCTTCCTTTTGGTGGCGGGTGCTCAAAGGGGCCTTCGACCCTCAGCCCATTGAGCACGTAAAAGACCTTGCCAGGCTCAACCCCTAACGACCAGGCCAAGGTCTCCAGGGCGCGGCTGGCTACTGTAAGGGCGTGGCAATGGGTGAGCCCCCACCTCTCCTGGAAGGCAAAGAACCGTTTCTGCAACCAGGTGTAATTTTCGATCTCGTTCCACCCTCCTGTACCTTCCCAGTCGTCGCTATCCATCACCAAACGCGTCTCGGTCAAGCCTATCTTGCGCAGAAACCATAGGGCCATGGCCACCAGGCCGGAATAGCCCTTGGGTTTAAAACAATGGACGATACGGGGCTTGCTCTTCAGAGCACGCGAGAGGAGTCGCCAAGTGATGATTAGATGCCCCAGGAGGGAGATAGAGGGCGGCAAGGAGATGTTGTGAATCTTAACCCCTCCCCTTTCCTCCTCTCTCCCTGAATCCTCGGGGTTGCTCCAGGGGGCTAGGAATATCTCCACCTCATGGCCTCGAGCCGTCAGGGCCTGGGCCATGGGCAAGGCCCGCATCCTCATGGTTCCCTTGGGCCCCAGGCCAAAGGGACCAACTATGGCTATCCTCAAGCGACCACCTCTCCTTTAGCGCCCATATCACCTCCTCCCTAGATACCCTCCTCCTGGAGATCTCTTCCTCACCTCGACCCTCCGCTTGAAAATTGTCTACCTAATAATATACAAAGGCTAAGAGATTGACAATGCGAACCTCCGTAGTGGGGAAGCAATAGTTTGTAGAGCAAGAGGAAAGGGCCTTGCCCCCCCGCCATAGGCGGTTGTGATGAGATTCAAGGCGCCATTCAAAAGCACCTATATATCTCTCTGCTCATTTTGAGGCGAGGGAGGGAATCATAAAGCCTGAGGAGAGACACAGTTGTCAGTAAGAGACTTAGGGGTTAGATCAATGGAGGTATAAGGCTTTTCAGGCCCCGTTGGGACTGCGGAAACGGTGGATCAACCGGTGGAGCGCGGCCATGGTCCTTATGAAACGGCCTTGCTCGAAGGCACGAACAAGAGCCTGAAGATCTTCTATTTTTCTCTCTTGTTCCCTGAGAAGATCGATGCTACGAAGATGCAACAGTATCGCCGGATAAATCCAATCTAGATGTGGATCGGGGGCGGGGTCCACCAGATCGGAAAAATCTAGCACCTCGCCGGAATTCTCTCGTAGGGCCACGATGAAATGTCTGTAGGAGGGAGAACGATTGTCGCTTCGGTAATAGTTCTTGTTATAGTAGCGACATGTAAGTCGGAGCAATCGATCTAGGTCCTGCTGAGACATAAGATAGTACTGAACAATCATCATGACCAACCAGCGAGGCAAAAATCCATTGGGTACCACTCGCTGATTTTTTGCTCCGATGGTGCTAAGATGTTCTAGGACTTGGGACAAGACAGGCAATTCGTATGCCCTATGTTCAGTCAGATACTCGTGCTGATATCCTAGCACCTTCTCAAGGAACTCAAAGAGTATGGCTTCACATTCCACTGCCTCTTCGGAATGAAACGGAGCCCCCAGAAGCACGCCTCGTTTTCCCACGCGGCAGAGTTCGGAAAGGAAGGAAGCACGGGCTTCTGGTCGGATATGCTCAAGCGTATCTATGCTTATCGAGATATCGAATGCTTTGTCGCCAAAGGGTAGCCGTCTTCCATCTCCCCTTACATATTTGGGGAAGGATCCCTCAGCAAGGTCGAGAATATAAGTTGTGTCATGGGGTAGAAAACCTCGGATAAGCCCCTGGGACCCACCCACCTCAAGAACTTCGAGTCTATTCAACCGCCAGGCGTACTTTAGCTTCTCTACAATCTCCTGCGCCAATTTATAGCGCTGATACTGATCGATGGGCAAAGACAGTAGATCGGTCTGCGCTCGCATATCTACTCTCCCAACATTGTATCAAGAAGCAATTTCTCTAGAGGAACTTCAGGCGTCGGAACCCTAAATCGCCGCTGAAAGTTCAATTCGTTCATCAGGGAAAAGGGAAAGAGAACCTCATGTGTGCCTTCTTCCAACCCAAGTGATTCCTCTATATGCCGAATCGCAGCCTGAATTAGATTGGAGAGCCAACTTCTCCTTAGCAAGAAAACGGCTTGGAAAGCCTCCCGTACTTCACCCTCAAGCAATTCTGACATGAAGCATTCATAGAAGGTGTAAAGAGCGTAACAGAGAATATCTCGGAGAGGAAAGGGAGTCTGATGCGAGAATTTCCAATCCACAATACCAAGGCGATCGGTCTTTTCATCCCAGAGGATGTTCCCGGAGAAGAGGTTTCCATGGGAGTTCAGCAGAGGGAATCGCTTTCCCTGAAGGATCTTTAGGGCAGTCGCGAACCTACCATAAGGACGCCAATCCACGCCCATTTCTTGCAAGTTCCGCTGGAATTCTTGGCAGACCGGCGTGATATAGCTATTTAGGAGGGCACCATCTGCCACCACCATCTCCTCACAAGAGGCCAGATAGAACCGTGCCAACCACCGGGAAACCCTCGGGAAGAACCGCTCTGCCAATTGCTTTGCTCTTCTCTTTTCTGAGAAAACATGGCGGTCGAAAAGATAAGTCAAAGTTCGTCCGGGAACAACCGATTCAAAGAGGACAAGATGCCCATCTATGGGCAATAGCATAAGCGGACAAGGTAGGGAGGTTCGTAGATCTGGGGGAAGGATCGCCCTAAGATGTTCTAGGGTCTTCTTCTCCCGCTTTAGAAACTCGGCCGCACTATTAGGGTAACTCTTAGCAATTAAAAGGGGCTGCCCCGAGCGCTTTTCGAGAATAAAGTAGATCGTCCCTTTTAAGTCTGATCGCTTCCAACGAGAGAAAGTAGCCTGAACGAAGGTCACCGGCCGTGGTTCATCAGGGAGCATCAAGGTAGCCCAATGTCTCTCTACATATTCTAGAAGCCTTTCTATCATCTATCCAAATCCTCTGCGAGCGATAATGAGGTAAGATGACACAAAGTAAGGAAGCACCCCCAGGTTATTCAGTGCTCTTTCCATATCCAAAACTGCCCCCCATCTCCTAGGCGTCATTGATCGATGGAAACTATTTTCAAGGTAGTATCTAGGACTGGCGAGATAATCTAGATAGTACTTGAAGGCTTCCTTGTCCTCAATGGGCAGATGAAAGAGGGCCGTCTTGTAGTCCGGGATAGGGTAATAGAATTCGATTTCTTGAAAGCCTACCTCACTTAGCAGTCTCCGGTAGCCTTCATAACTATGCGTATAGGTTCTAAACGGTCTCCCCCGCTCTTGAATAGAATAATAGTCGGCCTCTTCTCTGGGTAGAAAGGAAATGAATTTGAGGCCAGTATGATCATCCTCGGCCCCCAAAAGATATTTAAGGCCGTATCTATTCTCAATTCCTAGAACAAGGAAGCCTCCTTCCTTCAGAAGGGAAAAGGCGTTACTTAAGGCTCTCTTCTGCAAACTTAAGGGATCGTCTCCTTCGCAGAGTTCTGCAACCCATTCCAAAACCCCTAGCATGACGAGGAGATCAAACTGCTCAGGAGCAAGGGGGGGGCGGAGAATATCTGCCCTCAGGGGTGTCACGTTTGAAATGGATTCTTGATGACAGCGTGACTTCACAAACACTAGCCTCTCCAAAGTACTGTCGATGGCTACTACATGGTAACACTTTCTAGCCAGGACAGCCGTGATAGTTCCCCAGCCACAACCAACATCGATGGCCATCCAATCAGGCGCGATGGGAAGAAGATGCAAGCAGTCGGCCCTAGTCTCATCCATGGCGATCTGGTACAAAAAGGGGTTAGAATGAGCAAAATATTTGTGTAGGACTTCGGGCCAACTACGGTTTTCCACCTCTTCTAATAAGGATCGCATCTCTTTCCGGGGTAGTTCGCCGTAATAGAGATCACCATCTACAAAATCCGCTATTCCCTCCCGAAAAGGCCATTGCGCCCCACATTCTAGGCAATGAAAAGCTTCCACCTCTTTGGTGAGTCGCTGGCTTTGACAACAGGGACACCGATAGACTAAGATCGATTCCTCTTCTTTCATATTCCTACTTAGGATATTAGCACAATATGTGAGGGAAGCAAAGATATCAGAAGAGCGAAGCATCCTACTGTGCCTCGCTCTCCTATTTGTCCAAACCACCCACTAGTCGTCAGTAATAGTTATTGAGGGAAGCCAGCATAAATAGCAGGGACCATATGTATGGTCTCTATCACCGTAGCCACTAGTTGGCCCCCCACTGAAGTTATCACAGCGGATCCTACATCACCTAAGTGGGTCGGTGTTTCTGGCCAGCCATCGGTGGTATGAAAGGTGTACGACCCCTCTGGGTTTATAGTTCTATCGAACTCATCCACCATATTACCATCTTGATCATAATATTTTATGGTCACCGCCGCTGAAAGAGAGGAACTTGTATTTTGGACTAGAATATGAGAAAACTGACCTAATGGATTGCGGTGTACACTTGGTATGAGAATAGTATTGGAGGCATCACTCGGCCGAAAACCGTTGTAGCAGTATGGTCTGTCAAGGACTGTCTCGATCACTGTGACCAGGATAGGTTCTGGATTCGAGGTGATACGGGCGTTTCCTACGTCACCTAGCCCACTTGGCGTCTCCGGCCACCCGTCAGTGGTGTGGAAAGTGTAGGACCCGTTAGGCGATAAGTTTTTGGTGAACTCATCGGTGGGCGTGCCCGCTTGATCGAAATACGTGATGGTAACCGTGGTGTCCACCAAATCGCTCATATTCTGCACTAGGATATGAGAGAACTGCCCCAAAGGGTTGCGATGCACGCTGGGGAGTAAGATCGTTGTATGCCCGGCTGAGGCGCTAGAGGCTTTATAGGCATAGATCCCGTCGTGGACATTCTCTTGTACAGCAGCAACGAGATTCATGCCATTTAGGGATTTAACCCTCATTACCCCTACCGGCGGCTCCCCGCAACCGGAGCAATCGGTGAGGGCATCACGGAAGTTGGAAGCCCCGCGTGGAATAGTAACAGTGATAGGCTGGACTACAGTTCCATTACGGGGATAATAGGTGATCTCTACCTCTGCATCGGCGGAATCTACATTTTGTATCGCCACTGTAGAAACTTGCCCCAGGCTATTCCAGTGAATGGAAGGCATGAAAAGTTCCGTCGCTGCTTCTGAGGAGTCTAATCCTTCATAGATGGCATGGGCTGAGGAGTAACCGTAGTTGATTACCGAAGCCACGATCGGTTTATTAGAGGAGACTACTATAGAACCTCTCCAACTTTGACCCAGTTCAGGATAATCTGAAGTGTGGATAGTCCGTGCACCATTACCAGCCAAGGTGAAAACCTCAGTATGGGTTATGGTACCATTAGGGTCATAAAACTCTACCAACACATTAGCCTGGTCGCTAGACATGTTCTGGATAAGGGTGTGGGAATGCTGTGGTGGTGGATCGCCAGCGCTTACCGCGACCGCTCCAAGGCCCACCAATGTCAAAACAGAACTCAATATCATTGCCGTCACAACTATCTTGTGAAGGCACCTCATTGGTCCCTCCTTTTGCGCTCACCTAGCCGACGGTTCGATTTTATCATGGAAAGAAAGCCTTGTCAATGGCCCAATTGGGGCATTAGAGAAACCAGCGATGAGGCATGGCCGCAATACCAGCGCCCTCTTCCTCATCGCTTGAAACCTGAAAAGGACAGACCTTTTCTAGCAGGGTATAGGGATTGGCACTGACGGCGTCCGAGAGAATACCCACTAGGAGGTAATAGTGGCCTTTGAGAAGGGAGAGGCTGTCGTAATGCAGGCGAAAACTACCCTCCCCGTCAATTCGACCCACATGAATACCCCTCCTACCCGTATTAGTGCCATGGCAAAGAGCATTATGGGGAGAATAGGGGTCTTTTTCCCTCCAGATCTGTACCCCGAATGCCGGATCATCAATAGGCTCATGGGCCCGATAGCACACCTCCACTGTCATCGGCTCGCCCTGATGGAAGATCCTCTCCTCCTCCCCTTGTTGGTTGAGGAGCCGGACCCTGGTGATCTCCACCTCACCAGACCCCCTCTGGGTGGAGACTACCCCTGATAACCCACCTTCATAGAGACGAATCGCCTCCTGCGGCTTGCCGAGATAAGCCAAGCGTCCGCCATCCAAGAGGATGGCCTTGTGGCAGAGGCGTTGAATGGCACCTAGATCGTGAGAGACGACGATGATGGTCTTCCGCTCGTTTCGAAAGCGAAACAGCCTCTCCCAACATTTTCGCTGGAAAGCCGCATCTCCAACCGCTAATACCTCATCTACTAGGAGGATCTCTGGCTCCATATGGATAGCCACCGAGAAACCTAGGCGTATGAACATTCCCGAGGAGTAGCGCTTTACGGGCACATCTATGAAGCGCTCTAGCCCCGCAAATTCCACGATGCGGTCGAACCTCTGATCCACCTGCTTTCGAGTCAAACCCAAGATCGAACCATTAAGGTAGGCGTTCTCCTTCCCTGTAAGGTCGGGGTGAAAACCCGCCCCTAGCTCCAGAAGGGCGGAGAGTTTGCCATTGACTGTAATTCTGCCCGAAGTTTGCTCGATGATCCCCGCGATTAACTTGAGGATGGTGCTCTTGCCCGAGCCGTTGGGACCTATGATACCCCAGGTCTCCCCCTTCGGTACAGCGAAACTGATCTCCTTCAAAGCCCAGAGGTCTTCCCTGCCGCTGCGACGGAAGGCGTTAATCAAAATCTCTTGAAAGGAGCGTGGACGCTCATGATAGATAACAAATCTTTTGGAGACCTTCTCGAACTTAACCGCCTCTATCACTATGCCTCCCCCTTAGAAGACATTTCTCATAGAGAGCCTCCATCTCCTCAGCACACTCCATTACCGTCTTCACCGGCCGAATGTTTCTCCTTAGACCTTCTAAGATAGATGGATTGGCCACCAAACCCCCCAACAGATTAGAAAGGGCTGTAACATCCCCTGGGGGGAACAAGAGACCATCGACACCATGGCGAACCTTCTCCTCTAGAGCCCCTATACGGGAGGCTATGACCGGAACTTCAGCGGCGAAGGCCTCCTGTATAACTAAGGGGGAAACCTCATACCATAGAGAAGGAAGAATCAGGGCATCGGCGCTGGCCAGGGTTGCCCATACCTTGGAGCGGTCAACTGCACCCTGGAAGACAATAGAGTCGCTTGCCATTTCCCTCAATTTGCGGGCGTAGTCTGGAAAGGCGATCTCATCTCCGCATATAGTCAAAGTTGCTTCTGCTGGGCCTAGCCGATTGAAGGCCTCGATCAAGATATGAACTCCCTTCTGCCAAGCGATGGCCCCTAGATAGAGGAAATGAACCCTCTCCTTCTCCTCCTTCTTACGGAGTATCTGCCCTTTGGAGAGCTCTATTCCATTTTCCAGAGTGCAAACCCTTGCCTCTGGGAGGCCTTGTTTCATAAAGATAGAGCGCACGAATTCAGATGGACAGACTACCAAGTCGGCCATGAAGAGAGCCTTCCTCAAGACCCTATCCCGATAGGCGAAGAGGAGAGCGACTAGTGGGCCAGGGAAGAGGACCGGTGAGAAGCCAACCCGGTAGGCGGCACAAAGATAGGCACAATTAAGCCATAATTTAGGCCCCTCACATAGTTTTCCGTCCCTCCAGTGCAAAAGTTGGGCATTGGGGCAGAGAAACCAATAATCGTGCAGGGATAAGACTATTGGAATTCCTCGCTTCCCGGCCAGGGATACCAAAGCAGCCGAGAGATCCTTGAGGTGTTGAAAGTGTATCACCTCAGGGTCTTCCTTTAGTATCAACTCAGCGAAACTCCTCTCCATAAATGGGTTACGAAACGATCTGGCGAAGAGGCGGAGGGGGTTTGAGGGTGCCTTCTCCCGATAGGCATATACCTTTACTCCTTGAGCATCGAGGGAAGCCTCCACACCTCTTTTTAGAGACGGCTCGCCCCGGTGGAAGACAATGACATGGTGCCCCCGGGCCTTTAAGGCTCGGGAGAGGTTTTGAGTATATATCTCCGTGCCCCCGACCTTATAGGGCGGATACTGATGAACAACCTGCAAGATGCGCATTTTCAGCCCACCAATTCCTCATAGATGGCCTTTATCCTTTGGTAGACTATGTCCCAGGTATGGCGGCGCATTACCTTTTCATACCCCCTCTCTCCTAATCGCCGGGCAAGACCCCGATCCGCTAGGAGAGTTGTCAGGCTATCCACCAAGCGGGGGATATCTCCAAAGGGGACAAGGAGACCATCCTCGCCATCCTCGATAACTTCCGGCACCCCTCCAGCCCAGGCTCCGATTACCGGTTTTCGATTGACCCAAGCCTCAAGATAGGCGATGCCGAAGGCATCCACACGCGAGGGCATAGCCAAGACCGCTGCTGAGGCTAGAAGGTCCCTTTTCTCCGCCTCATCAACAGATCCGAGCAACGTTATCCGCCTCCGTACCCCTTTTGGAAGTCCCTCATAATACCTCTTGAAGGAACCCAAAGGCCTCCCTGCCAGAATCAACTCCGCATCTATCCCTCTAGCCCATAGCTGCTGCATGGCTCGTATGAGGTGGACTGCCCCCTTATCATAAGTTATCGCGCCTAGAAAGGCCACTATCTGCCCCCGCAACCCATATCGCTCTCGAAAACGCTGTGCATCGCCTTCCTGCAATTGGCAAGGATTCACTCCCACCCCCACCTTGCGCACCCTCGTCGCTTCCATGCCCAACCTAATAAGGTATTCCCTCTCCAGATTGGTGAGGGTTATTACTATTTCGCTACCCCGCAACGCTTCCAATTGGTGGCGCATGGTGTGATGCCGCACCACAGAACGCTCCCCGGGTTCTCCGAGGTGGAGAAGAGGGGTCATGACAAAAGGCAGCCCACGGGCGCGAGCATAGCGCCACGCAACGATGACCGGATATTCAAAGGAGAGGTTGACCCCGTGGACAAGGGACACGGAGGCAGGGAGGGTATCGAGCGCCCTTTCTATCGTGGGCATCCAGGGCATGTAGCGACCTAATCTCTGCAAAAGGGGGGTGGTATTTAGAGGGAGATCAGAGATGGCCATGGCCAAGCGGCGGAGGGCGTAGAAGGAGAAAGGGCTTCCCGGAAGAGAATAGGCCGGGTAGCGATGGATCTGCACCCCGTTGTGGATTTCCTCCTCCCTGTCCAGATGCTCCGCCTCTTTCGACCAGAAGGACTCCACGCTGCCCGCATCGCTGGTGGCAACCGTAACCAAGTTACCGTCCCGGACCAGCCGCTCAGAGATCTCCTGAAGGTAGATCTCTGCCCCACCTCTATGGGGCCAGTAGAGAGCGCTAACATGCAAAGCGTGCAATATTATTCCCCTCCACTCCTATTCAGTTCTGCCCAAGAGTCGAGCGCCTCCTCAAACCTTCCAGCAACTACATCCCAGTTGTAATTGGACAGGACATAACGGCGCCCATTCTCCCCCATACCGGCTCGGATATCCGAATTCTTCAAAAGCAAATCCAGACAGGCTTCGAACTCATCGTAATCGCTGAAGTAGAGGCCTCCATTGCTCCTCAAGCAGTGGTATTTGGTCACCTCACAATCCCGATGTACAAGCACCGGAACGCCCTGCAGCCAGGATTCCATTATCACGAGAGAAAAACTCTCCCGAACTGAGGGTTGACAAAGGAGCGTGGCCGCTGCAAAGACATTCGGCTTCTGGGACTCCGGCACAAAGCCTAGGGGAAGGATATCCGGGTGTTGAGGCATAGGTTCCGGCCCAGTCCCCATGAGAACCAATTTCAGATTCCCCGGCGATCTTGCCTTGTATCTCAAGAAATGGTCGGCCAACAGGGGAATGTTCTTACCCTGCTCCAACTGTCCGGCATAGAGAAGGAAAGGGGCCTCAAGCTTGTAGACCTCTCTGAAGCGGGCAGCATCGCCTTGCTGCTCTTCGATCCCGAGTCCTATGACCCTCATCCTCAGGTTTTTGACCCTTAACTCTTTTCGAGCAAACTCCATCTCCCATCGGCTATTGAATATGAGGCCCAAAGAATCCTCTAGCAGCAAACGGGTGGGCTCTGAGTAAGCGAAGGGCTCAAAATCGTGAAGGTGGGGCCAGATGATACTCTTGTTCGGAAAGAGAGTGGCCCCATAATGTGTGAGCCCCATCCAATAATGAGAGAAGAGAAGAAAATCATACTTTGCCCCGTTAGACTCCAGATAGGCATATAGTTTAGCACTGTGGATGCCTGCATCCACCAGCAAATATTGCTCCTCCAGGGTTAGGGGAAGAGAGGCCTCTAGTTTCACCCCGATGCGGGCGATAGCCTCCGCCAACATATCCGCCGTTCGTATCGCGGGGAAACGCAAAACCGGTAGGCCGTTGATCTCTACCCGGCCTTCAGGGCAAGAGTCAGCCAAGGTGTGTAGATGACGGAGAGAAGTGGTGAGGACCTCAATATCGTGTCCCCGAGCAGCAAGGCGTTCCATCAACTGCCTGGCCGCGGTCTCCGCTCCTCCCACAATCTCTAACCCATATCGGACAATAACCAGTCCTAATCTCATTTACTACCTTGGTTTCGGGTTTTTCCTGCAGAGCCCTCTTCTAGCACCCTTATCCGTTCTTTGAGTTCATCCACCTCACTGCGAAGGCGTGAGATCTCAGAGTCAACCGACGGTTCGTAGAGGCGTTTGACGAGTCTGGAGAGAACCTTTGCGACGCGGGCATTGATCTTAGATTGCCGTACCGCCAACGTGTTCACATAGAAGATTACCAACTCGTGTGCTTGTCTGCGTACGATCTTCCAAAGCCTGGTGAATAACGGTATCCGTTTTGGCGGCTCCTCAGATAACTGGAGGCTCACCCAGACCACGGGGTTCTGAGAGAGCCAAGAGAGGTCCTCTCTAAGGTCCTCATCTAGGGTGCTCAGTTGATTAGAAGAGATGCCAAAAACCTCCTCTGGCTGAGGCTCCACAGCCTCTTCCCTTTTCTCTCGCACTTGTTGGCGGATCCTCTCCATAAGTGCCTCTACATCTATCTCTTCACTCATTGCCTCTACCTCCACTCTTTGGGAACGAATCTCCTCCCCAACCTCCCGGAGGGAGTTCCTCACCAACTCACCTTCCTCCCCTTTGAACTTGCGGTAGGCGATGGATAAAGACCAGGAATCGAGGGGAGCCTCATAGGCACTAGATAAGCCCTCTAACTCTAAGGGTGAAAGGGTACGATAGAAAGCCTTCTCCGCAGGAAGGAAGTCCTCAATTATTTGAGCAGCAGAGTAATGTTTAAGAACGAAGGTCAAACGGCTTTTGTGCAAAAGGTAATAGTGATCAACTCCCAGGTGTCGAACCGAGATGCCTTCATGATGGATAGCCACCGCTTTAGGCGCATAGATGACTCGATAGCCCGCCTCCTTGGCGCGGAAACAAAAATCGGCATCTTCGTAATAGAAGAAGAACCCTTCATCTAAGAGCCCTATCTCCTCAAGCAATGCCCGGTGGAGCCCGAGAGCGGCCCCGGTTACAAAATCCACCTCCGATTTTGCATCATATTGACCTCGGTCCAACTCTCCGCGCCCCCGATGAACGCCTATGGCTAAGGGATAGGTGAGGATACCCCCAGCATGCTGAAGCGTTTTCCCATCGGGATAGAGGAGTTTGCAACCGACGATGCCTACGCTCTCGTCTGACTCCATAGCCTCAACTAGCCATTCCAACCAATCCTCCTTGACCTCCGTATCCTGGTTGAGGAGAACGATGATTCCCCCCTGCGCGTGGCGCAAGCCCACATTCATACCGCCCGCAAAGCCCAAGTTTCTATCATTCTCTATAACCTCCACCCGAGAAAATCGCTGCCTAACCATGGCTACTGAGCCATCAGTGGAGGCGTTGTCCACTACCAGAATATGGTAGTGGGGATAGGTTTGCCTCAAAAGGGAGGAAAGGCACCTCTCCAGAAAGCCCATACCATTCCAACTCAAGACAATAACATCGACCGCTTTCGCATTCAAGGTTTAGATCCTCCACCTCTTGAAAGCCTGCAAAGCGAAGCCCCTACCCATCAATCCGCACTCTCCCTAAGGCGATTATCCCCCCGGGCAATGGCTCTCCTTGGTCGTTAAGCGATGAAAATCCAAATTATTAATCTTTGATTGCTTCAAGGACTATGGCATTTGCCCCCAGAATTCCATACAATGGCCTATATAGATGATATAAGTTTGTCCTAAACCCGATTTTTCGTAATTTGACGAGCATTTCGAGAGAAAATATTTTATAAACTAAGGCGCCTTCTGGTCTAATAGGATCTCCATGATAAATAGGCTCCTTAAGGAAAACGGTACTTCCGTGGTCATCGATGATTGTTCTATCTTCATCAAGGAACTCGGTTTGATAGAAAGGAACAGTGAAAATATGCCTTCCGCCCCTTTTCAAGACACGATAAACTTCTTCATGCGCTTTATACGGATCGGGAATATGCTCGAACACATCGGAAGATATAACCAAATCAATGCTCTCATTACCTAACGACAAATCCATCAAATCCTGGTGCATTATATCGTTTACAAGATCACCGCTCTTGTAAGAGTTCCCCAAATATTCACTGCAAACATAGTTTTTCATCTTTGACAACTGGTCATGTATAGCACCTCTCGCTTCAGTGTTATACACAACAAAATTGTCGAGCTTTGTAAGATCTCTTAACGCAGAGACAGGTTGTTTCTTTACAAAGCCTACTACATGGCAAGCTACATAAGCAATTTGCCTTTGTCTATTGATCGACTTGCATTTAATGCAAGTGCAAGTTTCCCTAAGATTTTCTCCTTTTACATATATTAGAGTAAATAGTGAGCCACAAACAGGACATTTGCCAATAGCTCCAAAATGTAGTTTGACCATCAATTTTTCCAGCCATGAGGATGGAGAAGGATACAAAGGATATTTTATGAATTTGTTGACCTTGTTCTTCATCCTAGGACCTTGATGCTAATTAAACTATTTTGATTTCTTCCGCTTCTTGAAAGCCGGCAAGGCCAAGCCTTTATCCCTCAACCCTCAGGCTCCCTAACATAATTGTTCCTTCAGGCAACAGGTCTCCTCGATCGTTGTAGACGCGCACCCGTTCGCGGGAAGCCTCATCGTACATCCCTATGACCAGGGTATATTCACCTGGCTGCACATCTGAGCCGATAGCAATGGGATGTTCATCGAAGATTATACCTTCACTTACCCATCCGGTGGTAGGGCAACTCCAGAAGCATGGCGCAGCATCGTGCTGGGCAACTATATCCCCCTCCCTATTTAGGAGATGAGTGAAGACCTTGTATGGTACCTCCGTAGGACCAAGGCTCTGCCAGAAGAGAGTGAGGCTAAGCGTCTCCCCAGGGGTCACCAGGGTGGGATCTAGATCATACCCCAGAAGTTCACCGACATCCCCAACCCGAGCCTGTACAACGTATCGGGGAACAGGCGGCACCAGTTCATATAGATATATGCCTTCCATCTCGCCCACCAGGTGGAGATTCTCGAGGCCTTCACAACTCCGAAGGACATCAGGCAACCCGTCGCCATACACACTAGCATCCAACAGGATATATCGCACATTCCACCCATAAAGCAGCCTGAGACTCTCCACAGACGGAAATGATGCGAGAATGGGTATCCAGTCCTGGAACTCCCGAGGCACATAGGGTCCGTAGCCAAGGATGATTTTCTTTTGATGGACCATACTATAATACAACTGAGGACCTCGCTGAGCGACCACCGGGAATTGCATTATGGCAAAATCTCCCTTTTGCTCTCGCAACCACAGGTCTACCCTTCTGGGCCGAACGACAGACGACATAGAAGGGACGATGGAAAGAAACTCAAACATTATTAGCACCGAGAGTAGACTGAAAACGAGAGGTTGGGCGAACCGGGGGGGAAAACGAGATGAGCGATTGAAAAGGGTCTCGCTAAGCCAACGGAAGAGAAAAACCAGCCCCCATCCGGCCAGGACAGCCACTGCCAGCATGGCGAACACGCCAAACCTTGCCCAGACGCGCGTAGCCGTAAAGCCGGGAAAGAAGAGGTAAAGCAGCAAACCAGGCAGGGGGACAAATAGGGAACCTTGAGCGGTCATCTCCGCTAACAAATTGGGATCTAGACATTCTGCCAAGAAAGGGAGTATCCCTAATCGCCCCAGCAGATCGATCGCCACTGGGGGCAGTGGAACCTTCGCTATTGAGCCTCCCAGATGAAGAATCGGTCCAAAGGCGAAGACGAAAGCCGCGAACCCAAAGGCGCCAAACGCTTGGAGAGGCCTGTGCCCCCTCCCCTTCCAGAGGGCAAGGAGCGCTAAACCAAGAGGGATTATCCCCAGGGAGATAGACCTCTCCACCACGAAGACGGGTGAAGGATTCCAGCGGGCGCGAATCCAAGACCCCCACAGGGGGTGGAGAAGACTAGGGCCAAGAAAATTAGCCAGACTGGCTGACAAATCCAGATGCTCATGAAAGGGCTGCACATAGGGCTGGGCTGCTCCCAGTTTCAGATATGGCAGTGCAAAGGGGAATACTGCAATAAAGACGAGGGCAAAAAAGAGCCCCGCTGCCTTTTGCATGAGGGGGTCAAGAAAGTATCTGCGCCAGGGTCTAAATCTGAAAAGGATGTAGATGGGGATTAGGACACCAGCATAGAGAGCATAGTACCATGCTGAAAGCGCGGTCAGGGCATAAGCC
>JREQ01004067.1_pt1 | contig 20350 bp, 18 predicted proteins | sample 210151 | NCBI WGS metagenome assembly JREQ01 (sample SAMN03019617, study PRJNA260268) | marine sediment metagenome | biome: Marine; feature: Sediment; material: Clay; isolation source: clay from marine sediments 31 meters below sea floor depth collected from... | place: New Zealand: Canterbury... | reverse complement strand
CTAACGAATCATGATTGTTCAATTGCTATGTCTAAATCTCAGCCTTTATCAAGAATTCCTCCGCATTTTTGAGGGCTATCTTATAGAATACAAAGGTTATGACGAGGGCTATGACTGCGCTTATGGAAACTGCGACGTAGAGGTCTATTTTTGGTAGGGGCACGGGAACGGGTATGTACCCCATCGTAACTGCGTGTAGAAGGAGGGGAGAGAATGTTGCCGACGCTAAGACTAGGCATAAGAGACCGTAGACGAGAACCGTTAACGGCCTAACCATCCTAGGCCTTGGAACTTCGGTGAAGTCGGCTCCCTTTATCCCTGCTCCGAGGGAAACTGCGCCTAAAGCGAAGATTAGCAGCATGGATTCTATCAACAATGCCATAGCAATGTCTGGCGAAGGACGGGCTACTAGAATTCCAACAACACCGCACACCACCGTTACTATGCATGAGAAGATGATTACAAAAGCATACTTACACTTGACTAGGCTGCGCGCAGTGATGGGCGAAGAAAAGAAAAGCCACACAGACCCGCCTTCCTCACCGATTATCATGAGGCCCAACATAACAGCCATTATGACTGCAGGCGCAAGAAGTATCAAAGCGAAAAGGAACCGAGAAGGCTCTGGCGTGACAGGCCCACCCAACATTCCTGAATACTGCATCAACGGCATAAGTATAACAACGAGGGGCATTATGAAAATGTACATGAGTTCCCGACGTCTCGTAAAGGCCTTAAAATCCTTCCTGATCACAGCAGCCTCCAAAGAGGAAAAACCAAGCTTCCCCAAAAAGCCGACCTTTGGAACGTAAGCCCCCCGCGAAACCGTAATGGCCGGAGGCTCATAGAACCCGAATTTGGCGTTCAGCCTAACAGCCACGTAGAAGAGAACCAGAATGAACAGAAGAGAAGCCAGCGAAAAAATCACGGTTTGCGCGAGTAAACCGCTCATAAAAGCAGCCAAGACCATTCCCAACCAGACATAGGGAACGAACCAAACTGCCTCTTGGGCGCCAGCAACAGCTTGAATGAGGGCAATAGAGCCTGTGCCAGAAGTAAAAGCAAACCAAACTACGTAAAAGCCTATCAAGAAGAGAATGGAGCCTAAGAACCTCACCCAAATCGCTGCCTTTCCGGTGGACTTGTACACGGCTCCGATGAGCCTCACCTGCAGAATTCTGAAAATCTCCGTGGTCGTGCTGGCTAGGAAGGCGCTGGCTAGCAAAGCAAAAATTGTAAGGGTGGCGAGAGGCACTTGCTCTAAATAAACGGAGACCGTGGCTATGGCTGAACTCAACAAAATGAGGAAAACCAAGGGAAAACCGATGAGGTTAGCCAAAGTGGAAGCAAGGGTGTGTTCCTCCCAGGTGATGGGCAACCAGTAGGGAGGTTGAAGAGAGGCCCTCACCCCCATCCGTTGAATTTGCCCCATCATAGTGAAAACTAGACTGAAAATGAGAACCAGAGCGGGGAGGGATAGGAAAAGGGAACGGGCGCCCTGATAGAACAAGGTCTTCAGTTCAGGGTCGGGCACTCCAGTGTAGAAGATTCCGACAGCCAGTCCTATTAGCACTCCTAGAAGGCAAGCTCCTCCATACAACAAATACTGAAAAACTCTTCTCTCTCGATACCTTCTTAACCTTTGACCCCTAATCAGTCTGCCAGCTTTTACGTCAACGCTTATCAGCCGAAGAACGTTCTTCCAGTTCATTTCAGAAGCGCCTCAACAACCTCTCTGACGTCTTCTGTTCCCGTAAGTTTCAAGAAAACGTCTTCTAAGTCTGATCCCGGCAGCCTCGCCTTTTGCCTCAGTTCCTTCATGCTGCCTAGAGCCAGCAACCTTCCCTCGTACATGATGGCGATGCGGTCGCACATAGCTTGGGCGATTTCTAGAATGTGGGTTGACATTATCGTTGTTACTCCTTGTGATTTTAGTTCACGGAGTAGGTCCTTCACGATTCTAGCTGACCTAGGGTCTAGACCGCTTAGGGGTTCATCTAAGAGTAGCAGTTTCGGCCTGTGCAGGAAGACGGAGATAAGGGTGATTTTCTGCTTCATCCCTTGAGAATAGCTGCTTATCATGTCACCCTCCCTGCCCTCCAGTTCCAGAGCCTCCAAATACTCTTCGATTCGGTTCTTCTTCTCTGACACAGTTACTCCGTAAATGTCACCAACAAAGTCGAGATATTCTAGTCCAGTTAAAAACTCGTATAGACGTGGGGACTCTGGAACGTACCCCACCTGTCTCTTCACCGCCACGGGATTATCCTCTGTCTTTATTCCCAAAACGTTCACGGATCCAGAATCTGGCTTAATTAATCCTAGAATCATCTTTAAGGTAGTAGATTTGCCTGAGCCGTTGGGGCCTAGAAGACCGAGGATTTCGCCGTATTTAACGTCCAAGTCTATGTAGTCGACAGCTACGATGTCGGCGTAACGTTTAGCCACACTCCGCAACTTTACAGCTGGTTCACCGGTTGAAAACATGAATAACGACCACATTGAAGAATTGGAGAATAATATTTAAGCGTTATATGCCCTCTTTTGCTAACCATTAATAAGAAACAGAGTTTTCTATTTAACTCACCGCAATCCTTCAAGCTTTTGAAAATTGAGAGGTTAAATGGGTTGAGCGAAGTGAAGTCCTTCTTTGAGCCCCGCAGCGTCGTTCTCATCGGGTCCAGCAAAATCCGAGAGAAGGTTGGAATGACTTCTCCCTGGCTTTTTGAAGGCGTCATCCACAACATGAACAGACTCTTTGAAGGAAAAACCTTCGTTTTGGACACTGAAGGAGAAAAGGGCTACAAGGCGCTTGAGGATCTGCCTGAAACACCCGACCTCGGAGTTGTCATGCTTCCTCCTAAAGTTTCGATGCGGCTTTTGGAAAGATGCGCTGAAATGGGGGTTAAAGCCCTAGTGATCATAACAGGCGGATACAAGGATCGTCACCGCCAACAGTTGAAGGTGCTCAGGAGGGAGTACGGCGTTCGGGTGCTGGGTCCAAACACGATTATGGGAGTCATAAACACGGTCAACGGACTGAACACAACCTTTGAAAGGGACGTCATGCCGGCGAAGGGTAACATCTCAGTAATATCTCAAAGCGGAGGGGTAGGAGCCTGCCTCCTCGACCTAGCCTGCTTTCACGGCATCGGCGTCAGCAAGTTCGCCTTCATGGGAGACAAAATCGACGTCAACGATGTTGACCTCCTCCAATACCTCAACGAAGACCCGGAAACAAGGGTGATATGCCTGTACATGGAGGGAATCAAAAAGGGAAGAGAATTCGTAGAAGCGGCTCAAGAAGTTGTGAAAAGGAAGCCGATTCTGGCTTTGAAGGGCGGTATGACAAAAGAGGCGGCTCGAAGAGCCAAGTCTCACACAGCTTCCATAGCAGGATTAGACGTTGTTTTTGACGCCGCCTTCAAAAGGGCTGGAATCATCAGGGTTGGAGACACTGAGGAACTGCTCAACGCCGCCGTCGCCCTAGCCAAGCAGCCTCCACTGAGCGGGGACAACGTCGCCATTGTGAGCAACGTTGGAGGACCAGCCATACTAGCTGCAGACGCCGTGGTGAAAAACGGGTTGAAACTGGCGCTTCTTTCAGAAAAGACTAGGAGGAAAATAGAAGGTCGCTATCCAGGCGTGGAGGCTATGAACCCAATAGACCTCATCGCGGACGCTAGGGCTGAAAGATACTCCTTTATCTTGGACTTGGTTTTGTCAGACCCAAACGTTGACGGAGTTTTGGTCATAAATATGCTGAAGTCGTGCTTTTTTGAGCCTGAAGACGCTGTGGTGATCGCTGAAGTAGCAAAAAAGCGTCCTGATAAGCCAGTGGTCGATGTTCCAGCAGGAGGAGAAGACTTCTTACTAGTCCGGAAGGTGCTACGGGAAACCAGCATACCCGTTTACAATTTACCTGAGAAAGCCGCAAAAGCGCTGAAAGCATTACGAACGTACCACAAAATTTTGCGTGAGACCAAGTAAGTACGTGCGTGCAAACGTGTGCACGAAATTTCTTTAAATTCACCTTAATCATTATGGGCGCGCGCGGGATTAATATTATATAGATAATGTATAAAATGGCTTACCATGAGCGAAAAAAAACCCCCAATAGTCGCTGGTGCAGCGATAACGCTTCTCGCATTTATCGGCTGGCTCATCTTTATCTTATTGCACACTCTCTTCTGGTCGAAAGACTTCACCCGTTTCGAGAACATCGTCATAGGCTTCGTCTCCCTCCTTGTGGTAGCGCTTCTCATCGGCTTGATTTGGTTGTATGTGATGAGATCTGAGATAGGACTATAGATATGGCGAGTTCGGCACCGGCTGATATTGCGCGCGCGGTATATCCTAGTCAAGTGTAGGCATAGAAGTGCTAAATCCTAATAATGAAAAATAATAATAGAATGACGCGCGGCTGGGTATGGTATGGATAAAGAAGACTGGCATTTGCTTTTGTTTCTGTTATTATCGCATCATAGGCCCGAAAAACTGGATAGGACAATTCGTGTAAGCTTCCGAGGGAGGAACGTTTACTTATGTGCCAGATGTACCGGGAAATATTCAGGTATCTTAAGCGTCTTTGTTGCATGGTTTTTGGGCTTTGATCTTCCTATATGGTTATATCTTCTATTGTTTTCCATTCTCCCAGCGCCTTCCATCGTTGATTGGATCACGCAGAGTTGTAAGCTGAGAGAAAGTAGAAACACGATACGAATGTGCACAGGTTACCTCCTTGGGATTAGTGAGGGATTCTTTCTCTTAATGCTAGTTAAAGGTATGTTCTACCTATTTCTCCATGCCCTTGCCATACTCGGAGCTTATATTTTCTCAATTTATGTAATTGCTTGGAAAACCAAGTTTCTTGATTCATATTTCGATTGACAAAAGTTTAACACCCATTAAACTCTTAGAACCCTTTTGAGTGGAAAATAAAAGCTATTGAGAAACAATGATCAGAAACAAGCAGTTTCAGTAACCTCGAAAATCCGTTTCACGTTTGAATAAGGTTTTCAGGAATTGCATTATGGAAAGGCTTAAATTTTCTAGAGTCAACTAACTCAGAATCGGTGATTCAATTTGGTTGAAGTGGAAGAAAAGAGGCAATATAGCTTAGCGATACTGATCATTCTGGTGGTCTTATGCTGGCCATTGGCGCTCATCTACTACTTTACTAGGCCAAAAGTCAAAGCGAAACCGATGCGAACTTGTCTTGGATGCGGAATGCAAATACCTGTAGATTACAAAGTGTGTCCGCATTGTGGTAAAAAGGTAGAAAAAGCGTAGCTACTCTAACCCCCGACCGTATGCGCGTGCTCAGCTTCGAAGTCTTGCCCCAACGTTAAATATATTATAATTTCTTAATTGTTTATTTAGTTGTGATGTCCCCCATGTTGGCGAAAAAACTGTTTGTCGCAACATCACTAATAACTCTTGCGTGGATAGCATTATCTGCCACTCTTTTTTTATGCGCGTCGTCTCTAAGAGGACCCACTGAGGAGGTCCTTTTTATTCGTATCCGTGACGAGATATCGGATAAAACTAAAAACTACGTCCGAAACACAGTGAACGTTGCTAACTATAGGGGGTCGCGTCTGATCGTTATCTCCTTAGACACTCCCGGGGGTTACGTAGGTAGCGTTGAAAGTATAATGTCCATACTTGATGAGTCCGAGATACCGGTAGTGGTTTTTGTAGAACCTTTTCGTGCGATCAGTGGAGGTACCTATATCCTTATGGCCGCGCACGTTGCGATAATGAAATCTGGCTCTCAAATAGGATCTTGCCAACCAGTTAGTTTTACTGGTGAACCCATAACGGAGCCAAAATACGTTAACTACTTAGCTGGACTTATGAGAAGCCATGCATGGCTCCACTCGAGAAATGAAACCGCTGCAGAGCTTTTTGTCACGGAGAATCTCAACCTACACGCTGAAGAAGCATCCCGTTTCAAAGTCATTGATCTCATAGCTGACAGTCTTCAGGATATGTTGTCGAAATTAACCAATTACGTGCTGGTCAAGTACAAAGACGGGGAAGCCTTGCGTTTCATTTTGGTAAGGAGAGAGGAAATAGGCAAATATGAGGTGATTCGAAGCTGGGATTTCGAAAACATCAACAAAGCGACGATACAAGAGTTTAAGAGCACAATAGAGTTTCTATCCTTACCTTCATTCATTTTTGAGCTCCCCATCATGATGCTAAGCTTACCAATTGCACTCCTGCTTCCTTACATTTACCCTATTCTCATCGTGCCTCTGCTCAGCTTGACTGTGAGCCCTTCACCCGAAATCCTCTTCGCCCTGTTTTCCGGCGTTAATGGCGCCATAGGGGTTGGATGCGTTTTTCTGCTACTCCTGAAAAATGGAACGCAACCTGAAACTTGAAAGTTGCCGAAGTTGAAACTAAGCGTGAGTGGCAAAGCAACCTAAGGATATTTATAAAGTGGATCAGCAGACGGTTATTCGAGAGACAGAGAAGAACATACTGGAAATGTAGATGATGACTCAGCTCTTGAATGAAAATCTGAAAAAAAGCGTTTCAGACATCTGCACGCATATCGCTGCTTCTCACAAAAGCCAGATTATTGCCACATGTTTTTACGGTCCCAGGGTTTGTGGATACGCCGAAGAAAAAAGCGACGTACACATCTTCTTAGTGTTAGGCAATTACCCTCCTAGGCTAAGGGCTTACCTCCAACCCTTGAACGGGATCAACGCTTTCATTTTGGCAGCGAGTCAAGCAGCCTTTGAAAGGGACGTGAAGCAGGGGTGGCTGGGCGAGTTTGTTGCCCAAAACGTGACGGTTCCATACGAACCCTTCATCAACGAGGAATATTTGCAACGTCAAGAAGTGAGGATGAAAAGAAGGATAGTTTGGGAGCTTTTAGAAAACATCGTCTTGGAATTTCCAGAGTTGTCCCGTGAACTTCTCATCAAGGCGGAATACTTCATGTACGAAGCCATGATGCGGCGGGCTCGATTGTTCCCGTGGATAACCTACAGCTTCCTAAACATGTTAAGGGGAGACTTGAAGAGAAAAAACGTGGAATCGATGATGAAGGGATACTTGAAAGCCCTTGATGAGCTGGCGGAAGAAAATTGGATAACCCTTTCCAACGGACACGTCAAGATTACCCAAAACCTTATCAACGCGGTCAGAAGCCGAAAACTTAGGCTTCCCGTTTTTGTCAAATCCATTCAGAGGGCAGCGTTACTCTACGTTCTCAGCGTTCTCCCAAAAATGATGAGTCCCCTCATGCAAGATCAGAAAATCTTCATGAGGTCGCATCGAGGGGTTAAAGCTGAAGAACCAGTTTTTCAGCTTGAGGAACCCAAAAAATACTTGTTGATGCCAACGCCCCTCGGACCTGTGCCGCTTTCAGACAAGTCCACCATCGAAGATTTTGTGAGAAAAACTGTTCCGGGCGGAAAGGCTTTGGACACGAAAATCGAAGAAATGGGAGGAGTTTTAAACGATGTTTACCTGCTGACGCTTCGAAGGAATGACGAGGAACAAAAGGTTGTGGTGAAGAAATTTAAAGACTGGTCCAGCTTCAAATGGTTTCCCCTAGCACTATGGGCCCTTGGCACCAAAGCCCTCGCTGTGCTAGGACGATCTAGGCTGGAGAGGGAATACGCCACAAACCAGTTCCTCCACAGTCAAGGTTTCCCGGTTCCCAAGGTTCTCTACGTCAGTCCCAAAGAACGCCTGATTTTTCAAGAATTTATTGAAGGAGAAAAAATGGTTGAAACAGTCAAGCGAATAATCTCATCTAAAGAGAAGGCCGTAAAAGAAGCTGCCCTGGTGAAGGAGGTGGGGAGAAAAATCGCTGAGGCCCACAGGCTTGGTGTTGCTCTTGGAGATTGTAAACCAGAAAACATTGTTGTCACAAAAGACGGAAAAACTTTCTTCGTTGACCTTGAGCAGGCGACGAGGGACGGAAATCAGGCTTGGGACGTGGCCGAGTTCCTCTACTATTCTGGTCACTACGTTTCTCCCATCTCCTCCGCGAAAGCCGCGAAGATCATAGCCAAAAACTTCATTGAAGGATACTTGGAAGCTGGGGGGAGAAAGGAAACCGTGAAGAAGGCGGGATCAGCACGGTACGTAAAGGTGTTCAGCGTTTTCACGCCACCCCACGCCATCCTAGCTGTTTCCAACCTTTGCCAGAAAATGGGAAAGAATTAGAAAATTAGAGAGAACTCAAAATAGTAATTATGCGGGTACTACTTAACGGGGAAGTGAGGATGGCGAAACAAAAAATTTCTCTCACCTTTTACGGCGGAGTAAACGAAATCGGTGGAAACAAGGTTCTTTTAGAAGACAAAAAAGTCAGGATCTTTCTGGATTTTGGTCGGTCTTTCACCATGAGCGAAGAGTATTTTACGGGTTGGCTTTGCCCCAGAGCCATAAACGGTTTGGGAGACTATTTCGAGTTCAATCTACTGCCGAAGATAAAAGGAGTATACAGCGAAAAACAATTGGCGTTTACCGACGTTCCCTACACAAAACCGGAAATTGATGCTGTGTTCCTGTCTCACGCTCACGTGGATCACATGGGACGCATCTTATTCCTTGACGAAAAAATTCCCATACATTGTGGTTACGGAACAAAAATATTCATTGAGTCGATGGAGGAAACTGGCTCGGTTGATTTTGGAGAACACCCCTACAACCCGTTCAGAACAGGGCACAAAATAAAAATTGGACACTTATTAGTAGAGCCCATTCACGTGGACCATTCTATTCCCGCATCCTACGGCTTCATTATCCACACGTCCGAAGGAGCAATCGTGTACACTGGAGACCTGAGGGCGCATGGCCCTCGAAAAGAGATGACGAAAGAATTTGCGGAAAGATCACACGAAGCTGAGCCTATCGCCATGATAAGTGAAGGAACCAGGATGGTTGAGACGGAACGGAGAAAGAACTACTCCGAATCAGAAGTAGAGAAACTAAGCAACGAGATCGTTTCTAAAACAAAAAAGATCGTATTTGTTACCCATTATGGACGAGATGCAGATAGGTTCAGAACATTCTACAACGTAGCCAAAAACAACGACAGAAAAATCGTCATATCCCCAAAAACAGCCCATCTGCTAAGCAGGCTTGTACAAGATAAACGCCTTCGCCTTCCAGACCCTATGAAAGACGAGAACATCCTAGTTTACTACAAGAGGAAAAAAACTGGGAGTTTCCTGGAGAAAGACTACTACGTTTGGGAACGGGAGTTTATGGGAAAAATGGTGAATTACGAGTTTGTGCATGAGCATCAAAGCGAGGTGGTTATGGACTTGGATTTTTACCAGTTCGCACAGCTCATCGACATGAGACCTGATCCCGGTAGTCACTTCATTCACAGCATGAGCGAGCCCTACAGTGAAGAAGACATCGAAGACGCGGTCATGCACAATTGGCTGAACCACTTCAAAATCAGGTTCCACCAGCTCCACGCTTCCGGTCACATGAACAGACGCCAACTAACAAACCTGATCAACTACATCAAGCCCAAAAGAATTTTTCCAATACACACAGAAAATCCGAAACTATTCAAAACAGTAAACAAAAACGTGCGTTTAGTCAAATACGGGAAAAAGTGCACAGTTTGACACAAAAAGGTGCTTTCATAGGAGTTTGCTGAAGGTTTGAAGCTCGCTTTCCGAAATCCATTTCTCCTCCTTTAATTCTTCCAACCCCTTTTTGATGAGTTCCCGTGACTCTTTTGTTCGCAAAATGCTGGCTCGGATTCCAGCGTCGCTTATCTCCTTTTCGAACACCGGATTTTCTTGGATAAGGGCCACGAGTTGACTAAGGAAAGTTGTTATGGCCTTCGAATGAGGCTGAAGAAAGGATTTCATTTTTGTTGCTCCGAAAACGCCCTTCAATTTGGTCAGGATTCCCATGCTGCCTACGACTGATGGTGGGTACACAACGTATCTTTTCTTCTGTTCCGTTTCGTAACAAGCAATGTAGAGAGGTAGATAAACCAGCGCGTACTTCCTTCGGATCCTCGGCGCACCCAGTTCGTCAAGTTCCTTCAGTGTCGCCTTTTTCAACTTCCTCATTTCATTCATTTGATCTATAATAGAGGAGGTCGTATCCTCCAGCGACGTAATTTCTTGCTGTTTCATTCTGATTCTGGCTTCACGGGAAGCCTCAAGCTCCCTAAGGTCTTTCATGGCTTCCTCGACCTTTGCGTCATACTTTGACCTTAGGTTGGATATCTCAAGCTTCTTTGCGGTTTCAGCGTCCTCTATTTTTCTATCCATGTCCCGGATGCTTTTCTGTAAAGTCTGAAGCTCTTTCCTGCTTCTTTCAAGCTTCTGTCTCCATGCGAGCTCTCCGCCCTCGTCTTTACGAAGCCTACAAGATTTTATTCCAGCCTCGCAACGCGTGATTTCAAAGTTTAAACTTTCTTGTTTTCTTTCAAGCTTGACGCGGTCCTTATGGAGAAGCCGAAGTTGCCGCTCAAACTTCTTGGAAGCCCTTGTGATCTCTGCATCGCATTTCCTTCGAATCTCATGTACTCTCTCCATAACCTTGGGCCTAATCATCTCAATTTTTTCGTCAAGTTTCTTTTCAATTCCTCTGATTTCTTCACGAATGATTTTCACCTGTTGTTTGGTTGTGGTGCTCAGCAATTTCATGCTTTTACCTAAGCTCTTGATCTCTTCTCTTAAGTTAGCTCTAAAATTCGAGAGTTCTTCGATAATGGTTGAAATCGTTGACTCGTCCGTGGCAGAAGACAAAAACGCCATGTTAGCCACTGGTTTTTCAATTTCCTCTGCTTCTGGAAGATAGGAAACGAGGTCTTGTATTAACTCGGGACTTGCGATGAGTCCCTCTATGGTTTTTTCCTCTTTGCCAGCGAAACTTTGAAAGTAATTGGCGTTGTTGGAAAGAGCCGCGGAATAGGCTTCGCGTGTCTCTGCGCTTCGTTGTATGTCGTTGTCAAATGCCTTGATGTTGGGAAGTACGTCATAGGAGAAGGTATGCGATGTGGCGTCAAGCCCGTCAAGGGTTAGGGTCCTTCTCCTCCAGGGAACCAACCATAGGGGATAACAAGCCTCCGCGATAAAAACTAATTCCTCAGCTGGTTTCCTCAAGATGCGGCCCCCACCCTTTTTTCTATCTGACTCGGCTAAGTAGAAAACAGCCGCCATCTCTATATCCTTTGTAAATGCCTTGTCCCGATCTTCAGCAGGAATAGCGAAGGGGAGAAGAAGCTTAGTCGTTTGTCGGGACACGTTCTTCACCATTTTCAAACTACATCCGATAATATGAAATCTAGCGGTTTAAATGACTTGTGAATACTTCTGAATAGAAGGATGCGAAGCAACCGCTACCCCCTATTTTGTGTCTCAGTTTGTCTTGGAGGTTCTTTGACGAAGATCAGTAGGAGTGCTAGTGCCGCTAAGCCGAGGATTCCGCTGATAAAGAAGGGAAGCCCTACCCCTCTTATACTGAAGTTAGCTGGCCATGTAACTCTGAAAACTTCGTATCTATATAGGGCATATAACCATGTTCCTAAGATTGGTCCAATGATCATACCTGTATTAAAGAAGGCTTGCAATCTTCCGAAGAGTTTCCCTCTAATCTTAGTTGGTACTAAGTCAGCTCTTAGCGCCCTGCTTGCTGGCATAGCAACGTTATGACCCAATGACCTGAAGACCATTAACCCAGCTGCAGAATTTATATCGGAGGCGAATGGCATAACTAAAGTGGATAAACGTGATGAGGAGCTTCCAAGGGCTATGACCGGTTTCCTTCCAATCCTATCCGCCAATTTTCCAGCAAAAAAGTTGCAAAGAAGCCCAACAGACCCTGATAACGTGAGAATTAAACCGATTTGTAGGGAAGTTGCGTTGAAAAGGTCTCCGAAGAAGAGAACTGCAAGGGGAGCAATGAAGCCCACTGCAAAACCATTGGTGAGTGCGACGAAATACAAAACTCTTAAGGACATCAGCCTCCAGCCAGTTAGCTTAACATCGTCTGTTACAATTTCCGAAGCCTCCAAACTTTTGGGACTTCCCCTAGTTTCTGTCACTTTCCACGCCACTAAAGCCATCGCGATTGCGGCCAGAAGGGAATCGACGAAAAAGGGTATTCTGTAACTAGTTTCTAGTTCCATCCCTAGCTGATTTTGAGCAAGATGTTGAACGGTTCCTCCAAATAGTGGTCCCAGCGTCCAGCCTGCTATTCCAAGGGTTAAGTAAAAACCCAATGCCTCGCCTCTTCGATGTTTGGGAACTTGATCCACTAATGAGGCTTCTGCAGGTGAACTGACGGCTGCCGTGGCGATTCCATTCAGAGCTCTCATCAACAATAGGACAATCCAGCTCTGGATAACGCCTGTTAATATTCCCAGAATAACGTCTGTAAACAATCCTACTTCAATAAGCTTTTTCCTCCCAATTCTATCAGATAGTCCTCCAAACCTTTCTGAAAGAAGTGCCGTGGTAAGCATGAAAGATGCTGTGAAAAATCCAATATAGGCAACCGGTGCTCCCAAGGAAATTGCATAATTAGGAAAATATGCTAAAGGAAGGCCGTAGGCCAAGTTTTCTATTAACGAGGAAAGAGAAAGCACTATCACGCTTGTCGAGTAAATCTTTGAGGACCGCGTCAAACATTTCCCACTTTACTTACTCCAAACACCAATTCAGTATAAATATGTTGTAGAAGTAATAGCTCTGTAGAAAACCAAACGCCATGATGGAAGGTTCGCTTTGAATCAACCTATCCATGAAGGAGAAGACGTCCTTCTTTACTTGGACAGAAAAAGAACGTATCTAGTTAGGGTGGAAAAGGGGAAGAGTTTCCATACTCACAAGGGTTTCGTTCAACTGGACGACCTGGTTGGAAAGGGGTATGGAACTCGAATAACCAGTAGCATGGGTGTAGAGTTCGTGGCTTTGAAACCCAACATCCGAGACTACGTCTTCAAGATGCAGAGAAAAACGCAGATATCCTACCCCAAAGACATAGCCCTCATCTTAATGTTCAGTGGGGTTGGCCCAGGAAGTCGTGTTGTTGAGGCGGGCACGGGAACAGGTGCCCTAACCAGCGCTCTAGCCTTCTACGTCAAACCCGCTGGGAGGGTTTACAGCTACGAGATTCGGCGAGAATTCATGGATATGGCCCTAAAGAACTTGAAGAGGGTTGGAGTGTCAGAGTATGTGGATCTCAAAAACAGGGACATAACTGAGGGCGTTGATGAAAAGGACGTGGACGCGGTCGTTTTGGACATGGCGACTCCTTGGCTGGTTGTTTCCCACGCCTATTCAGCCTTGAAGGGAAGCGGCGTTCTAGTTTCTTTCAGCCCCACCATAGACCAGGTTGTGAAAACGGTGGAGGCCTTGAAGGAGGAAGGTTTCGTGGGCATTGAAACCATCGAGTGTCTCGTGCGGAGGATGCAGGTTGAGAGGGGTAAAACAAGACCCCAAACCCTCATGACTGGGCACACAGGCTACATCACGTTTGCCCGTAAGGCTCTTAAACAATAGACTATTCCTTGCGAGAAAACTCTTAAATCAAACAGCGCGTAGCCTAAAAGGATGAAAGCGGCCGGGGTGAGGTAGCCTGGTAGCCTACAGGCCTGTGGAGCCTGGCGCCCGGGTTCAAATCCCGGCCCCGGCCCTCACAACCCCACTTCATCGAAAAAGTTTAGTTCAAGTTTATATCCTATGCAGATGGGCCGGTAGTTCAGCTTGGCATGAACGCCTGACTTGCACTCAGGAGGACGCGGGTTCAAATCCCGCCCGGTCCACAAAACCTTCTTTCTGAAAAGAAAAAATATGTAACTGCAAAGAGTCCTGAAAGCATCAGAGAAGCTTTGATGAAGGACTAAGTTTAAGTCTTTTCCTTTTTGTAGGCATCCCAGTTGTTCACTATGTTTTCCATGAGCTCTGGTTGGATGTCGTAGAAAGTATCTATCTTCCCCTCTGGAAAAAACGTTCTAGACATTCTTGGTGACTTTTTTACTGTATTCGTCCCAGCTCTTGATTATTTCATTTAGAAGTTGGGGCTGTAGGTCGTAGAAGGCTTCAACATCCTTCTCTCTAAAGAAAACCCTCACAGCAAAGGTTCTCTGAAGCCTGTCTAGTCCAACACTCCCCATGTAACCCATGTAATCTGTAGCAATGGTAAGCTCAGGCTTCTTTACAAACACTTCCTTGTGTCTATCGTAGAAGGAGTCAATGACCGGGGCAATGCAGTTTTCGATCAACTCCGTATTTGTAATGTCCCCGGGGAGGGTGGGTGGGAAGCCCACCCTGAACGTATAGTCAACTATATCCTTTTTGGAGTAGTTCAAGATTCGGCTGTCTAAGACCTGTCTGTTGGGGATCTCAATGAAGTTGTGGGTAGGCGTGTAGATCTTTGTGTAGTTAACCGTTATCTCCCTAACTTGGCCTTCCACGTCCCCTATCTTCACGTAGTCCAATACTGTGAAGGGTCTGGATGTCATGATATACAATCCGGCTAAGAAATTTCCAACGGTCTGTGTGGCGGCGAAACCTATGGCGGCACCGCTTAGGGCAGAGAGGCTCAAAATAACGCCTGTGTCTATCTTAAATATTGGGAGGATGATGGTTATAGCTGCGGCAAAGATGACGATTCGCGCGATCACTTTGAACATATTTTCTATGTGCTCCACCAACCCAATCCTTCTAGAATACCGCCTTATCGCTCTTCCAACCACCCGATCGGCGACAATCGCCCCGACTAAAACGATGATCACCTTCAAGGCCAGAGTCATGTTTTCTGAGGTAACAAAATCTAAAATTCCTAGCTCTTGAAAAACGTCCCATCGCGCTGCGAGATAGGTGATTGCACCCATAGCCACAATGATCAAGATCACGGCCGTAGCCCCAACAATCTTATTCATATACACCACCGATTAATTGCTTAGGGTGCCTTCAGGATCTTATTCTCAGTCGGAACAATCAAATCAAAAAAGTCCTTCCATCTGCTTTCAGTCATAACCTCTTTCAGTGCTTCGCTGTAGATTGTAATGGGTAGCGTTTCCCTGTTCATGGCTGCTCCCGTTTCTTCGTATCTTTTTCCAACTTTGGCAATTTGCCTCGCAATTTCCTGCGCCAGCTCTTTAAGCTCATCAGAGGTTACTTTGATGGGTTCTCCCCGCTTCTTCCCGATGAGCTGGAAAACGCTCAGCATGCCACGTAACCGTTCTATGTGGAACTGAAGAAAGTATTTTTGTAGATGAGGAGGCGTCTTCTCAAAGTCTTCTATGAACAGACTTGAGGTTGGCTCATAGAACTTTTGGAGTATTCCGTGGGATTCTAGCTTGGTACGCGCAACTCGGATGAGCCTCGCTTTATGTAACAACTGAAGATGATGCTTCATTGTTGGTTTGGTGAGATTCAGCTTTCCAGCGAGTTGGGTTTGAGTTTGTGGCTCATGCCTCAGTTGACGCAGTATCTCTCTGCGCACTGGATCCGCCAGCACCTTGATGATTTTGGGCTGGTGGATTACCCTAACAACCTTCCTCGTCACTTTAATCACCACTATAACGAACGTGTCATAAAGTTTTATATTTACATGGACTATATATTAGCGTTGTCTTATCGAGGAGTTAAACGAAACCGATTAGACATTATAACACGCCCGTGCATATGAATGAAGAGGAGGTGAATTAATGAGTGCGAGAAAGGTAGGACCTGCCGGTGAAGAACGGAAAGGTGAGGAGAAAAAGGTAGAACCTGCTGGTGTAAAACGGGAAGAGAAAAAAGTAGAAGAGTTCGGGGCAGAAATGTATCTTGAATCTGCAAAGGCTCTACGACAAGTAGGTGCAAGACTGGTCCTTTCAGCCGGTGCAGCGATACTGATATGGATCTTTGGCCAAATCATTTTCTTACCAATTGCGAAAGGGATGACCCAACAGTTCATGGATTATCCAGTGCACTCAATTATCAGCTTCATCATCGTAGTCGCTTTGGCAATCATAATTTTCACGGTCTTCGTTGATCTTCGCCGACTTACTGGCGGCATGGCAGGGATCTTGGCTTACCAATTTGGAAAAGCAAGCGGCGAAGTGAGTATTGAAGCTTACAACAGCTACAGAGTGGCCCTAGACGGCATAATATACGTAATTGTGGTATCTTTGGCGTACCTGCTGTTCGCAAACTACCTAGCTGAAATCCACCCAGCCATCCCAGCAATACTCTTGATACTGATAGTGGTATGGGCAATCTTTGCTCTATGGAGAAGCTGCAGAGCAATCGCTAAAGTAATTGGCAAATACACCTCAAAATGGGCTGAGGAACTGGAGAAACAAGTCAAAAAGGCATAGCCCTCAACTCCCTTATTTCCTTTTTTTTAAGAAAGTAAAAATCTTTAATAAAGGAGTGCGAATAGGTGAATGGTTCGGTTAAAGAAGAAATAGAAAACTTTATACAATGTTTAAGAACTTATGGTGCAAAAACTGTTCATTATCTCTTAGCGGCTTTTTTAATATGGCTTTTTGGCAATTTAGTGTTCATTCCGTTAGCCAGTTCACTAAACTGGCAAACTAGGGTCTTTTGTTCTTTAGTATTCTTCGTAGCTTTTACAATTCTTGTTATAAGGGCTCTTCCAGGTCTTAAGAAGCTGATTGACGCGTTTTCCATTTTTCCTGCCAGAAAGTATGGCATAAAAAAGGGATTGAGTTATGAAGATTCTTTAGTCCTGTTTCGACATCTTTTATACATAATTTTCGTTGTAATCCTTTACTTGCTATATTTTCCATTTTTATCGAGCTTTCATCCTTCCATCAGCGGAATCGTCTTAATATTATTGTTAATTTGGATCTTCTTCCTTACATTAAGAATCATAACTATTTTGTCCCAAAAAATACTGGAATGGCTGTACGCATAAGAGATCCAGAAGGTTTCGCGCGCGAGTTTCAAGAAAGATGAGTTTAGTTGCTTCGGAGGTTTTTAAATTCCACGCGGAGCTTGGGAGTTCTCACATAACTTCTTTTTAAGAAATGGGCGCGCGCCACTTTAATCACTACTATAAAGAATTTTTCACAAAGTTTATATTTGCATGGGATATATATTAGCGTTGTCTCATCGGTAAGAGAAATATATTCTTATCAGGGATATAAGTAAAACCGATTAGACATCACTGTGCTTACGCATTGATCTGAAAGACATCATGTTAAAGGAAGAGATGACCAGAAATGAGGAGGTTAGGAGTTGCTGTTGTGGGAACAGGCTCATGGGGCCAAAACCACGTTAGGGTCTACAATGAACTGGCTGAAACGGAGCTTGTAGCTGTTTGCGACGTGAATCTTGAGAGAGCCCAAGCTGTCGCTGAGAAGTTCGGCGTGAAGGGATACACGGACATCGGGAAACTTTTGAAGAGAGAAGATGTGGAGGCCGTGAGCATATGCGTCTGGTCAACTAAACTGGCTGAAGAAGCCGTGAAGGCGTTGGAGGCCGGAAAGCACGTGTTGGTGGAAAAACCCATGGCGAGCAACGTCCAACAGGCAGAGAAAATCGTTGATTTGGCGAGGCGAAACGATCTCCGCCTAATGGTGGGCTTCATCGAGAGATTCAACGGAGTTCAACGATTTAAGGAAGCCATCGATAGGGGAAAGATTGGAACCATTGTCTCCGCCACGGCGAGGAGGCTTTCAAAGTGGCCAGAGAGAATTGAAAACGTAGGAGTCGTGAAGGACGTGGCCATCCACGACATAGACATCATGCGACACATCTTTGCCGAAGACCCCATAGCGGTCTACGCAAACGCAGGCAACCTGAACCACAGAGAATTCGAAGACTACGCCCAGATTATTCTCACCTTTGAAGATGAAAAAACAGCCTTTATCGAAGCGAACTGGCTGACCCCCCACAAGGTTCGAAGCTTGAGAGCGGCGGGAAGCGAAGCCACCATGTCCCTCAACTACCTCACCCATGAAATAACCCTTGAAACAGGGGAGGAAACCCAAACGCGGAACCATTGCGAGGAACCTCTCAAGCTGGAGCTGAGACACTTTGCAAGCTGCGTATCCGAAGACAAAGAACCCTCGGTCACGGGCGTCGACGGCTTAAAGGCTCTCCTAATAGCCGAGGCCGCGTTAAAATCCGCCTCAAAACATAGAACAATCGAACTCAGCAGGGATGAGAGATGAACATTTTATTCCTCCGCCCTCAGCCGGGCATACGAAGTTTGAAGTACGCACTGGCTTTTAAAAGCGTAGGATTTGATGTCGACATCATCCACGGCTACACGTGCGAGACCTTAACCGAATACTATGGATACGGCGATGAATACTTCAAGAAGTTCGTTAAGCTAGACCTAGAGAACCTGGAGAAAGATATCAGGAGGGCGACGGATAGGTATCACGTCGATCTCATACACAGCCAAAACGCCCCGGATTACTTGACGGTCTCCGCAATAAGGGCCGTAGATGACGTACCAATTATACATGAGAATCAGGATGCCATCTCCCTCCGGAAAACACCATACTCTCCAGGTGCTTATCCAGGCAATGATGTAAAAAAGCAGTTGATGAATGAGAGGATTGCAAACGAGCAATGCGACGCTAGGATACACGTTTCCGAGGAGTTGTGTGAGTACGTCCAGAAAAAGTATGGATCGAAGTTGGATCTAGTGTTCTACAACTATGCTTCAATGCAAATGATGCCCGGCTCTTTCGAAGAGAAACTGTCAAAAAAGAATGGTCAAGTACACATCGTTTATGAAGGCACCCTGGCGAGTTTTGATGGTGACCACTACGATCTAACAGAAATATTCGAGGGCATTGCTAGTCATCAACTGCACGTTCACATCTACGCTGCAAACGCAAACTTGGACTACAAGAAGCTGGCTGAAAAAAATAGGTTCATCCATTATCACGGTCATTTAGACCCAAGGAAATTGTTTGAGGAGATAACACGGTACGACTTTGGTTGGGCAGGATTTAACGATGCGAAAAACAAAGCACACATGGACGTTGCATTGCCAAACAAAACAATGGAATACCTTGCATGCGGCTTACCCACACTATCTTTTCCTCATAAGACTCAGAAAATTTTCATCGAGAAACATGGGGTTGGCATAGTCGTTGAAGACCTAGAAATGTTGCCAGAGAAGTTGTCGGACAAGAACCTACTGAAAAGGGTATGTGAAAACGTTTTGAGAAAGAGGCTTCAGTTCACCTTTGAAAGGAACATAGGTAAAATAATCGATCTTTATCAGACCGTAGTTTAAGCGGAGTCAAAAAGCGCGCGATATACCAAGTTTTTAAGCCCAAAACAAGCTTATTGCGCGCGCATCGGAACTTTACAAATATCCACATAATATGGACAAATGCGCATGCTAAAGCAATGTTCTTAACTTGTTCCCGCCCATTCTATTTGATAAAATCGTTAAAAAACTCTTTACTTCTACTGCTAACTTTTGTAAACACCTTTCTAGAAACTTGTTTATCGATGTGGAATCAGAAGGATCAAGCGCGGGATCACTTTCGGTCACATGTGGAATAGCAACTCGGTCTCTGGTATCTTCACATATTCAGAGACCATCACGGCCGTAAGCTCCTAACTTTCGGATACTTCCTTCCCAAAAACTTGAAGAAGAGGCTGAGGCTTGTTCTATAAACTGTTGCACTTGGGTGGTTCTCATCCCAAGCCTTCAACGCGCAGAAGGTTGAGAAGAACTCGTTCATCGGAAGGTCTTTCGGCTTGTTCCCATTATTGACCTCATCTATAACCCTATCGATGAGACTCTCCAATTTATGCTCTAACTGATCGAACCTAGCCATGACAGCGCGAAAATAACCCTCATAAGGGTTAACTTCGTTGTCTAACCGTAACTTTTCTGATATATCCCTTGAAGCGAACCTTGACGCGCGTGTTGTAACGTTTAGAAGTGAACGCCAGTTGAAGGTCGGCAGAGGAGGCGGACAATTGATGTCGTCGAAATTTTTCCGTTGGAACATATTTAAAGCACGATGACATTAATTTGCTAGAGTGTTTTTTATGCCGCCGCTGGTTGAGCCTGTTGTTAGGATCGAGAACGTCGTTGCCTGCGCCGCCCTGAAGCATGGGATCGACTTAAGCGCGGTGGTGAAGGCTTTTCCGGTGGTCAGTTATCGGCCAGAACGATTTCCCGGGCTGGTCTTCAAGCTGAAGAGGCCGAGAACGACTATCCTGATTTTCAGCACTGGCAAGATGGTTTGCACCGGAGCCCGGTCCGAGAGGGATGCAGTGAGAGCTCTGAGGAAGGTTGTTAGAACCTTGAATGAGGGCGGAATAATAATTATGGGCAAGCTGGAAATAGAGATAACGAACGTCGTTGCCACCGCAAGCCTAGGCGGGACCGTTGATCTTTT
>JREQ01002916.1_pt1 | contig 20497 bp, 14 predicted proteins | sample 210151 | NCBI WGS metagenome assembly JREQ01 (sample SAMN03019617, study PRJNA260268) | marine sediment metagenome | biome: Marine; feature: Sediment; material: Clay; isolation source: clay from marine sediments 31 meters below sea floor depth collected from... | place: New Zealand: Canterbury... | reverse complement strand
AAGTTTTAAACATGAAATAGTTCCGATTTCTTCCCATGAAATAGAACCAATTTAATTGAACCTATGTTTTAGCTGCTGCAAAAGAGGTTTTAATACCTATTGCTTGCGGATACTATCTTTAAGAGCTTTAAGATTTTTACTTGATTCAATTGATGATATTAGAAAGAAAGAGAAATCTTTTGAAGAAGAACATCCTTTATTAACTAAAGAACCCTCCATAAAAACATCTGTATCATTATCTTTAGAAGAAACTGAATTTTTACATAATTTAGGTTTAAAAGCAAAATCTACTGGGGGGGGATAAAATACCAAAGAATATGATAATAAAAGGATTTGTAAAAGCTTTTATGGATGTTTATTTAGATGTAAAAGGCTTAAAGAAAGATGATGATAAAATTTTGTTTGAGAGGGTAAGGGAGTTTATAAAGAAGTAATAAATTAATACAATTAAAATTTAAAGTTGTGTTAACACAGTTAGTTAATAGTTTTCTTGTAACTTAAAAATTAATAATATTAATTGTACTATTAACGACATGGATTTATATTTTGCTCTTTGAAAGAGAAGTGTTATAAAATAAAGCCTATAAAAAATTTATTTTTATAAAATTATATGTATTAAAATTAATATTTAAATGAAATTATATAAAGAGAACTTACTAATAATTATATCTTTTATAGTTATTATACCTTTATTGACTACTTTAAACGGTTGTCCCTTAGCATCAACTAAAACTTCCGAATTTACTGAATAAACTACCATTGGTATTACACTTGCCGAAAATAAAAAATCGCCTTCTTCACGGAAGGCGAGAGAAAAGAAAAAAAATTAAAAAGTTTATTCAAAGTTTTCAGGAGAAATTTTTAAAATAATAATATTATCAGAGGTTTTTCCGGGTAATGAATAAAATAGAATTGCTTTTGGCATTCCTTCTTCTTCCATTTTTTGTATGTAAATTTCAATTGTTTTTTGGCTTAATTCGGGAATTGTAGTTGCGAAACCTTTATGTGTTGGCACTAAAGCACCTTCATCTCCGAGATAATATCCCCATAGGATTTCACCATTTATATTTTGAATTCCCATACCTCTTAAACTATAATGGGAGGGGTTATAATCATCGTTCTTAAAAGTTATCGGGATTATTAGATATTCCTGTCCTTTTTTAATCTTATGAATCGTCATTGAAAAATATTTGTCTATATCAATTTTATATGGAAGAAAAAGGCAATCTTGTTCTTTTAAATGAGAATAAAAATCTTTTACCTCTATAGGTTTAAAAGTAGAAAGATCTATAGTAGTTAATTCTTCTTCCAAAGTCCTTGTTGAATAATATATTTTTAATTTTGTTAACGGAGCAGTATGAGGTATCTTAAAAGAACGAAGGCAGACGACCCATGTGAATCCAATGGGAGCTTTATCAATATTTATATCAGCATCTGGACAAAAATCAGAATATTGCCGTCCGAGATTTGGGCCAATCTTAATTTCTCCAGAACCAGGACAACCATAGAAGCGGTTCATATTATTTTTATCATAAATATTTTCATGATCATCAATCACTTCAAAAAAAAGTTCAAAATCAGGTTCTTCCAAAGTTTTTATTTTTCGAAGAGTAAAACAAAACATTACGTTGTCTATTTGTGGATTATGGTAGTCTTGCTTTCTTTCTATCTTGGTGAGAGCAATGCTTACATTTCCAAAAATAATTCCATTGGGTAGTGATTCTGCTTGATAAGAAGATGGTGGTATAAGTTCTGGCTCTGACTCATCTAAAGCTTCCTCTTCTTTAGATATAGATTCTGTTTCACCTATAACTTCTTTCTCCTCGACTAAAGCTGTTTTTCCCTCTTCAATTACTGCTTCTTCTTCAGCCTCTTCTGATTTACCGGTGCAGGCTACATTAAAGCTGAAGAATAACAGTAGAGTTAAAGCAGGAATAATGATGTAGAATATTTTTTTGATTTTCATTTTTACCACCGACAAATAACGTTTTATTTTAGATGACAGGGAATATTTGTTTAAATTATAACATTGATAATTACCTGATGATAAAGTATATTTTAACCGTAAAATTTTTATTTATTATTACAATTGAAAAGTTTAGCAGTTTTCCAGTAATATAATAACTTAAAAGTCTAATAAAATACCTTTTAAGAGAAATAAAATCTTTTATTATTTGAAATGTACATTGATTGTAAAAGAGCAAAATTACTGAAACTTTTGTTAGCTATTACCTTATTTTATGATGATTATTATATTATACTAATTCAATATTTTCCATTTATTGTATTGATCTTATCCTTAATTATTTTTTTATTTAGTAATTTTTGCTACCAGTAAAGCCGTCTCTGTTCTTTATTCTTTTTCTGCCCTTAGAGAAGTTTCAGTATAGCTATAAGATCATCACCTAACCAGTCAAGCCTCTCTCTGTTCTCTTTTTCTATTTTCTCTCTCTTCTTGAATAGCCTGTCTATACTTTTAGCACGTAAAGGTAACTTTTTATATTTTTGCAACTTAGTTGTGAATTTTTAGCTTTCGAGCCGTTTTCACTAATTTTATTTGTATACTAATCGATTTTTTATAAAATATATTTAGTTTTGAATTGTTTAATGGTTAACAAAATTTCATTAATGAGAAAACAGGACATTTTTACTTTGCGTTGACAAATGCTAATATATATCTTGAAAAGAAGTTCATTCCTTACTATAACAGAAGGTTTGCTCACACAGAAGGTGTTGAAAGTGAATATAAGAAGTTACCCGTTGATATTAACTTAGATCTCATATTCTCTAAGAAATATGTAAGAAAAGTTAATTTTGACAATACCATTAAATTTATGGGAGATATAATCCAGATTCCTCCCTCTAAATACAGGTTGTCCTTTGCCAAATGTGTTGTAGATGTATTTTTACTTGAAGATAAAAGAATTTATGTTCTATACAAGGGAGATTTAATCCATATAACTAAATTGTCAAAGAACAACTTGGGTCAATTTTAATGGTAAAGCACCAAATATAAAATAAGTTTTTTAATAAAAATATTTTTATAATATAAAGACTATTTAAATAAAATCAACATATAAGAAATCTGTAAAGTAAAAATATATATAAAGGTGAAAAAATATGTTAAAGAAATATTTTTTAATATTATTAACTTTCCTACTTTTAGCTACTATAGCTAGTGTTATCAGCTGTGAGAAAGCTTCTATTACTAAAATATATGTTAATGAAGATAATCCAAATGATTATTTGGAACTTAAACCAGATGGCACCTTTTATTTATATGAAGAGGGAATTGGTACTACTGGAGAATGGGGAGTTAGAGGAAATGAATTAAGACTATCATCGATAGGTTTTTTAGTAACAGGAGAAATAAAAGGTAATAAAATAATTGATGATGAAGGTAAAATCTGGGTTAGGAAATCTAATAATTTTACTTCACAGCTGACTACTAAAGAAATAACTCAGAAAACTAAGAAGGAAATTGGAAAGATTGTTTTTACCTCTGATCGTGATGGCAACGAAGAAATATATACTATGAATGCTGATGGCTCAGGAATGACAAGATTAACAAACAATCCAGCAGATGATTACCTCCCTGCTTGGTCTCCAGATGGAAAAAATATTGCCTTTATCTCTAAACGTGATGGCAACGAAGAAATATATGTTATGAATATATATGGCTCAGGATTAACAAGATTGACATATAATCCAGCAGATGATGCATATCCTACTTGGTCTTCTGATGGAAAAAAAATAGCCTTTTTCTCTGATCGTGATGAATACTGGGAAATATACGTGATGAATTCTGATGGCTCAGGACAGACAAATTTAACAAACAATCCAGCACATGATTGGTTTCCTGCTTGGTCTCCAGATGGAAAAAAAATAGCCTTTGCATCTGATCGTAATGAAAACTTTGAAATATATGTTATGAATGCTGATGGCTCAGAACAAACAAATTTAACAAACAATCCAGCACATGATTATTTCCCTGCTTGGTCTCCAGATAGTAAAAAGATTGCTTTTCATTCTGATCGTAATGAAAACTTTGAAATATATGTTATGAATGCTGATGGCTCAGAGCTGACAAGATTGACATACAATCCAGCAGATGATTTTGCACCTGCATGGTCTCCAGATGGTAAGAAGATTGCATTTACATCTGATCGTGATGGAAACTGGGAAATATATGTTATGAATTCTGATGGCTCAGGACAGATTAATTTAACAAATAGTCCAGCAGATGATAGGTGTCCTGATTGGTCTCCATAAGGTAAAAATATTACATTCTAATAAAAATTTCATATAATATGTTAACAGCTATCTTTAATTAAAACATTTAGTATATGAAAAAATTAGCCATAGATTTTAAAATATTAAAAAACATTTTAAATAAATCCGTATCTATATTGTTAACTATTATCATACTAACTGGATTTATTTTAGGATGTGGCTGATTTATTAATGCAATCGGTTCAGCTTCAATATGGATGGGTATTTTTAATTATAGGAGCAGTATTAATTATAGCTACTGCAACAATTAATGGTAAGAAATTAATGAAAAAGTAATTATTGTAAATATTAAAATGAAGTTTTAGAAGAAATAATAGGAAAGGAATAAATATGAAAATAAAATTTATAATACAAGTTTTAGTTTTCGTATTAGTTTTTGGTTTTGTTTTAGCTTGTAATGAAGCAGAGGTAGAAAAGTTTGAAGAGGAGTCTGCTATTGTTGAAAAGACTGAAGATGAAGTGGTGGAAGAAAGCGATGTAGTTTTCTATTTTAAGTTCCCCTTACGACTCAAACCCGAGGAAAAAGAACAAGGATACTTTTTGTATTTAGCACAGAAGTTTGGAAACTTTCTTGAAACAGATGATGGAAATGTATACAATGGCTTTCATTCTGGAGAGGACTGGCATATCCGGAAAAAACAAAATGAAGGAGATAATATAGGTACTAATGAGTCCGCTGGTAGACCCGATGATAGACGACCTATATATGCAATAGGACCTGGTAAAGTTTTAAAGGTATCTAAAATCGGTGATGGTAGTATGGGTATGTGGGTATTAATTGAACATACAGTAGAGCTGGGAGGGCGCCCTTTTATTATACCTGCAAAAGAAATAGAATCTCATGGTGAAAATGCTAGCTACGGGAAAGATGAAGTTTACAAAATCTATTCTGCTTATGGACATCTTGACAAACTAGTAGTGAAAGAAGGGGATAAGATTAATAATAAAAATACCATCATTGGATACATTAAAGAAATGTCTGGTCCGCATCTTCATTTTGAGATAAGACACCCCGAATCACAATCAAGTGGAACAGGGCAACTTGCTGGGGATCCTATATATTGGCAGATATTCACAAGCGGTAAAAATAAGGGTAAACCTAATGGGTATTACACTAACCTGAAAAAAATGGTAGAAATAAACGATGAAGAAGAAAACGCTGGATTCAGGTGTCCTTCTGATTTTATAGAAGCCAATTCAAAAATATCAATTACTGTATCAGAAGAACATGAAGAAGAACTGTTAGAGGAGAATTCAAAAACAGAAATTGGAAGAATTGTCTTTGAATCTGAACGTGATGGAAACTGGGAAATTTATGTTATGAATTCTGATGGTTCAGGACAGATTAATTTGACAAACAATCCAGAAGCTGATTTTGACCCCTTCTGGTCACCCGATGGTAAACGCATTGCCTTTGTCTCATGGCGTGATGGCAACCGTGAAATATATGTTATGAATTCTGATGGCTCAAAACAGATTAATTTGACAAACAATCCAGCAGCTGATGGATCCCCCACATGGTCACCAGATGGCAAAAAGATTGCATTTGACTCTGATCGTGATGGCTACTCTGAAATATATGTTATGAATTCTGATGGCTCAGAACAGACAAATTTAACAAACAGTAAAGGATATGATTATTACCCCACATGGTCACCAGATGGCAAAAAGATTGCCTTTGAAAATAACTTTGATATTTATGTTATGAATGCAGATGGCTCAGTGCAAAATAATTTGACAAACAATCCATCATATGATTGGTCTCCTGCTTGGTCACCAGATGGCAAAAAGATTGCCTTTGAAAGCAAAGGAGAAATTTATGTCATGAATGTTGATGGCTCAGGACAGATTAATTTAACAAACAATCCAGAAGATGATAGATACCCCGTCTGGTCACCCGATGGTACACTAATTGCCTTTGAGTCACGGCGTGATGGCAACCGTGAAATATATGTTATGAATTCTGATGGCTCAGAACAGACAAATTTGACAAACAACTCAGCAGATGATAGTTACCCTATATGGTCACCAGATGGCAAAAAGATTGCATTTACATCTTATCGTGATGGGAACCATGAAATATACGTTATGAATGCTGATGGCTCAGAACAAACAAATTTAACAAAAAGTAAAGGACAAGATAGGTGGTCCCTTAATTATTCTCCATATGGAAAAATGATTTCATTTTAACCCTATCTCCATTGCAATTCTGAAATATATGTTATAAATATATATGGCTCAGAACGGACAAGTTTAACAAACAATCCAGCATATGATTTTACACCTGTCTGGTCTCCATAAGTTAAAAATATTAAATTATGATAAAAATTTCATATAATATAATTTTTAATAAATTATTTTCTAACTAAAATATTTTTTTAAAGACTATTTAAATAAAATAAATATATGTTAAAGGAGAAAAAATATGTTAAAAAAATATTTTTTAATAATATTAACTTTCCTACTTTTGACTAGTATAGCTAGTGTTATCGGTTGTGAGAAAGCTTCTATTACTAAAATATATGTTAATGAAGATAATCCAAATGAGTATTTGGAACTTAAACCAGATGGAACATATTATTTATATGAAGAGGGAATGGGCCTTACTGGAGAATGGGAAGTTAAAGGAAATGAATTAAGACTTTCATGGATGGGTTTTGTAATAACAGCAGAAATAAAAGGGAATAAAATAATTGATGATGAAGGTAAAATCTGGGTTAGGAAATCTAATAATTTTACTTCACAACTGACCAAAATAGAATCTCCATCAGAAGTTATAAAAAAGTTTTTTAGAGCGATTGAAGAAGGAGATTACTATAAAGCAATAGATTGTGTTGCTTCTAATGTAAAACTAAAAGAGGAACTTGATATTGAATCTTTTAATGAAGCAAGAGCTGAAATGAGAAAACATGGAGGAATTAAGAAAATTGATATTATAGATGAAAAAATAGAGGGGGAGCATGCTGAGGTCTGTTTTAAAATTGAGTATAGAGATGGTACTATAATTAATATTGATGAGCCTTGTGGTTATCTTGTTAAAGAAGGAAATAAATGGAAAATTACAGAGGAATAAAAATTTGATCTATTTTTATAGAAATTACCAGTAATCTTTTTAAAATTGATAGAAAGATTTATAGAATCAACAAAGTTTCAGAAGAAGGAGCTCTATACAATATAAAGTAATAAATTATTATTTTAAATTATATATCCTTAAAAGGAGGAAATAAATTTGCAATTAAAACAATCGATTCTAAAATTTGCACATTTAGGATTAATAATATTATTAATAATTGCTGTTTTATTTTCTTTAAATATTCAAACCGCAGTAGCTTGGCCATGGGATGATAAGGTTAAAGAATTTAAAGTTAAAGAGAATGACATCAATTTTCTAAAAGAGAAGTTGGATATTGAAAAAAGTTTCGATGAAATAATAACTTTCACTGACGAAGAATTATTAACAGTTCTAAACCAAAAAATAGATAAGGAAAAATTCGGAGATATAACTTATGGGGCTTACATTTTAAGTGTTCTTTATGAGATTGATTTTATAGATAGGGTTTATACAGACAAATATAGAGGGGAGTTTTCTGAATACTTTAATAATATTGTTGATAAAAAAACTAGCCTAATACCTTTTATAAGAGATTTGATCATAAAGGGTTCTATTGAAGCATTAACAAATCATTTTGATATTAAATTTGGAACAAATATAGGCAAATTAAGCAGACTATCTTTAGATATTGTTGATAAGACGAATAAAGTTCTTGAAATATATGAGGAAATTAATGAATTAGGTAAAATGTATTTATTAGATGGACTTCAAGAATATCTACAAAGAAAGAACTGGGGTGCTGCAAAAGATTTAATGTATTATCGCTCTCTTAATCCAATGGCACTCTGGAGTGAAGAGCGATGGAATGAATTAAATCTTGAATTTGAAACTATCTACAGTAAATGGAAACCTCATCTGACAGATAAAGGAATAAAACCAGAAATTAAAGAACAGATTAGAGAAGAGTATAAATTACTTCTTGCTTCAGCAATTAAGTCTCATCAAGAATCAGAAAAAACTCCTTCTATTTGGCAAAAAATTACAAATACTATTACAGATATTTATTCTAAAATTAAAGATTTTATCTCTCAAATTAATATTTTTAGGACAAAAGAAATAACAGTATCTAAATCCCAGGAAGAAACAACTACACCAACAGAGAAGGAAGAACCCTTACCTCTTCCAACCTGGAAAGAAACTGAAACTATTGAACAACCTTCTATATTGGATAAAGTAAAAGATGTTATCTCAAAACTAAATCCTTTTAATAACAAAGAAGCTTCTGAAGTTACTGAAGAAACTACTGAAGAAATAGCAGAATCTTTACAAGAGGAAAAAATCTTCTTTCAATACCCTTTCAACAAAGTCTATCCTATTGGGAAACAACTTGATGATGGGCTATATTGGGATTGCTCTGATAATGATTTTGGAACTTATCTTGAAACCTGGGGTGGTGTAGAATATAATGGTTTTCATTCTGGAGAAGATTGGAACTTGAAAGGTGGTAATGATTTAGGAGAAAAAGTATATGCAATAGGTGAGGGTAAAGTTGTTAAAATTTCTAAACTTATTGGTAACTCAGGTATGCTAGTTGCTATTAAACATGAAGGTTCTTTTATAATTCCAGCTAAAAAAATAGTATCTAATAATGGTGAAACAGCAGAGTATCATGCAGATAAAGTTGACACAGTATATTCTGTATATATGCATTTAAATATGGATGAATTTAAAGTAGAAGAAGATCAAGAAGTTGGTGAAAATGGTGAAAATACTATTCTTGGTCAGATTATGGATCCAGGGGGAGGACCACATCTACATTTGGAAATAAGACTAGATGACGAACATAAGGGGAATTGGTCAGCCGATTGGTCACTTGTGGATTATAATAGGGATGGGGGATACCAGAAGAAAAATGGCTATTTTATAAATCTCCAAAAAATGATAGATGCAGGACTTAGAGACCCATCTGATTTTATAGAAGCTAATTCAAATCTATCTGAAATTGATACTATTTCCCCAACTATATCTATCTATTATCCATCAGATGAGCAAGTTTTTCAGACCTCAAATATCACTGTTAATGGTTTTGCTTCAGATAATAAATCTGTAAGCAAAGTAGAGATTAAAGTTAATTATGGAAATTGGCAAACAGCTTTAGGTACAAACTCATGGAGCAAAGATATAACTTTAATACAAGGTTCAAATACAATTATTGCTAAAGCAACAGATACTTCTGGAAACACAAATTTAACATCAATAACAGTAAGTTATAATTTACCCACAGAAACTGGAAACCTAACAATATCCTCTAATCCATCAGGAGCTAATGTTTATGTTAATGAAATCTATAAAGGAATAACTCCTTTAACTTTAAATAATCTTTCTTCTGGTTCTTACACAATTATATTTAGTAAATCAGGTTATCAGGATTGTTCAAAAACAGTTCAATTAAATGCTGGAGACATAAACTCAGTATCTTGCACGTTAACTGAAATTACTCCTCAAACTAAAACTGGCAATATATCAGTTTCAACAACTCCTGTTAGCGGTAAGATTTATATAAATGGAGTATATAAAGGAACTGGCTCTTACTCTGGAATTCACAATATAGGAACATATACTATTTCTTTTGGAGAAGTTATAGGCTATCAAACTCCATCTTCTCTATTAATTACTTTAACTACTAGTGGTGAGAATATTACAGCCGAGTATATTAAAAAAGAAACACCAAAGCCAGATTTAATAGTTGATGATATTTGGGTTGAACCCTCAGAGTTTAACCCAAATAGTTCAGTAAAACTCTATTCAAGAATTAAAAATGTTGGGGCAGGAGATTCAAAAGTAGTATTTAAGATAAAAAGATACTTTGACGGAAATCTAATCTCAATTTATACAAAGGATAGTCTAAATTCTGGAGAGAGTTTTATAACTTACTCTACCTATACTTGGCTCTCAGATAGTAATTATCACACAATAAAGGTAGTAGTAGATTCAGATAATCAAGTTTCAGAATCAAGTGAAATAAATAATGAAAAATCAGAACAATTTAAAGCAATTGCTCCGACAGTTCCAGCAAAAATTAACAGTTATTCTCCAAGTAGCAAGAAAGAGGTTAATTCTGGGGAATCCTTCACGATAAGCGTAACCTTTACCAATACAGGCAACACAGGTGCCTATTTCTATGCCGGGGCGTCTGTCTGGGATTCTAATTGGAATGAGATATTCGATGATTGGGGTACAAAAACATATCTTGGTGTAGGACAACAGAAAAGCGCTAGCTGGACCCATACGATAAACACACCAGGTGAATACTATCTCCAATTTGGGGTATGGGATGAAACAAAAAGTCAACTATTGGATAAGGCGCCGAGCCCTTCACAAAACCTGATAAAGGTTAGACAGCCTACCACAACTGTTGAAAAAGAGATCTGGATCACAGATCCACCACCATATTTTACAAAAGGGGCTTATGTTAGTAGTAGTCCTCAATGGTATCCTTACACCTTTCAAGGACATTCGTATACATCTGCTTATGTAGGAGGAACAATTAGTGATCCTAATGAACCTGATTATTGGGCTGAATTTAAACCATATCTTACTGAAGATGGATATTATGAAGTCTATGCTTCATTCTTTGCTTGGCCATATAATTCAAGGAAAGTTCCTTATACTATCTGTTGGAGTGAATATGGATGCTTTACTCAAGAAGTAGACCAATATAGCTCTTATAACACCTGGAAAGAAGTATATCTTGGGTTGTGGTATTTAAAGAAGGATAAAAAAGATTATACTTTAGTTAGAGTTACTGATGCTACAGGAGAGCCTTATGATGGTAAAACTACTTACACTATTGGCTCTGTAAAATTTGTAAAAACTAAATAAAATTACTAAATTTCAACTAACTAATATCGCTTTCTGTAGAAAGTGTGTGATAGTGCAAATTGGCATGAGTTCTCTTCAAAAATAAAGGTAACTAAAGAAAATCAAGAATCTGAAAGATTCAATAATACCTTATAGTATAAGTTACTGTATAATGGTAATTTAGATTGTAATAGATTTAATAAACAATTAATTGAAAATTTAATAGGATATTATTTTAATCGTTCTAATTAAAATCTTACTATTTAATTCAAAAAGAGTATGTTAAAAAAGAGCTAATAAGAATTTTCATACTAGATGAAGTGTTACCTATGTGGTTAGTTTGAACATATTATTGTAAAACTATATATTTTTTGATATATTTCAGAGTAATTATTTATTGTATAGGTAAATAACTCTTTTTCCAAATGTTAAAATTATACCTTTATAGATGTTTGATTTCCTATAAAAATTTAATTATTTAATATGTAACTATTTTTAACATTTTATTATTTTAATAACACAATCAAGAAGGGGGATAATTATGGTTTATGACAAAGAATTAGTTAAAGAACAGCTGCCAGACATGATGCGTCGTATAGTTGGTCTTGCAGTAATCTTGATAATTTTGGGAATAATTAAAGCTGTTATTGTAAAGCTTCCTGGCATGTATGAGCCTGTTTTTGATTTCATCACTATTGCTGATATTGCTGATGCTGTTATCTGGGTAGCTATCATAGTAGTGATTTTACTCTTTGGGCAAGATATATCCAAAAGAACTGGAAGAATGTTTCCTTCTTTCACAGAGATAGCTCCTCTAATAAATAACATTGCTATATTGATTGCAATTTTTATTGCTTATAATGCTTTTGATACTTTAATAACACCATTTTTATACAAAATTGATATTGTCTGGTTATATCCAGTAGTTCTCCTCTGTATAGCTATTCTCCCTATCTACCGTATTATTGCTTCTCTTTTTACTGGTTCAGGTAAGATTACCGAACTTATGATAAAAAAGCAAATTAGTGAAGCCAAGACAGTAACTATTACTTGTCCAAATTGTAAAAGCCAAGTTGCTAAAGCTAAGTTTTGCTCCAATTGTGGACATGAACTTCCAGCTAAAGAAATAGATACCAAGAACATTTGCCCTAAATGTGGGGCAGAACTCAAACCTGGGACAAAATTCTGTACTAAATGCGGTACTAAAATACAATGAATGAAGATGAATTTTGAGTCGACAAACAAGGATTGGGTAGCCCACCTGGTCCCTTTGAATAAGCTTTCCAGGATATAGCTTGCACCTGGAGACTTGATATTAACTTGCCAGGGTGTGGTAAATATCTTCAGGTAGAAAAAAACTAGGTGGGTTTTGAATCTTTATTTGTAGAAAGGAGAATATATTATGTATTGTTCAAATTGCGGTAAAAAGTTAGAAGAGGGAGCGCTATTCTGCCACAATTGTGGTGTGAGGATAGAACCAGTAGAGCAACTCCCTGTTGATCGTCGTGCTGAGACCAAGCAACCAGAAGGAGCACCTATCATCAAAAGAAGGGGAGGTATTGTGTCTAGGGTGTGTGCTATTGTTGCAGTAGTTTCTTTCCTTTTGTTGCCTCAGATTTCTTGTGGAGGTATTGCAGTATCTGGCATAGACTTGGTTAATCTATCTCTTGAGTCTGCCCAGTATTACCCAAGTGGAGCAGAGGCAGGTAGTTCAACATTTATCTTATTTCTAGCTATAGTAATCGTAGGTTCTGCAATCGTAGGGGTTGTTTTAAACACAGTTGTGGCACATAGGGTTTCAGGTATAGTTGGCCTTGTTTCCTCATTAATCATACTTATCCAAGCAAAGACTGAGGGGGAATTCGGAGCCTTTATTTCGATAGAATTTGGCGGTTTTCTTACTTGTCTATCTTTTCTCGGTGTTATCATTGGTGATGGTGTTGAATCTTTCTTTAAGAAGAAGACTGTATAAACCAAGATTAGATTGAAGTGACGAATCTTTTGCTTTATGATTATGCCTGTTCTCCTGAGAGGAAAGGATGACTCATGCTCTACCATTTAGTGAAATTTCCCTATTATTAGTGCGGTAACAAGTTTCTAAAAGTATCTTGCTACTATCCATCTGGTTGGCACTTGGAGAGATGGGTAGGACAAGTATGGGTATAGATACACCAATTACTTCTTCTTAAAAATCCGCTTGTTTTCATGCCATCACTCCATACTTGAGGGAGGAGAGCCTTATTTTTCTACCCCCTTGTTGTTATTGCGAAACTTCACCAGAAAACCTGCCACTACCAGTATCGCCAATGAGCTCATTAGGTAGATCAGAACTTTAATAGTGCGTGATCATTCAGTCAGCTAAAAGCCTTTAGTGAAAGACTAAGTGGGTCTTTCCATCATTACCTCATTACTGCTAATGACCCTTATATTCTGGTAATATGTGGTATTGTGACTCAGTGGGCTTGGATCATAGACCATAGAGGTTTGGGTTGTATGTCTCATCGTACATTGAATTTGGAATTTTTTGTTGTAGAAATAATTGACCTGAATAAAAGGCATTCCAGCTTTTACACGCTGGACACCTATAGCAGAATTTTAAAAAGGGTTATTTTTATGCTGTATTAAAATAAAAATATATATAAAGTTACATTAATTGATCAAGTAAAAGATTATTTCTATTCTTATAGTATTAGTTATCTCTTAAATAGTTTTCCATTCCTTATTAGCGGGGTGCAATCGTTTATACTTATCGTTATTCAAGTTGAGAACCCAATTATATACTTGGTCAGGTGATTTTCTATAAATTTCAAAAATTGTATTGAAAATAATCATATTATTCTTTACTCATATATAGATAAATGATCTTATCTTTATCAATCTTTCCAAAAGGGGGGGTTTGTAATTTCATATAATATCTCGCTTTTCAATCCCTTTTTACTCGTGTCAAGTATTTCTGAATCTAAAAATAATATAATTACAGAAGGGATAAAATAATGATTTTTTTATATCGTTTTTCTCTAATTGATTTATTTTTTATGGATAATCTAATCCTCTATCATCTGTTAGTGGAGAACATCTGTACAAGCGATATATAGTCTTTAAAGTTCCTTTAAATGCTCCATATTTTTTAATAGCTAATATAGCATAATCAGAACAGCTTGGAGTAAATTTACATCTAACATGACCTCTTATATGAGGAGAAACAATATTCTGATATTTTACAATTGCGAAAATAAGAATTTTAGCACTTAATTGTTCTGATGGTTTCCTATTTAAATCAAAGATTACAAATTGAGTAAAAATGAATAAGAATGTGAATATAATTACAGCATATTTCTTTAAATTCATTTTCTATCTTTAAAAATATTTTTATTGGCAATTAAATCCTTGAGTTGCACTTCTCATAATTAATAAAAACTTTTACTTACTCAGTTGAAGTGTGCCCACAATGAGGACAAGTTTTCAATAATTCTAACTTTCTATTATTACAATTTTGACATTGAACAAGTTGTCCTGAAGGTCTACTAAATATGTAAATTATTAATCCAATAACTCCTAAAAAGAAAGAAGTTAGCATCCATAATACAGGATTAGCCATACCTCTATTCTTGGCATCTCTAGCAACCCATATTAAAATAGCAATATTAATCACAAAAATTGCAATAGGAATGAAAATAGTTGCTCCAGTAAATATTCCACAAGCAGCACATCCAAATTCTGGAGGTATTTCTTGTTGTGGTTGAGCTTGAGCAAATATTAAGGATGGAAAAAATAATAAGATTAAAATAAAAATCCATGCTTTAATTAATTTTTGTTTCACATCTCCTCCTTTAGATTTGTTCCAACCCTATTTGGGTTTGAAAAATTAAATTTTAAATTATATATTTATACTTTGTAATTGTTATGATGTTAATGTTTATTCTTTTAATACCCTTATTACACATAGACAAGTAATTTCCCACTACAATTTTGAGCAGGGGATAAGCCTACTTTCTCGCATATCACCATTTTCAAAATATAATTAATGATAGGTATTTATTCTCCATATATCTCATCCAGTACATTTATATAGTCTAAGTAACTGTCTTCTAAATATATATACTGTAATGTCCAAGCACCCTCGCTTGGATCCCAATATAGCTCAGCTTTTCCTTGAAACTCTTTCTCAATGTCTGGAAGTCCTGGTAACTCTTCCTCGAGGGTGTAGGTAAACTTTATGGCGTAAAACTTCTCACCTAACTGTTCATATTCATTTTTAAAATCTATTCTTCTCAGCTTACGGCTAGCCAAGAGTAGATAAGATGTATCCCCATAGCTCCTGAGGATGTAAGGCTCTATGGATTCGTTGAAATACATGTATTTAGTTTCTATAGGACCAGATAAATCCTCAACTGTTTCTATCTCGAGCTTAGCGTAGTTATTCTTAACTAGAAAATTTTCTAAACCCCAGGCTAAATAATATCCTCCTACCCGACCTTCACTCACTGATTTATAAATAGGTCGTGCGAATGCTTCTGTCGCGAATACTTCTGTCGTAATCTCACCATCCCACTCCTCAAAGACAATTTTTTCGATCTCTCTTGGTAACCCAGTTACTATGCTGATAGGTGCTTCTCTGCCATTTAAGCATCCTATCGTAACAGTACTTACACATACTATAGCAAGCACAAGGATATATATCTTTATCTTTCTGAGAATAAGTGATGTTTGTGACTTTTTGGACAACTGCTGGCAACAATTCTTGTAGATTTTTAATGTTTCCCTTTTTTCAACGCTGTATTTTTTATATAGCATATTTGTCTCCATTTAAGGATATCTCTTTCTTTTTTCTTACCTTTTATTATAATCTTTTTAAAATATTTACTTATTACATTGAGCCAATAAACTGTAGGATGACCAGCCCCACACCAACAGCAGCTTTATAGGCATAAGAACTTTATATGAAGACATTACCAGCAAACACTAGCGCCAAGTTCCTTACATCAAACCGCACTTTCAGCTATTGCCAACTGTCACACTTATCTTAACACTAAACATCAAGCACACTCCAGCAGAGACATCAACTACTACTTCTACCCTAACCAAAATGCTAACATTCTCAACCCTATTCCCACTACATAGTTCCTCTTTTCATTTAAATAAAATTATTTTATATTCATAATGAACTTTTGTCAATAATTCCATGAGCAAGTGCAATTATATATAGTTTCTTACAGAGTTATGAACTCATTAAGCTACATCGCTACTCCTTCCAATTGCGTAAAATTTGTTAAGGTTTTTGTGGATGTTAAATTGGATACAATTGATTCAAAAAATATGACGACAAAGTTCTTTATGAAAGATTAGAGAGATTTATGAAGAAGTAATAGTATAATTTAGTTAAATACAAATTTATAAGCTTATGATATTTATTAATTCTATATTAATTTTGTTAAAATATAATCATCTTAACTTACAATTAAATATATTCATATAAAAGAATCTATTTCATATAAAGAATAATTAAATAAAATCAACATATAAGAAATATAGAGAAAGGTGAAAAATATGTTTAAAAAGTATTTTTTAATAGTATTAACTTTTATAATTTTAGCTAGTATTGTTTGTGTTATAGGTTGTGGGAAATCTGGTTTTGCTGGAAAATATGTTAATCAAGATAATCCCAGTGATTATTTGGAACTTAAACCAGATGGAATGTATTACTCATATACAAGTTATTCAGGTGGTTATAATGGAGAATGGGAAGTTAAAGGAAATGAATTAAGACTTTCCTGGATGGGTTCTGTTCTAGTAATAGGAGAAATCAAAGGAAATAAAATAATTTTTCCCACAGCAGGATTTATTATGGCTTCTATCTATGTGAAGGAAATCTAATAATTTTACTTCACAACTAACTGATAAAGAAATAACTCAGAAAACTATTAAAAAATAGATTGGAAAGATTGCTTTTCATTCTAATCGTGATGGAGACGATGAAATATATGTAGTGAATTCAGATGGGTCAGGGCTAACAAATTTAACATACAATCCAGCATATGATGGCTATCCCGTTTGGTCTCCGGATGGTAATAAGATTGCATTTACATCTAACCGTGATGGAAACTATGAAATATATGTTATGAATTCGGATGGCTCAGAACAGACAAATTTAACAAAAAGTAAAGGACATGATAGGTGGTCTCTTAATAATTATTCTCTAGATGGAAAAATGATTTCATTTTAACCCTATCTCCGTTGCAATTCTGAAATATATGTTATGAATTCTGATGGTTCAGGACAGATTAATTTAACAAACAATTCAGCAGATGATGGATACCCCGCCTGGTCTCCATAAGGTAAAAATATTACATTCTAATAAGAATTTAATATAATATGTTAAAAGCTATCTTTAATTAAAAAATATTTATATAAAAATATTATCTCCAGGTTTTAGAATGTTAAAAAACATAGTAAATAAATCAATATCTATATCTTTAACTATTATCATACTGACTGGTTTTATTTTAGGATGTGATGCTAAAGAACTAATAACTAAGCCTGAGACTCCTACAACCTTAACAAAGGACGACTTAGTAAAAGCCTTAGAAGAACTTAGAGATGCAATGTTAAAAAAGATAGATATAGATATAGATGATACTGCCATAGCTTTTACAATTGTTAAAGATTATCATAGAACAAAAAGGTTAGCAGATATCTTTAGAGCACCTCTTAAAGTTATAGAAGGTACAATAACCTTTCTTACTAGTATATCAGATCTAATTAGCTTATCTAGTGAAGTTGATAAGCAGTTAATTGAAGCCAAAACTAATTATCAGGCTCTTTCTATAGTTATGATGCTACTGAACTTAGAAGAGGTTGGTGGTAAACTTTATTATGGTTTATATGGTCCTACATATATATCCTCTATAGAGAATATGTTAGATGCTGCAGATGAAACTACCTTACCTCCTTCTGATTTTAGTAAGGAACATTATAAAAGGGTTGTTGAGAACTATTTATTTGGAGTACAAGGAGAAACTGTACTAAATATCCCAAGGCACTCTACAGATAATGAAAGAAAAATTACTGATTATGTTAGTGGTGCTTTACAGGTTAGAAAAAGCATAAGTAAAACATTTAATGAGCTTATCTTTGATATTAAAAATAGTGAGCTTCCTGAAGGTTATCCTTTAGATGAAGTTATTACTGAACTTAAATATCTTAAAGAAAAAGTAATAAAATCTACTCTAAATAGTACAGATTTAGTATATAAAACAGACTTTTCTGATGATGTGAGTATAACACTTGGTTCTTTAGCTGATAGAAAGAAAGCATGGCATATAGCAACTGGTAGTTTAGCTAAGAAATTAGATATTGAGATAAAAGTTGAACTACTACAGGCTGGAAATGCTATATTATTAACAACTACATATATATATCCAAATGTTAGTGAGATAAAGATTGCCCAGAAGATAACTACTCTTTCTTCAATAACTATTAAACCTTATTTAAATAGCTTTCATACTGATCCTGAGGAATCATTTTATATGTTACCACAGGAGATGCTTCTAACTCTTCCTATTGAGCTATCTAATCTCTGGATGATAGCTGATGATATAGATAATTATTTAAGGTATTTACTAATAAAAGAGATTGGAGAGGAAATAGCTGAGGAAACTGAGGAGATAGTCGAGAAAATAAATAGATTTGATGTAGAGATAACAATAAATAGTGATAGCTCTATTATAGTCACTGAGAAAATAGCTTATGATTTTGGTACTCAAAATAGACATGGTATCTATAGAGTTATTCCAATTCGGTATAAAACGGAGAGGGGAATTTACAAACTCGATTTTAGAGTACAAAATGTGGTTGATGAAACTGGATCAAAATATAGATATGAAACAAGTAGAAGGAGGGATTATATAGGGATAAAAATCGGTGACCCAGATATATATGTAACTGGTGAAAATATATATATTATCACCTATGAAGTTAGTGGTGCACTAAATTATTTTGATGAACATGATGAACTTTACTGGAATGCTACTGGAAATGAGTGGTCCGTTAATATTTATAATGCATCCTGTAAGATAACGCTTCCCAAAAAAGTTAAAATAGATGAAATTAAACTAACATGCTATACCGGAAAAGTAGGATCTCAAGAAAAAAAATGTGAAGGCGAAATTCTAAGTGAAAATGAAATTTACTTTAACAGTACAAAGATGCTTTCACCTGGGGGGGGTTTAACAATAGTGTTAGGTTGGCCAAAGGGTATAGTAAAAGAAATACCAAAGGTAACTACAGAGATAGTTAAAGAAACAGGGCGCATTACCTTTGTATCTGATCGTGATGGAAACTATGAAATATACGTTATGAATGCAGATGGCTCAGAACAGGTTAATTTAACAAACAATCCAGCAGACGATAGTGACCCAGCTTGGTCACCAGATGGAAAAAAGATTGCATTTACATCTGATCGTGATGGAAACTATGAAATATATGTTATGAATGCAGACGGCTCAGGACTGACAAGATTAACAAACGACCCGGCATATGATTCTGATCCTGCTTGGTCACCAGATGGTAAGAAGATTGCCTTTTTCTCCTTTCATTATAAAAACCATGAAGTTTATGTCATGAATGCTGATGGCTCAGGACTGACACATTTATTAAACAATTCAGCATATTCTGGATCCCCTGCTTGGTCACCAGATGGAAAAAAGATTGTCTTTTTCTCTGAGAGAGATGGAAATTCTGAAATCTATGTAGTAAATACTGATGGCTCAGGATTGACAAGATTGACATACAATCCAGCAGATGATTGGTCTCCTGAATGGTCACCAGATGGAAAAAAGATTGTGTTTAATTCCTACCGTGATGGAAACTATGAAATATATGTTATGAATGCAGATGGCTCAGGATTGACAAGATTGACAAACGACCCGGCATATGATTCTGATCCTGCTTGGTCACCAGATGGTAAGAAGATTGCCTTTGTCTCATGGCTTTATGGAAATGCAGAAATCTATGTAATGAATTCTAATGGATCAGGATTGACAAGATTGACATACAATCCAGCAGATGATTGGTCTCCTGAATGGTCGCTAGATGGTAAAAAAGAAATTTTAGGAACAGAGGAGAATCCTATCATCTTTTCTTTTGTACCCTCCGGTGATACTCCAGAAATCATCGAAAGTGCTGATATAATGGCTGATCTTTTAGCTGAGAAGACGGGTTATGTAATAAATGGTGAGGTAGCCACAAGCTATACAGCAGTTATAGAAGCTATGGGAACAGGTAAAGCACACA
>JREQ01004129.1_pt1 | contig 20742 bp, 19 predicted proteins | sample 210151 | NCBI WGS metagenome assembly JREQ01 (sample SAMN03019617, study PRJNA260268) | marine sediment metagenome | biome: Marine; feature: Sediment; material: Clay; isolation source: clay from marine sediments 31 meters below sea floor depth collected from... | place: New Zealand: Canterbury... | reverse complement strand
TTGTCAAGTTTGTCTATGATGTCATCGGGCGTCCCGTAGAGGAAGGGTGATTTTTCAACAACTTCATCCGGCAGCTCCCTCGATTTCGCCAACCAAGATTCAGCGTCCCTTGGAAAGACGAGTTTAAACGTCATCTCAAAGTCGTATGTTGGCGGTTGGAATCCGATCTTCTCGAGTACTCTTGGCCTCGAAAGCAGCATCATTTTGCCAGACAACATCATAGCCTTCCTAGCTGTTTCGGCATCTTTAGCGACCACTACGTACATGAAATGAGCGGGCTCTATCTCTGAAGGGTCTCTCCCATGATCTTTTGCTGTTTTCCGTATTTTTTCGAGGTTATTTCTGTACTCTTCAGGTGCTAGGTTTGCAGGCAGCCATCCATCGCCGTATTTGGCTACCACCTTCAAAGTTCTAGGTGAACTTGCAGCGATGAAAATTGGAACAGAAGGCCGATATTTTGTTTCCGATATTGGCACCGAGGGCCTGGGTTGTAGGAAGGCTTTCTTCAGCGTATAGTACTTTCCTTCAAAATCAACAAAATCCTCACTCCAAAGTCTTCTAATTATTTTAATGGCCTCAATTGTCCTCCCGACAGGCTTGTCGTAAGCGATGCCAAAAGGCACCAGATTCATCGCTTCACCTATTCCTATTCCAAGTATTGCCCGGCCGTTTGATAAGACATCGCAAGTTGCTGCCCTTTGAGCTAAAGCAGCAGGATGACACCGGTAGGTGTCGCTTACACCGCTGGCAAGTTTGATTCTCTTAGTTTTTACCGCAAGGGCACAGAGGATGCTCCAAGCCTCCAGCGCATCCCAACGCCTCACCCCGGTAGCCACCAAGTGATCAGGCATCCAGTAGGAGTCGAATCCAATCTTCTCCGCGAGGAGGGCTGTATCGCTTATTACTTCCCAAGGATAGTTGGGGCCCTCAATACCGAACTTTACTGATTCATGGGTGCTCATGTCAAAAACCTACATATCTCATGCCTTTATGCATTAAACTTACGCTTTTTTAAACTCGTAGGTAATTCTGCCGTTGGGTAAACGCAATGGTGTAAGTCTAAGATCCATGCCAATATAGATTTCATTTTCATTGACGTCTTTGTTCAAACGCGCATACACATTTACGCCTTCTTCGCAATGTGCTAATGCCAAGGTATAAGGCAAATCCTCTTGGAAACCAGTCGGTGCGAAATGAGCCGTGGTGTATGTGAGCAGTTTGCATCTTCCGCTTAACTCCTCCCAGGTCATGTCCGTTGACAGATCGTTCGGGCAATCAGCCCTTGGGGGAAAGTAGAGCTGTCCACATCTACGGCATCTGGTTGCCATGATCTTTCCTTTCTCTAGGTACTTTACGAAATCCGCTACTTTTGTCTCGGATATATAGCTCATCTTTCCGAATTTGTCGAAGCTCATAGAGGTCACCTTCTGAGTATCGTCACGTTTCCGTACAATCCAATTCCTCCGATGTTATGGACTAGGCCGACTTCAGCACCTTCTACTTGTGTTTTATCGGCTCTTCCTTGGAGCTGGAGCACGATCGTTCTGATCTGGGAGCCCCCTGTGGCGCCTATCGGGTGTCCTTTGGATAACAATCCGCCGTCGATGTTCACTGGGATCTTGCCGCCTAGGTAGGTTTGTGACTCTTCTATTAACTTGCCGCCATCGCCGGGTTTGCAGAACCCTAGGTTTTCGTACGCCATTATTTCAGCTATCGTGAAGCAGTCGTGGACCTCTGCCACATCCACGTCTTTCGGCGTTATATGAGCCATTTTGTAAGCCTGTTTTCCAGCCTCAACGGCGCAGTTGAGACCTGTTAGGTTGATTCTGCCTGTAGTGGACTGTGTATCGCAGGCTGCACCTATTCCCACCACCCAAACTGGGGTATCCGTTATTTTCTTGGCATTCTCTTCGCTTGCCAAAATTATGCACGAAGCTCCATCAGCGTTTGCACAGCAGTCAAACATCTTTAACGGGCTTGCGATGACTCTGGCTTTTAAGCATTCTTCCAAGGTTACGGCTCTCCGATACATAGCCTTAGGGTTCAAGAGCGAGTATTTTCCGCTTTTAACCTTAACCTTCGCTAGCTGTTCTTCGGTGGTTCCATATTTTTGCATGTGGGCACGGGCACACATCGCGTACCCAGCCGGCATCATGGTGCCGAAGGGCGATTCCCATTGTATGTCTGCGCCTCTACCCATTCTTTCTTGGACCTCTGCCGACGATATCTCTGACATCTTCTGGAAGCCTATCACTGCAACTATGTCGTGGAGATCGGATTTTATGAAGCTGTACGCAACTTTTACTCCGGTGCTGCTTGAAGAGCAAATAGACTCGGCTAGAAATGTTGGCTGTGGGTTTAGACCGAGATATTCAGCTATTAGTCCGGCTGGAGACCTCTGTCTATCATACTCTGGGGCTGAACAGATTATGGAGGCTTCTATATCCTTAGGCGTGAGATTTAAGTCTTCTAGAGAGTCTTTGAAAGCCTCGAAGCATAGCTCTCGGATACTCACCCCACAGTTCCTACTGAAGGGGGTTTGACCTACTCCCACAACTGCGATCCTCAACGCACATTCTCCTGAACGTGATAGCTTATCTAGTCCATATATAAATTATTAGAGAAAGCTCTTCTATTCGCGATCGCAAGTTGTTGCCATTTCTCAGCTAATCCTCATTCTCAAGTAAGAATTAAATACCTGTAGAATTAATCACACAGACGTGATAGATATGTCGGAAAGGGAATACGACTGGTATCCAGCTGAGGATCCAAAAGACTGGCGAACCGTCAAGTACGATCCCAACTGGTACGATTACACCGCATGTATTGCCATTAACAACCCTAAGGCAATGAATTCATACGTCTTGGGGACCCTCAAAGAGTTGTGCACCGGTTACGAGAAGGCTATGGGAGACGATTCCGTCCAAATTGTAGTGATGACTGGGGTAGGCGACAGAGCCTTCTGCACCGGCGGAAACGTGCACGAGTACGCCGAGATATACAACAAGAAGCCTTGGAAGTTCTGGGAGTGGGGAGAATTCTACGGCAGAGTCTTCGACATGATAATGCACTGTGGAAAGCCAGTTATCGCCCGAGTAAACGGTGCAGTAGCAGGTGGCGGCTGGGAGTTCGTCGCCTGTTGTGACCTTGCAATTGCAGCGGACCACGCAAGATTCATTTCCCCAGGTCCCAGGGTCGGCATGACCTCTATTGGGGGACTGTCTCAATGGCTTCCCCTACACATGAGCATAAAGAAATCGGCGGAGATGGTTCTCCTAAGTTCACAGATAAACGCGGAAGAGGCCCTCAAGTACGGCGTGGTGAACGATGTAGTGCCCCTAAACAAGCTGGACGACAAGGTAAAAGAGTACATTGACAGAATGAAGAAACTGTCTCCATCCAGCCTCTGGTACTACAAGGTGCAACATAACTGGTGGAAAGACCTGGTCTGGCGCCTCACCTGGGAACATGGAAAGGCCTGGTTTGCTCTCAACCTCGGCTCAATGGAGCCCACCGAAGGTTTATGGGCCTTCAAACAGAAGAGAAAGACCGAAATGGAAAAGATCCGCTCCTTCATCGCCGAGGGAGGAGATCCGAGGGTCCCTTACGGGCCGTACATGGCTAAGTGCGAAAAGTGTGGCGCAGAATACCTCCCAGAAAAATCTAAGTACTGTTTGAAATGCGGCGCCAAACTCAAGTAATCGTGGTTGAAAACGTCCTATTCCTCATTTTTACTTATTTTAAGAGAAACAGTTTTAGAAAGCCACAACTATTTCATAGTTTCCATACTATGTCCAGAAGCAGCCATAATTCGATTTAAGAGAGTGGACGAGTTCGGTTGACATGAATAAGACAAAAACCAGCATCACCGAAGATCTAAGGCAAATTGCTGGATCTAAAAACGTTCTTACGGATATCGAAGACCTTTATGTCTACTCTTATGAGCATTTCTTCAGAAAACAGCATTATCCTAAACTTGATACTGTCTTGCGGGTTAGCTCCAACGAGCAAGCACAACAAGTGATGGAACTAGCCAGTAAAGAAGGCTTCACGGTTATACGCAGAAGCACTGGAAAAGTCGAAGTCTTCGGGTCTGCTCGTTCTCCAATAGTTTTGCTTGACGATGCTATTCCTCCTAAGCTTGAAATTTTAAGCGAAGCAGAGGAAAAGGAGCAGATAGCAGAATACGCGAAGGAGATTTATAGGGCGGGTCATGGCACATTCAGAAACTTTGCCTTAGCTGTTAAAACGTTGTTTATGAAAGCACCAGCTAGCAGATGTTTAGAATGCACCACATGCAGCGGTTACTGCACTGTGACGCCGTCTTTTAACGGCGTTGAAACATGGTCCTCAAAGGGAAGAGCACTCTTGATACGGGGGTTTTCCAGCGGAGAACTGCAACCTTCAAGAAAACTAACAGATGTTCTCTACACTTGTAGCCTCTGCGGACTCTGTTTCGCTGAATGTTTTGAAGACACGCAGGTTAGAAAAGCCATATTGGACGCTCGACGACACCTTGCCAAGAAGGGTTTGGCCCCCGACCTGTTCACCCTAACTGCAAAAAACATATTGGAGACTGGCGATGTCGGTGGAACGCCAACTGCTAGACGTCTCGCTTGGATGACAGATCTTTCAGTTAAGCCTCTGGAAAAGGCTGATGTTCTCTACTGGGTTGGCTGCGTGGTGGCTACCCGCACACCGAACACTGCTAGAGCGGTTGTTAACGTTCTGGGTGGAGCCCATGTTGATTTCACCATGCTGGGTGAAAAAGAGGGTTGTTGCGGCTATGTTTTGTTGGCTTCTGGACTGTGGAATGAAGCGAGAGATGTGGCTTTGCGTGTGGTTGAGCGGGTGAAAGAGACTGGAGCGAGGGTTCTTGTCACTTCGTGTGCGGGTTGCTACTACACTTTTGCCAAGCTGTATCCGGAAGTCTTGAATGTTGAGATGCCAGTTGAAGTTATGCATGCTTCTCAGTTTGCTTATGGTTTGATAAAAGATGGGCAGCTTGAACTAGAAGGGTTAGATCTTAAGGTGACTTATCACGATCCTTGTTCGCTTGGACGGCACAGCGACGTTTTTGATGAGCCTCGTGATGTTTTGAAGGCGGTGCCTAGCTTAAAGCTTGTTGAGATGCCGTTGAGCAGGAGACGTGCTCGGTGTTGCGGTGCTGGAGGTGGACTCTGGTCTTTTAACTATCGGGTAAGCGTTAACTCGGCTTATGTTAGACTTGCCGAGGATGTTGTGCCTTTAGGGGTGGATGCGCTTGCAACGGCGTGTCCTACGTGTCATGTTAATCTTCGACATGCTTCGGTTAAAAGGTCGCTGGGCATAAAAATTTACGATATCATGGAAATACTGGAAAAATCCTTGATGATATCCGAAAATTCTACACTGTAAAAAAGCGCGCGCATTAAGAAACTATCAAAAATAATCACTGATAAAGGGCTCGAAATTTCCACTGATTAGTTCGTTTTCAGTTGCGCATGCGTTAGGCCAAACCAGATACACGCAGTTAGGCGGCATGCCATTTTGTGTAAATTCTATATTTCCACTCGATCATATTTATCTCGATTACACTTGAAGCAGGTCAAGCGAATGTTGTGTTCTTCAGAACTTCCACCTTTTGAGATGGGAATAATGTGATCAAATTCGACTTCATTATCGAGAAGGTGCTTGCCACAGACTTGACATGTGTAATTATCACGTCGAACTACTCGCATCTTAACTTGAAGTGGAATATACCTACCATGACGGCGAGGTTCAGCGGTTTCTGTTACATTTTCTGCAACGAAAACTACGGGACAAATGTGACCAAAAACGGTGCATTGTATCTCGGTGATTTCTTTAGGAATTTCCTCTGGATAGTCATCAGGATTGAATTCATTAATCATCGCTTGGAACATTCGACGGCGGTTATCATCCAATGGTTCTCTATTTTTCAAGACCCCAGTTCTCAAGCATTCCTTTAGATATTCTTGGTGTTCCTCAGCGTGTTTGCGTGTTGGTGGCAAAAATGGTGACTCTTCAACCCAAGGTCCATATGGACAGTATTTGATTTCCCAACAAGGTTTGCATACACGAGTGGCTGCTGCTTTCCACTCAGCCAAAACCTCTTCATCAGGTTTATCGGGCTCAAATCCAAGCAGTTTTTTGATTTTCGAGTCAATCATAGCACATCACATTCTGTTTGGCGCGCTAAGGAGCTAAAAGCTTCTGCATCAACTCTGAAAATCGTTCAGCTGCTTTTCGCATTTTCATCATGTTCGCCCTCGTTGCCTTGACGTATTGTAGAGCTTTTGGGTCACAGAACCTCACGCACACAGGGTCTCCATCACACAGGTCGCACTTCAAGATTTTCCCAGTTAAGATGTCTATTCCAGCCCCAGCAAAGGGACAATACAGCACGCAAAGTCGGCATCCCACACAGAGATCATAGTCAATAACCACAGCACCAGTTTTCTCATCGCGCTTTATAGCACGAACTGGACAAACCATTTCGCAAATCGGAGTCTCACAATGTAAACAAACAACGGGTATGTATAGTCCAGCCGCCTCCCACTTCGCAATGTGAACCCTCGCTCTCGCCGGATTGCAAACTTTTTCATGGTGCATCGAACAGGCGGTTTCGCAGATTCTGCATCCCGTGCATTTCTCTGGGTCTATAAACAAGATCTTCTGCAAGGTTTCATCCTCCATACTAAATCATGTGAGTCGGCTCTTTACTGAGCCCAAGTTTTGCCAGCGTCTTCTTCGTGGGCACGCCATTTTTGTTCCAGCCGTGAAGTGCATAGTATTCATCGAGCATATTTTCAAATTTTTTCCTATCTATCTTTTTGCCTTTTGCGATTGGCAAGCCTATCGGAGTTGGCTCCTTAAAGTACCGTTCAGGCAGGTTGTCATCTTTCCGTGTGAAGCCTTCGCGTAGATTGAACATTCTTTCCACCGTGTAGATTCTTTCTCCTATCTGCATGAGTTGCGCCTTTGAGAATTTCATGCCCGTTGCGAGTTGAATCAGCTTTGAGAATTCGTTCCATTTGGGCGCATGCACTGCACAGAAGACCGTTTGAAACTTGCATGTGCCTATCGAGTCCGTGACGGCGTATAGGAGTTCCTGCCACCAAACCATTCGGCTCTTTCCGTCATAAGAATTGTAGTCAGAGGATACGGGTCCTCCGTACAGTTCTTGCAGAAACTCCTCTGGCAAGCCGTACATGTCAACCGCAGGGCGACTGCGCAAATGGTCACTTCCACGAGTCGATGTCGCTATGCCCAACGCAAAGCTCGGAGTAGGCCGCTCATCCGAGTGAAGATTGCTCATACCCTTAACCTGAATAGCATAATACGCGGAGTCTTCTCCAATTTTAGCTATAGCATCTCGGAACCCGTTGGCTAAGACGTTGCCGAAGCCTTCTCGCATGGCGATCTGACGTATCAACTCAAATAGGACTTCTTCGTTACCCCAGTCAAGCTTTAAGCCTCCAGTCGTTTTGTCGTTGATTATTCCTTTTTCATAGAGTTCCATAGCCCAGGCGATGAGCCCTCCTGTTTCGAGTGTGTCTAGGCCATATTTGTTGACCAGATAATTCGCCACGAGAACTGTTTCCATTTTTTTACAGTTAACCATTGTTCCGAAGGCACCTAATGAGGTGTATTCTGGGCCTTCAGCAAAAAAGGGCGCGTAAGGTCCATCTTTTAAAACATAGCGATGTCTACAGTGAACCACGCAGCCGTAGCATCCAGCGGTGCCTATTGAGTAACGGTCGATGTTTTCAGGTTCGAGGTCTTGACCATCTTCAAGCAGATTCAGCTGAAAGTTTTTCGTTCTAATCAGCCCCGTGGTATTCGTGTTGCTGAAAATGATCATTGTGCCCCATCTGGACTGCACTCTCGACCAGCGAGTGCTCATTATCATATCGTTCATTTCCTTGCAGTAATCGAGGAGCTTTTCTGGCTTGGCGAATTCAAGATCTATTGTTCCTCTAGCTGCGACAGCCTTAAGATTCTTGGAGCCCATGACACAGCCCATGCCGGTTCTTCCAGCAGAGTTTTTCATTCCCGTCCTCACATTAGCGAATCTGACCAGATTCTCGCCAGCTATCCCAATGACCAAGCATTTTATGTCCTCGTCTTCATGATCTTGCCTTATCGCTGTCTGAGTTTCAACTGTGTCTTTTCCCCAAAGATGAGCGGCATCTCTGACTTCGATTTCGCCGTCTTGTATCCAAATGTAAACTGGTTTCTCAGATTTTCCAGTGATCACCAGATGGTCAAAGCCTGCGAAGCGCAGTTCAGAGCCGAAGAAGCCGCCTACATTTGAGTCGCCAACCGCGCCTGTTAAAGGAGATCTAGCGGCTATGTCGCATCTGCCCGCGCCTAGACATGGAATTCCTACGAGTAGTCCAGCACCAATAAACAACACGTTTTCGGGGCTCAACGGGTCTATTTTCGGCTTCACATGATTGTAGAGAAGGTACATGTCGATTCCTCTGCCGCCTAAGTAAAGCTGGCGCATCGTTTTGGGAATAGATTTTTGAACAACCTTTCGGGTTGATAGGTTGATGTAAGCTATTTTTCTGTTCCAAACCATCCTAGTTTCCCTCGTTTAGCAAGTTTTTCATGCTGGTCCTCGGATTTTGGCTTGAGTTGGTGTGGGCCAAGAGATGCGATATCTTGTTTTGCAGTTTGGGCATGTTGCCTCTTTGGCGTTCAGTTGAACCTCGAAACGCTTTAGACAGTTTAAACATCTGACTTGGCTCATTCGGCTTCGCTAGCCTCCGCCAACTGGAACAGTTATCATGACGACATCTTTGTCTTTGAGTTGGACATCTGGCTTTCTTATGCTCTTGCCGTTTACCATGACAAGCGTGTCAAGGCTAATCTGACCTGTTTTTGGGTCGATTATGCTGTTGAACTCCTTTCCATATTTCTTTGCTAGCGCATTGAGCATGTCTCGCAGTGTAAAGTCGGGGCTTACTTCCTGTAGAATTTCTCTTTGCCCTGCTATTTCTTTGAACATCGCGTGGAGCAGGATTTTCACGTGGGCTGTCACAGCATGGCACACTCGTTAGGATTCTTGAGGTATTAAAGTATGACATGGGTTTTAATTTTTCGCTCAAAAATATTCGCATTGACATTTTTATATAACTTATATATTTCCTATACATAATTGCAACATGAGGAATGCTGATTGGAGATCAGAAAGCTACAGAAAATCAGGGGAGGAAGCTTCACTTTAACGCTTCCCAAAAAATGGGTTGAGAAAAGAAAGCTCACAAGCGGCGAGCAGATCGCTGTTTCAGAGGAAGAAGACGGCTCGTTAAGGCTTTACCCGTTGGTGGCAGCTGTGGAAGAGCCCCTTGAAGTGATGCTGTCGCTTGAAGACTATCCCAATCTCTCTGCTCTAGAATATTGTGTCGAAACCTATTATATTCAAGGAAGCAGCCAAATCAACATCTGTTGCCAGAAGATAATTCCAGCTGAACAGAAACGGAGGCTTAAACAGCTTCGCATGGAGTTGCCTGGCGTTGAAGTGGCTGAGGAGTCGGCGGACAAGCTGAGTTTTCAGGTTTTGATAGATCCGACAGCTTTCTCCTTGGAATCGCTTATAGAGAAAACTTCTTCTTTTTCGCTTCATCTGCAAGAAGACGCGGTGAAGTCTGTTCTGGACTGGAACTTTGCGCTTGCTAAGGAAGTTTTGGAACGAAGCAGAGAAGCTCAACGTCATTATCGCATGACAATTCGACAAGTGGCACTCTCCAGCATGAGCAGAGTCATAGCGGAAAAGGTTGGAGTGAAAAACTGCCGCGAGTGCATAACTTTCGCCTTAATTGCCCGCGACCTCAGCAGGCTGGTTTATCACTCTTCTTCCATTGCGAGGCATGTTTTATCTCTTGAGGGAAAAAAGAAGGTTAATCCAGAAATTTTGAGGGTGATAGCAGAGATGTCTAAGATTGCGTATGAGATGCAGAGGGAGGCTGTTCAAGCTTTTCTACAAGAGAATGTTCAACTCGCAATTGTTGTGTTTGGGAAAATGAGGTTCATGAGAGAGAAAGAGGAGGCGTTGCTGAAGAAGATTCTGGAGAAGACAAGCGATGTGGACACCGCGGTTGCGCTGAGTATGATAGCCCGTGACTTACGTAGAATCGCCGGATACGCTGTAGCTGTCGCTGACGATGCCATGAACAGAGTATTAACACCAGCATAATTCTACGCGCGCGCAGTAGTATGACTAGCTGCTTCAATTGAACAAATGAAGTTTTTGAGCATGCATGTTTAAAATCTATATATTAGTTGGTAGAATTTTATTTACGACGGAGGGAGAATCATTGACTCAGAACACGTACAAAGAAAAGTATCACTGGTTGTATGAAAGAGATGCTTATTTGATTACAAGCGCTATTTTAATAGGAATTGGAATTGGCATGCAAATTTCAGGAGTAATTTTTTGGATGAATATAGGGATATCCCTAATAGCCTCGGGCATAGTTGGAGTAATGTCATTGTATATAGTCTATGTTCGAAGGCAGATTGAAAGAGTGAAAGACAAGTTTTTTGATTGGGGACTTGAGGATATTTTCCCTAATAGAAGTGATAAACGCGTATATAAAACACTGATAGATAATTGCCAGAAATGTATAGATATCCAAGCCGAAACTCTGTCAAGATTATACAGTGATTTTAAGGAAGAACTCAAGGAACTAGATGAAAAAGGTGTGAAGATAAGGCTATTGGTACTAGATCCAGAATCCGAATTATGTAAAAGACGTGAAAGGGAGGAAGAATCAAGTGAACGTAGAAATCTTTCTGATCGTATAAAGGCGCAGACAAAAGACTATTTTGAATTAGGTTTAGAGAACCTTCATTTAAAATGGTATGACTGCACGCCTTCGGTAAACTATTTTAGAGTAGATGATAGAGCATTTTTTGGATCATACTTTGTGGGCACAGTAAGCAGAAATTCATTGACTTTCCTTGGAAAAGTAGGATCAAGAGCAGTTCAATGGTATTCAGATCACTTCGAGACAGTTTGGGAACGGTATAGTCGAGAGGTACCGAGTAAATGGCAAAGGTGAAGTGTGTTAAAATTCGTTCATTTCCTAGAATTCACATGTCACTCCTTGACATGAACGGAAGCCTTGGTAGAATAAATGGGGGAATAGGTTTCGCGATAAACAGTCCATGCAATTTGATCGAGTTCACATCAAGTGACAAGACAATAGTTGAAATTTCCAAAGAGTTTCAAAATGGAACGACTCTTTCATTCATAAGCAATCTCATTGAAAAAATTCAGGAAGAGTTCGGAAATATTAACTCACATATTAAGGCAACAAAATTGATTCCTGTTCATTATGGTTTTGGCTCTAGGACATCTCTAGCTCTTTCAATTGCAGAAGGGATGTTATTGTGCAATGATTTTGGAGTTTCTCGAGAAACTATGATAAAAATCTCAGGTAGGGGCAACACTTCTGGAATAGGCATAAATACGTATTTTGATGGAAAATTTATCTTCGATCTTGGTCATTCCATACCGAAGGGTCTCAAGAATCATTGCCATTTTATGCCTTCTTTCCGAGCGAGCTTCAAAGGAATACCGCCAGTTTTATTGAAGAAAACTCTCCCTAAATGGAATATTATATGTTGTGTACCTGACCTTCGTGAAACAAGGGAAAAGGAAGAAGTCGAATTCTTCAAATCAGTATGTCCTTTGCCCAAAGTTGAAACTTCAGAACTAGTCAGATTTGTAGTCATGGGTCTTATTCCTGCAGTGCTTGAAGAAAATTATGCCTTACTGTGTAGGCAAATCAACAAGCTTCAAACTACGGTTTGGAAAAGCAGCGAGATCAACAGATATGAATCAAAAATCTGGGATCTAATGTCCAAATTGAGAAAGTCTGGTATGGATGCAACAGGTATGTCAAGTATGGGTCCGATGATATATTGCTTTTCTAAGCGCCTTGGAAAAAAACTTGTGGCTCAGATAAAGAAAGACCTTTCATTAAAAATGATTTTTTTGACAACTCCTAGAAACAGTGGTAGAGAGTTGACGTTATTATGATCTCACCGTTATTTGTTATTACTACAAGCGAAACAAAATTTTTCCATATTTTTTACTTATGCTCGCTAAACAATGTAGAGCTAATAAGATTACCGTATAAATATCCAGAAATTCAAGACAATGACATGGCTACATTGCTCAAATTCTCACTTGAAAATGCCTATTTTCCAGAAAAGAACAAAGTTTTTTTCATAATAGAACAAACATCAGTCTTTCTGAAGTCTTTTCACAAAGAGGGACCTGGTTTCTTTTTCAAGGATTGGTGGGAAAACACGAATAAGACAGAACTAAAATCGTTAATAAGTAAAGATCCGCGAGCGATCATCGAATCTGGGGTAGCCCTCAGCATTCCTGGGCACCCGCCCCTAATTTTCACCAATAAACAACGGGGAAAAGTTTCATTAGGAGGTTACATATTGCCAGAGAATGAAAAGTATCCCTGGCTCAGTTCTGACGACTTTAATTTATATTTCATACCGTCTGGAGCTACGAGGGTATATAACGCTATGCCATTAAACGAGACTCTTAAGTATGATTTTAGGAAACCGAATATTGATGAAGTTTGCAGAAGAATTCACGAGTATTCTTCTATCCTATCTGAAAATGTAGCTTTGCAAGAAATCATCTCTGTTGCGGAATCTTTTAGAGTTCACGCAAACACATCAAGACAAAAGAGGCTTGACTCGAAAGAATGGATAAAGTAGTCTGCATCATAGGTCCATCGTGCGCAGGAAAGACAACAGTTTGTGATTTTCTAAAGGAAAAGCTACCGTGTATTGTATATGAAGCAAGTTCTATACCTAGAAGAAGATACTACGAATCTAGTTGCGAAATTTCACTTTTGGAATTCGTAATAAGTGAGTTTCGATCTAGGGGTATGTCAACTTTTGCCGAGGAGTTGTTCCAAAGGATTAAAGAAGAAAAAGATAAATCTCAGTTAATTATCATCGACGGCTTTCGGGCATGTGAAGAGATAGATCTTTTCAGCAAAAATTTTGACAAAGTTGAAGTATTCGGCATATATGCTAACTCAAAGATTAGATATGAAAGATACAAACAGCGGCTGCGAGATTTTCCAGTGTTAGCTTATAAGAAATTCATCGAGAAAGACATGATGGAATTTGATTTTGGAATCGCAAGAATGTTAAGAGATTATGTTAAGGAAATTATAATCAATGAAGGCACTATGGGTTCATTGAAAAGAAGAGTCAATCTGCTATCTAAAGAATTATAGATGTTTTAGCAATCTCTTTAATTTTGCTTGGGTTTTTCGTGGGACATCATACAGCTCATAAACAAAATCATCCAATTGTTTCCAATCTTCTTTTTTCATGAGATTTACTATTGATTCTATAATAGCCTTTTCAATCTTATTAGGGTCGATTATCGGAAGATCTTTAATATACCTTTTCATGTATCTATAGTGCCCCTGACTTATTTTAGGACTTTTTACTTTTACCATGATTTCCATTAGTTCAGAATTTAGAAGAGCAATGAGATAGTCCAATCCATATTCTGATTTAGGCAATATATAATAACAAGTATTAAGACAATGATATCTCCCATCATCAATGGCAAATCTGTTTTCTTGCGCTATATCAGGAAACACAATTTTTCTCTTTGTGATTACACCAGGATTTATTGTATCATGCGTTTCAAACCACTTTTTCTTATTATATTTAGCATGATATTTTGAAATAAGTCTATTTTTCGACATTGCTAGATATCTTTTAGCTTTTGGGAATTCATCTATCTCTATTGGTTCGATACGACCCTCTCTAAATTCATATGGATTAAGAAGATATGTTCCTTTCCAATCAATTTTGTTCCTCTTTACATCTCTGCCTCGTATGACAGGAATTAGAAGTCTTTCTTCAATATTCTTCGGTTTTTGATCAAAAACAAACACGTCATTACTTCCAGTTGCAATCCCTGCAGATATTTTTCCGCAAAAATAATGAAGAGGTATATGTCGTTTCATGATATTTGAGAGCAAATTTAGAATATTATCGGGAATAAGAATCCATGGCTCTGAACTTAATCTTGATTGCTTTACAGGAAAATTTAACTTTTGAATGACTCGATCCTCTTTCCAGTTCTCTAGTTCTAGCGAGTTGGCACGTTTAGCAGGCTGAACATAAGAATAAGGAAAATGCCAATTACTTTTCAATCTTCTTACTTTTCTGGCAATAACTATTGTAGGATAAGTTTCTACTTCTTTGAACACATTGGTGTCCTTGAAGTCTATGATTGTTTTAATTTGGGTCTTAGCAAGGAGAAGTGACCTTAGTCGCTTTCCATAATCAGTATGAAAAAAACGGTTCGGACTAATGAATCCAAGCGTCCCTCCATCCTTTAACCAAGAAATTGATCTTTCATAGAAGAGCCCATATAGATTGAATCTCGTTTTTGCGGTCCAATAATGTTTCTTGTATACTTCTCGAAGAGACGGCTTTAATTTGCTAGCTTGGATATAAGGTGGATTGCCGACAATAAAATCAAAATCAACCCTTGGTCTGAATTTGTGGTCTAATGTGTCAAATGTGTAAATCGATACTTGAGGTTTGTAACTTGGATTAGCTTTCAATATTGCAGAGATTTCTTCTTTCAGTGGAAAAAGATAACTGATCGCGGCGTTTCTCGCAGCGATTTCACTTATATCTATGCCATGAATGTTCTTGTTGACATACTTGACTATTTGAAGAGCATCCTCTGGTCGCTTTGGATCATAGCCATATTTTATGATCAAATTTTCTCTCAGACGTCTAACAGCTTCTGTAATAAATGCTCCCATTCCGCAAGAGGGATCTAAGATGAGTTTGTCTCTGATGTTAGAATTCGACCTGTACCCAATTAGGTTTAGGATTTTTGTTACAATTAAAGACGGAGTGAATATTTGACCAATCTCTCTTACGCCTATTTCATCCAAAGAGGATAAATCTCGCAAATCCAAGATTTGAGTATAAATATCTTCGTTTAGACTCAAACGTAATACTTCTTCATGTTGAGATGAGATAACTGACCTCTTAATGAAGATGCTGTTCATCGTAGATTATTTTGTGAGGTTTACTATATAAGCGCGCGCGAAGGATTGACGATTAAGTTAGGTTGCTACTTTGAAGGAAATAAGGGCGAGTGCCTTCGAGTAGGTGCCATTTGTGTCTTGCTGAACCTATCGAGCAGCGCTATTAGAAGTCGGGAGTTAGAACGACTCTCCTCATCAGTTTTCCGGCATGGGCTTCCTCGAAGGTCTCTTTGATCCTGCTCATTGGACGAATCTCGACGAAGGGCTTAATCTTGACGGTCTCATTTAGGACCCACTCTAGTACCTTGGGGTAGTGCTTGGGCGGGCACCCCCAGGTGCCTATGATCTCGGCGTCGAAAGCCATAAGCCTCGAGATCATGTATTGGTTTATTGTTGCGCCGTAGCCAACTACGATCAACTTGCCAACGAAAGATAAGAGGGTGAGAGCTATCTCCTGGCCTGGGCCGGTTCCCGTTACCTCGAAGATCTTCCAAAGGTAGTTATGGGGCATCCCATTGGCTTTACATATCTCTCGAAATTCGTTTCGAACAGCTCTTGCATCCTTACCAGTAGAATTAATCACGAAGTCAGCACCGTATTGGAGAGCCCTCTTCAGCTTTTCTGGGTTACGACCAATACCGATGACAGTTGTGGCGCCGAAGGCCTTCGCCAGTTGAGCAACGTAGCTGCCTAGTCCACCCGTTACGCCGACGACGACCACGTTATCTCCCTCCTTAACCTCGGCTCTCAGGCATGCTTGATAGGGGGATGTAATGGCGTCAGCTACTACGGCTAACTCAGCTAGTTCAAAATCTCCACGGTCTTCCACCAGACAGAGGTCTCTGGAAGGCACAGGGATGTGACTCGAGAAGCCTCCGTAGATTCCAAGGCTGTTTCCAGGCATCTTCTGGGCTAGACACCGATTCTCCCTTCCCGCATTACAGATAGGACAGCTGTAGCACGGCATGACCGCTGGCACAATGACTTCCTTGCCTATCCACTGTTCATCACCAGCCACCACCACACCGCTTATCTCATGCCCCAGAGTAAGAGGGGGCTTACTTACTGTGGGAACACCGAGATAGAAATAACTGATGTCGGTGTGGCAAACGCCACAGCCAGCTATCTCCACTAGGGATTCTCCAGCCTGAAGGTCTGGAACTGTGATCTCGGTCTTCTGGAGCTTGCCTTCAACAGCTTTTCCTGTCTCCTTGTCTTTGCTCCAAGGCTGAGTCATCTGCCAAGTCTGTATCTTATCCAGTGCTTTCAAAATTATGTCACCTTGTGTAGGCATCTATATAGCGTGCATATATATCTTCTCAGCTACGTTGCTCACCAATCGCTCTCACCGCCCCCGAACGCATTGCTTTCACATTTTCCAATGAAACTTGCGTATCTGAAAATTGCTTCTCTCTGCACGTAAGATTCCACTCCTATCCCTCGTTTTTCTCTAACTTCCTCCAAGGCTTTCTCAGGCGAACAACACTTGCTAACCAGATAGGCAGCCAGCATTGTTCCGGTTCTTCCGATACCAGCGCCGCAACAAACGACCACAGGATGGTTCTGTTCAAGCATTCTATCAACAAAGTTCACGAACTCAAGTATGTGCTCAATTGTTGGTGCGGAAAAATCTCTAACTGGTATGAAGGCATATTCGAATCCATGATTCTTCACTTGCTCATCGTTAAGAGGACGCTCCATGTTGAGGCAGACAATTGCTCGTAAGCCTTTGTTCCACAGCCACTTGAGCTGCGTTTCATTTTCGGGTCTTGCACTACCTGCTACTTTGCCCTCAATTAACCAGGAAAACCTAGCTGGCTTAGAGGCAAAGCGACGAAAAATCGCCAAACAAACGCACCATTTTTCTTTACTTTACCAGTTGCTTACTAAAAAGGCACCTGTTTTCTTAAATCAAACTTTCTGCTCAGATCCAAGGCTTCCCTCAACAATAATAGTTTTATATGCTGGCTTGGGTAGCATATACGAAGGCGAAAAACCATGGGCAAACGAATCCGTGTCCAGAGACGTGGCAGAGGCTCAACCACGTTCAAGGCTTCAACCCACAAAAGAATAGCTCCAACGCAATATCCGCCCCTTTCAAAAAGGGAACTCGAAGGAGTCTTTAACGGTCAAATCCAAGACATCTTCCACGAGCCAGGAAGAGGCGCTCCCCTCGCTTTAGTTAAACTTGAAACAGGCGAATCCTACTACACGGTTGCCCCAGAAGGAGCCCATATAGGCCAGCAAATCCAAATGGGAAGCAAGGCTCCAATCGACATCGGCAACGTGCTACCTCTCAGCCATGTTCCAGACGGCACAATGATATGCAACATTGAGCGAACACCAGGTGACGGCGGCAAAATCTCACGCTCTTCAGGCTCCTACGCACTGGTTGTTGGACACACTCCTCAAGGAGTGATGATCAAGCTTCCCTCTGGCAGAACTCGTTACCTTAACACTCTCTGCAGAGCTACTATTGGATTGATCTCAGGCGCTGGCCGCGTGGACAAGCCGTTTCTGAAGGCTGGAGCCAAATTCCACCTTATGAAGGCTAAAGGACACGCTTACCCCCGCACAAGAGGAGTTGCCATGGTAGCGGCTGCACATCCTTACGGAAGCAGCAAGAGAGGCGCCCGCAAGGTTACGACGGTTTCACGTCATGCTCCGCCAGGCAGAAAGGTGGGTTTGATAGCTGCGAGAAAAACTGGACGCAAACGGAGAAGGAGAGCATAAACCAACAAACATCCAATCTTACATCTTAAATTTTTAATGCGCGCGCTACGCGTTTATTTAACGGTTCATCCGATTTTCAACCTCGGCACATTTATATGCACAAAAAACAAACAACACTAACTCTACACGCGAGAGAGATAAACCAATCATTAAATTAAAATTCGAAAATAAACGTGAGGTATGCTAAATGAGCAAAAAAGTAACCGTAGAAGAACTTTTAGCCAAGGCGAAAAAACCGGCTAAACTTGCCGTGGCTTACCACCCTTTCTATGAAGGAAAGATCCAGGTTATGCCCAAATGCGCCATCCGAAGCCCAGATGACTTCGCCATATGGTACACGCCCGGCGTAGCCCAGCCCTGCAGAGAGATAAAGGAAAACCCAGAACTGGTCTTCAAACTCACCAACCGATGGAACTACGTGGCCATAGTAAGCGACGGCACAAGAGTGCTCGGACTAGGCAACATAGGACCCGAAGCAGGCTTACCAGTCATGGAAGGCAAAGCTCTCCTATTCAAATACCTCGGCGGAGTCGACGCGTTTCCACTATGCCTAGCAACCAAGAGTGCAGAAGACATCATAACCGCATGCAAATGGATAGAACCAACATTCGGAGGAATCAACCTCGAAGACATCGAAAAGCCGAAATGCTTCTACGTGCTGGACAAGGCAAGAGAACAACTCAACATCCCGGTTTGGCACGACGACCAACAAGGCACAGCAACCGTGATTTTGGCAGGGTTAATGAACGCCCTAAAAGTTGTAGGCAAAAAAATGGATGAGGCATTGATATCCATCGTAGGCGTCGGCTCAGCAAACACACGAACAGCCATAGTCCTCATGAGAGCAGGCATCAAATCAGGCAACCTCATCATGGTAGACAGCAAGGGAATTCTCCACCCAGACAGAAAAGATCTAGAAGCAGAAAAAGAAGAAAACCCATGGAAATGGGACTTCTGCCTGAAAACAAACGCTGAAGGCAGAACAGGAGGCACACCTGAAGCATTAAAAGGAGCAGACGTCTGCATCGCAGCGTCTAAGCCAGGCCCAGGCACAATCAAGAAAGAATGGATATCCGCTATGGCAACAAACTCCATAGTGTTCGCATGCGCAAACCCCATCCCCGAAATATGGCCTTGGGAAGCAAAGGAAGCAGGAGCCAAAATTATGGCAACGGGCAGGTCCGACTTTGAGAATCAAATAAACAATTCTCTGGGCTTTCCAGCAATCTTCAGAGGAGTTTTAGACGTGAAGGCGAAGGCAATCACCGACGACATGTGTATTGCAGCTGCAAAAGAGTTAGCCAAGTTCGCAGAGGAAAGGGGAATTCACGAAGGCGACATAGTCCCCAGAATGGACGAATGGGAGGTTTTCCCACGTGAAGCCGTTGCATGCGCGTTGGAGTCGATTAAAGAGGGAGTTGCCAGAGTGAAACCGAGCAGACAAGAACTCTGGGACAGAGCGGTAGCCATCATCAAAAACGCTAGAGAGTCCACTGCACTATTAATGAAACACGGGCTTATCCCGTCTCCGCCACCTGAAGAAAAGGTTCTAGGCGAACCTTAACTTCTTGCTTTCCACATCTTGTGAAAACGTGTAAGATGGCTTGCAATTGTTGTTTACTTAAGGCAAATCAAGCCTTTTCTGAGGAGTTCCATAGGTATTGGAAGTAGTCTCTGGCGAATTTGACTAATCCTAAATGGTTTGACCATATAACAAGGGTTGGCTTCTCCTCGCCCAGAAAAAGCATGGCTTCTTTCCTGTCAACTATAACTCCGCCGCCGAACATCTGGTCCCTAACCCTAACCTCGACAACATTAACAATTTTCTTTAGGTTCCAATCTTTTGCTTCTCTTGAAATCATAAAGAGCACATCTACGCCAGCACTCTGCAAGCGTGTCAACATGGAAACAAAAGTGTTTTCCAAAGTTTTTGGCAACGAAGGCGCTGCTATCATTACCTCCTTTTTGGCTTTATCCAACGTTTCTTTAAGCTTGGCTAATATGCTAAATTCGCCTCTCAGAATCCATATGTCTGGTTTTTCTCGTATTCCCCGCTTCTCGTAGAGTGGCTGCAACTCGCTTAGTATGGCTTGTTCCCAAGATCTTGTCATTTCTTCAAGGCGCAGCTTGGCTGCTTCCAGGGCTTCTGATGGCGATTTAGGATAATATTTGCTGGGTCTTCCACGTTCAGCTTTTGTCCAGCCTTTCCTTTCTAGGGAAGCCAGAACCTCGTAGATCTTGGAGTAGGGAACCTCCGCACACTCGCTTATCTGACTGGCGGTTAGGGCTCCTTTGTCGAGTAGAGCCAAATAAGCGCGGGTTTCGTATTGGGTGAGTCCAAGTTCACGTAGAACCTTTTTTGCTTCTCCACTTAGAGACGGAGACACTGAAGAGTTTACCAACCCTTTTCACCTTTGGAAACGTTTGGAAATCTTCTTATATTGTATAGTATAAACCCTTGTTAAATGTTTACAACCAGCAGTGGTGTCAAATTGCAAACCCTAAAGCGAAAAGAAGAAGCACAGGTTCAAGACGTTGAATCTCGCTTCATTAAACATACACGCAGTTTGTGCCCCGAATGCCTCGAAAAATTGGATGCAGTTTTGAAAGAGAAAGATGGCAAAGTGATAATCGAAAAAGATTGTCCAAAGCATGGGCATTTCGAAGACGTTTACTGGTCCGACTATAAAATGTTCAAAAGATTCGAGAAGTATGGACAGATCGGCAAAGGCATACTGAACCCGAGAACAAAAACAGTGAAGGGATGCCCCTACGATTGCGGTCTTTGCCCAAATCATAAGTCGCATACGGTTCTCGCCATAATCGATGTCACAAACGCCTGCAATCTTCAGTGTTCAATATGCTTCGCCTATGCCGGCAAAATAGGCTACATGTATAAGCCTGACTTGGAAACAATTGAAGGCATAAT
>JREQ01006738.1_pt1 | contig 21666 bp, 31 predicted proteins | sample 210151 | NCBI WGS metagenome assembly JREQ01 (sample SAMN03019617, study PRJNA260268) | marine sediment metagenome | biome: Marine; feature: Sediment; material: Clay; isolation source: clay from marine sediments 31 meters below sea floor depth collected from... | place: New Zealand: Canterbury... | reverse complement strand
CAATTCCTGAAGTAGTTAAGATGGTGCTCTGTGAGCTAAACATGTATAAGAGCGATTATTTGAGATGAAAGTAAGAGCGTTAATAGCATTTTTAGCAACTGCGTTTGGGACTTTTTTACTATACCTACTCTTGACCACCGCATCTGGCCCTTTGTTTCTCTGGAGTAAAGAAGAACTAATTATTGGGGCTATTTTCGCTCTAATAGTAGCAGCAATAGTAAGGAAGATATTCCCAGCGGAAAACCTTCGCTTGCTAAACCCGAAGAGATGGTTTCTACTCCTTGCCTATATTATATGGCCATTCTTTCCAGCGATGGCAAAGGCAAATATTGATGTTGCCTACCGAGTAATAACAGGAAGGATAAACCCAGGCATTGTGAAGATTTCCCCAAAGCTAAAGACTGACGCCGGTTTAACCATGCTTGCCAACTCCATAACCCTAACTCCAGGCACTTTGAGCGTGGATGTAGATGAAGAAACAAATGACCTGTATGTCCATTGGATAAATGTGAAGGAAGAGGCCTTAGAAAAAATGCCCAGAGATTACAAATACATATGTGGTGAATTCCCTGATTGGGCAAGGAGAGTGATGGAATAATGTGGCTTCCCGTAGCCATATTCCTTGCAGTTTGCGCCACTATAATTCTTATAAGGCTGTTCTTAGGCCCTACCCCACCAGACCGACTAGTAGGATTGGATACCTTAAACACCGTAGTTGTAGTGTCCATGGTTATCCTGGGAGTGGCATTTGAAGAGCTAATATATGTTGATGTGGCTATTGTTTATGCCTTGCTTTCCTTTGTCACCACACTTTTCATAGCCAAGTATATTGAGAAAGGCAAATTTTAATGATACTGGATATAATCACCTACATATGTATAGGCATCGGATGCTTGCTTAACTTGCTGGCGGCGATCGGTCTGCACCGTTTCCCTGATGTTTATACCAGGCTGCATGCCGGAACGAAGTGCACTACCTTCGGCTCCATACTTTTAATTGGGGCTGTTGTTATACAATCTGTAAGTGTTTGGGTAGCGGAGGGTCTTTCCTCTCCCCAATCAATACTTACCCTACACGCAGTTATTGCTTTGGTAGCTATTTTGCTGACCAATCCTACCAGTGCTCATGCCATCGGAAGGGCAGCGCATAGGAGCGGAATTAAGCCGGCTCGAGCGGTGGTGGATGACCTGGAGAAAGAAAAACCATGATTGAGTCAGGAGTTTTACACATAATTATCCCTATTTTGATTGTAGTCTGCGCATTGTTAGTAGCTATATTCAGGGACCTCATCGCTGCTGTAATAAGTTTAGCTGCTATGAGCCTGCTCTTGGCCCTAGAGTTTTACTTACTTCAAGCTCCCGATGTGGCTATTGCCGAGGCCGGGGTAGGAGCAGCTATCACCGTGGCGATTTATATCCTGGTCATAAGGGCAACAAGGCGTGAGTAGGAGGAACATGAGAAAAATTGCTATCGCAGTATCCTTGAGCATCTTTATCGGCTTCTTGATAGCAACAGCCTTCCTCATTCACCCCTTTGGCTATCCTCCATCTGAAATGGATGACTACATAATAGAAAATACCCAAAGTGAAACTGGAGCCAATAATGCCGTAACTGCCGTTATCTTTGATTACAGAGGCTTTGATACTTTAGGAGAGGCTACTATTTTGTTTACCGCAGTGACCGGCGTGGTAATGCTATTTAGAGCCAAGAAGAAAAGGGGGAAATAAAACCATGATGTCTAAAATTGTGCGTACCATGGCCAGCTTCTTAATCCTTTTTGTCCTTATCTATGGCTTATACATCATCATGCATGGACATTCGACTCCCGGCGGTGGGTTTCAGGGAGGGGCTGTAGTTGCCTCAGGCGTAGCTTTGCTCATTGTCGCCTTTGGCTCCCACTCCATTCACAGAAGTCTGCTGGAGCGCCGTCTTTCTATTTTGATAAGCATTGGATTGCTGATATTTATCGGCTTAGCATTCGGGGGCATGGCCGGGACTTTCTTCTATAATTTCCTTGTTGGCTCCCCCATTTTCGGTCACATCCCTCCTTCTGGCCCTAACCCTGGGGAGATGTCAAGCGGAGGGGTAATTCCCATTATGGACATAGGTGTAGGCTTAAATGTCGCTGGTGGGTTGTCTGCCATCCTTCTGGTCATGGCTTTAGCCACCACCGTAATGGAGGTAGAAGAATGACAGAGAGTATTCCTTTCAATGTTCCCTTTTTGGCAGTAGCGGTAATGATAGGTATCGCCTTTTATATCATTGTCTCCCAGAGAAATCTGATAAAGCTGGTAATGGGTCTTAGTATCCTGGCGTCTGGCGTTAACCTATTCTTGATCACTTTGGGGTATAGGGAAGGTGGGGTGGCCCCGGTTTACACCCACGCTCCTGCAGGGATTATGGTGTTGCCCGTCCCTCAAGCTTTAACTCTCACCAGCATCGTTATTGCCGTAGCATGTTTGGCTTTGATGCTTTCCATGGTAATACACATTTATCGCCACACCGGAAGTACAGATTCAGAAAAATCTAGAATAATGAAAGGGTAAAGTAAACTGGACACTCTAATAATTCACTCCCCCATCCTGCTAATAGCCATTCCGCTATTAGCAGCGTTTTTAACTCCTTTAATTGGCAGAGCCAGTGGAAAAGCCAGAGATGTCTTGGTAGTAGCCAGCCTGGCATTTGTAGAATTCTTGGTCATAATTTTAGCCCGGGATATTTACCTCAACGGATTACATATCTACACCCTGGGAGCATCTTCCCCCGACCTTACCATCCCTGAAAATTATATCGTCCCGGTGCGCATAATCCTGGAAGTGGATAGCATATCCATATTTATGGCCATAATATCGGCCACTGTTTCCTTAGCCGCAGCTATATATTCCCTCTCCTTTATGAAAGGGGAGACAGGCCAGAATAGGTTTTACACTCTCTTGCTACTTTTGGTAGCGGGTATGTTTGGCATGGTGCTTACCGGTGACTTGTTCAACCTGTTTGTCTTCCTAGAAATAGCTTCTATTGCTGGGGCAGCATTGACCGCTTTCAGAACCAGGTTCGCCGATACCGCAGAAGGCGGATTGAAATACATAGTTATCTCTACCGTTGCTGCCCTGATGGTTCTATTCGCTATAGGCATATTTTACGCCCAATACAACCTGATCAACATAGGTGCTCTGGCCCATGTAATGCAATATACCATGTTAGATAAGATAGCCCTAGTCCTGTTGGTAATAGCGTTTATGATGAAGCTAGCAAGTGTGCCCCTGCACATGTGGTGCCCCGATACCTATAGTGTTGCCCCGGCCGGTATAACCATTATGCTTGTAGTGGCAAGTTACGCCTGCCTGTACGCCCTTTTCAGGACATGCTTTACCCTGTATGGAGTTAGTCCAGACATGGTTACGGTGGGGTGGATAGTGATAACCCTGGGGATGCTAACTATGTTCGTTGGAGTTACTATGGCTGTCTTCCAAACGGATATCAAGAGGTTGATGGCCTATCATTGTATTTCCCAGACAGGATATATGTTGCTCGGAATAGGAGTCGGGCTTGCTGTTTTAAATCGCCCAGAAGCCCTAAACACTTACGGAATAGCCGCTATGGATGGAGGGATTTTCCACATAATAAATAACGCCTTATACAAAGGACTCCTATTCCTAACTGCGGGGGCTTTATTCTACCGCACGGGCACCAGAGACCTTAACAGAATGGGGGGCTTAGCCCATAAGATGAAGTGGACTACTATATTCTATATCATCGGGGCTTTGTCCATCTCTGGTATCCCTCCTTTCAATGGATTTGCCTCAAAGTTATTAATTTACGAGTCTGTGTACCGTTTCAATCCCATCCTGGCCATAGTAGCCATGATAACATCGATCCTTACACTAGCTTCCTTTACCAAAGCTTTCTACTCAGCATTTATGGGAGCAGAGCTCCCCGAATACCAGGAGGTAAAAGAGGTGCCAAAATCTATGATAGCCGGCATGGCTATCCTAGCTGCAGGCATTATCTTCTTTAGCCTCTTCCCCGGGCTAGTCGTTGAACGGCTAGCTCACCCAGCTACTGAGGCACTGATAAATCAAGGAGCCTATATCAATGGAATTATGGGAGGTGGGGGATAGATGTCAATTTTAGGACTCACTTATTCTCCTTGGAGCCCAATCTTTTGGCTCCTTGCCTCTGTAGTTGTAATGATAATGGCCTACTTTTTTAGGAGGCGAGGACAGAAAAAATATAAGAAAGATACCGAACAAACAAAGATCTTCTTATGCGGTGAAGAGGTACCTGAGGCAAAGCAGCGACATATAAGAGCCCACAATGTATACTGGGGGTTTTTTGAGACTATGAAAGAATACTATGACGCGAATATAAAAGCGCATACGGGAATAATAAATGATTATATAATCTGGTTCATAGTTCTTATAGCTATAAGCGCCATAATACTCTTTATCGTGGGGATAGTTTAACATGAGTCTTAAGGCAATAAAGAGAGCACTTTGGATCTACCATATCAATACTGGCTCGTGCAACGGATGTGATATTGAGATCCTTGCCGCACTCACCCCCAGGTATGACCTTGAACGTTTTGGTATGATGCTTGTTGGCTCACCGCGCCATGCCGATGTATTACTGGTGACTGGTCCAGTGGCAAGACAGATGGCTCCAAGGCTCAAACGGGTATATGAGCAAACACCCGACCCTAAGGTAGTCCTACAAGTCGGTAGTTGTGGTATGGAAGGAGGAGTGTTCTACGAATCCTACAATTTGGTGGGACCAGTAGACCAAATTATACCTGTAGATGTATATGTTCCCGGATGTCCCCCCAGGCCCGAGGCTATTATAGAGGCTGTGGCTAAAGCCTGGGTAAAACTGGAGAAAGCTGAGCAGGTGGCATAAATGGAAATACTGAGTCCCGAAGAAATAGTTGAGAGCTTTAAGGCTGCCTTGGGTAGTGACTTTATCGATTCAAAGCTCTACCAAAAAGAGGTTGCAGTCAAAAAGAACCTTTTCACAGCAATTTGGATATATGTAAAGAGGGACGCCTTTAGACAAGCAGTAGAACACATCTGCGAGTTACAAGAATATCCCCACCTGGCAATAATCTCGTCATCCGATCAGGAAAACAGCGTTGCGCTAATATATCATTTCACAATTTACTACGGGCATCACCTTCAAGAGTTATCACTAGGGTTATGTGTCAGTCTACCCAAAGATGATTTAAAGATACCAACAATTACAGATATCATTCCCGGCGCAATATTTACCGAGCGTGAAACTCAAGAGATGATGGGAGTAGAGGTGGTCGGCATACCCGATAACAGAAGGTTGTTCCTGCCAGAGGATTTCCCCGAAGGTGTCTACCCTTGGAGAAAGGACGAGAAAGGACCAGAGGACATGCTCAGAGTCCTACCGGGGAGGGAGAAGAAATGAAGAACGAAGAGATGGAAACGACTTACACTATCCCTGTAGGTCCAATCCATCCGGCACTGAAGGAACCTATCCGACTCGACCTTAAAGTCGCTGGTGAAGAGATTATCGATGTAGACATTATTATGGGGCAGGTCCACCGCGGCATCGAATGGCTGGGGATGAACAGAAATAACCCTATCCAGAACATATATCTAGCTGAGCGGGTATGTGGTATCTGCAATATATGTCATCCATTCGCATATATCATGGCTGTCGAGCAAGCTGCTGGGATCACCCCGCCAGAACGCGCTGAGTATATCAGGGTAATCATTGCCGAAATGGAACGAATACATTCACATCTACTATGGGCGGGAGTTGCCGCCCATGAGATCGGCTTTGATTCAGTATTCTACCTTGTCTGGCGTGTTAGAGAAGAAATAATGGATTTAACCGAATACCTGACGGGAAACCGGGTGACCAAGGCCATGTTCCAAATTGGTGGAGTCAGGAGAGACATTACTGAAGAACAATTCCCCAAGATTAGGCAATCTCTGAATTACTACAAGAGCATATTCGACCAGCTAAAAACCGTGTTTTTAGACGACAGGACAATAAGGATGCGGACAAAGAATGTGGGTATCCTGAAAACCGAGGATGCCTTGAAACTGCTTGCATGTGGGCCAACCGGTAGAGCAAGCGGGGTAACCAAGGATGTAAGACAAGACCAGGCTTATGGCGCATATGCTGATATGGATATCAATGCCATCACTCCAGACGTGCTTACCGGGACTGTAGTAGGCGATATATATGACAGGATCGTTGTTCGCTTATTAGAGGTTAAGCAATCAATTGAAATCATAGAGCGCTGTTTAGATGAAATGCCACCTGGCGCCATACTGGCAGAGCCAAAGATGGCAAAAGTTTTAAATACACTGAAGAAAGCGGAAGGTGAAGGTGCCGGGCGAGCTGAAGCGCCTAGAGGCGAAGTGATACATTATGTCCGCTTAGAGGCTGGCAGAGAAACACTGGCTACCTGGAAGATAAGAGCTCCTACATATGTGAACCTTATGTCAATACCGACAATGCTCAAGGGGGCTCAGCTTGCTGATGTGCCAATAGTCTTTGCCTCTATCGACCCCTGCATGTCATGCACCAACAGAGCTATCGTTGTGGACTTAAAAACGAAGAGGAAATCTTTGCTTACTGATGAGGAGCTGCACCAGTTCTGTGTGGAAAAAACGAGGAGGTTGAGTAATGAGTTGGCTAGGTAATAGCTCCTTAACCATTGCAGCCATAATTGGCGGTTCAATAGTTCTGGCATTGCTCGGAGCCTTCTTCGGATTGTTATACCGCGGTATAGACCGCAAGTTAGCAGCTCATATGCAAGGTAGGATAGGCCCTCCAATAATTCAGCCCTTCCGCGATGTCCGAAAGCTGCTGGCAAAGGAGAGCATCATACCTGATGGGGGAGTCTCCTGGCTGTTCCAGGCTTGCCCCTTTATTGGCTTGGTGGCATCCATTTTATTGCTCACTTATATACCAGTATTTGGGCCGGGAGCGCTTTTAGAAGGCTATGGCGACTTGATATTAATACTATACCTGCTGATCATACCTTCCCTGGCACTGGTAGTAGGCGGCTTTGCCTCAAGTTCACCATTTGCCACTGTGGGAGCACAGCGTGAGATGGTCATCATGATGAGCTACGAATTCCCTCTGGTGGTGGCCATAATTGCTATTGCCTGGCGTATCAGTCATGTCACTGATATTAATCCGTTTATATTTTCTACCGTGGCCCAATATCCTATATGGAACCAGGTAGGCCCAGTGGGAGTGGCAGGATCATTGATTTTGCTCTTTACTCTTTTAGTAGTTACGCCTGGAGAAGTAGCTAAGGTGCCATTCGACATAGCAGAAGCGGAAACCGAGATCGCTGGGGGATTATTAGTAGAGTATTCAGGTAGAAACCTGGCTTTGTTTTACCTCGCCGATACAATAAAGGCTTTTGCCATGGTATCATTGGTAGTAGCTCTATTCTTTCCCTACAACCTCTCCCCTGTAATTGGAATCGGAGCAGCTGCCCCCGCAGTCATCGTGGATGCCTTGTTCTTTTTGCTTAAAGTCTTCCTGGTAATGTTCATTAGTGTAATATTAATACGCACCGCAATGGCGCGGTTTAAGATAAGCCAGGCAAGCTACATTTATATCATGGCCATGACGCTCATAGGCCTCGTTGGTCTAATATTGATACATGTAGATATGATAGTGTGAGGCGAAAGACATGGAAATAGTTAAGGTATTGCTAAAACAACTCTTTCAAACTCCGGCGACAAACAAATTCCCGACAAAATATGCTCCCAAATCAACCATCCAATTTCTGGACAGGATTAAAAAGGGTGAATTGAAGCTAACGCCACCAATAGCAGTGCCGCCCAAGTTTCGAGGGAAAATCTCATATAACAGGGAAAAATGCACCGGGTGCCAGTTGTGCATTAAGGTCTGTCCCACTAAAGCCATAGAATTTATACCCGAAGAAAAAAAGGTGAAAATATTCGTTGCCAGATGCTGCTTCTGTGCTCAATGCAACGACATCTGCCCAGTAGACGCGTTATCCATGACCGATGAGTTTATGCTCTCCAGCTATGATAAATATGCCGACGAGCTTGTGGTAACGAAATAGCCTACGCTACTCATATTTCGAGCCTCATTATTTCATTCAGCCGTTTTTCTATTATCAGATTCGCCACACGATCCCCACTTCCTCGAATAATGCTCGACAATTCTGTGCCAAAATCCATCTTCTCGGGTTGAATCCCCACAAGTACTATATCCTTACAAAGGTCGCTTACATACAATATTAAGAAAGATAGTGCCATGCTGTGTGTTGAAAGATGCATAACTTCTATTTTCTCTGGCGGTATAATTCTATATGAACCTGGAGTTAATCCCATCTCAGCGGCATCCACCAATATAAGTCTATCAGGATTATGCCTTCTAATAATTGAGGTGTAATTCTCTGGGGTTGTACCGCAATTTAGGGCAATGATTTTCCTTCTCGCCCCTATGAATTTGGCTTGTCCTGCCCCCCTTTTAACCTCTTCAAGATATTTATTGATCCTTTCTACAATATAAATACCAATTCCATCGTCGCTTTTTAATGTGTTGCCTATACCCAAGACTACTTCTTTCATGCTAACTGCTTAGCCCCCTTCTATCACCCTAAGCGAAGGGTCTCGGAGATTCTTCAGTCGTTACAGTCCCTCAGAACATCAAGCATTATACTGAGGGAAGCCCTCCATCTACAAGGAAAGCCTGAAAACTCTCTTTGACACTCGAAACTTGGCAATGCTACACTTCCCTTACTTGTGAAGAGAGTTGGCATTCTATATCACCCTCGACTGGACAAAGCCGAAGATTTAGCTATTAAGATAAAAGAGCTGCTATCAGCTCATGAAGTATCCTCGTGGCAGTGCTCGGCTTGGGATGAAGATGAAGCTAAGCCTCAAGTGGCTGGCACAGATTTAATCCTCAGCATTGGCGGAGACGGCACTATCCTCCACGCCGCTCGCACCGTAGCCCCTATAGGAGTGCCCATTTTGGGGGTAAATCTGGGCAGGCTGGGATTTATTACTGAGCTGAATGGCGACGAGGCATTATCAAATTTGCCTAATTTGCTTGAAGGTAACGGCTGGATTGAGGAGCGAGCCATGCTTGAAGCCCAGATCGAAAACAAAAGCCTTCACGCTTTGAATGATGTGGTAGTGCGAAGTACTGCTGTTCGCTTGGTTAATATAAAAGCAGAAATCGACGGCAAAATGTTAGCTACCTATCGAGCTGACGGAATTATAATAGCTACAGCCACCGGGAGCACTGGCTATTCCCTAGCATCTGGTGGACCGATTCTTCAGCCTCAATCTAAGGAAATCATCCTTAAACCAATATCCTGCCATCTCGGCTTGAGCCATGCCTTGGTCTTGCCGCCTCAAAGTATAGTCGATTTAGAGATTGCTAGCGGAGATAAGGCTATGCTCAGCCTTGACGGACAGGTTGATCTACCCCTACCCAGCGAGCAAAATGTGACCGTAAAGCTCAGCCCCTATGTAACCCGCTTTTTGAGAATTCATCAACCAACTTATTTCTATAGCTCTTTATGGCAGAAACTGAGAGGGAGGGAGTAGCATGAACGTTGATAGAGCGAAGGTAAGCGATGCTACTGCGATGCACCAACTGATTAATCACTTTGCTGACAAAGGTGAGATGCTGCCTCGCGCTCTAAGCGAGATATATGAAAATATCAGAGATTACTTCGTAGTCAGGGATGACGGGCAAGTGGTTGCTTGCATAGCTTTGCATGTCAACTGGCTTGATTTAGCCGAAATCAGGTCTTTAGCTGTTCATGAAAAGCGTCAAACACAGGGGATTGGTTCTTTGCTTGTCCAGGCCTGCCTCGATGAAGCTAAAAAACTAGGTATACCCACTGTGTTTTGTCTCACTTATAAACCGCCCCACTTCGAGAAGCATGGCTTTCATCTGATTGATAAAACAGAATTGCCTCACAAGATATGGGCAGAATGCTATCGCTGTCCAAAATTTCCCAACTGTGATGAGGTAGCTCTTATCCGCCATGTCTAATGCTAGCTGTGAGCCCTTCGCTTTCTGTCATTCTGGATCCTTCACCTCTTGTCATTCTGAGGGAGAGAAGCGACCAAAGAATCTCATAGCGACCAAGACAGGCTCTGCAAAGCAATCTCAAATGCCTGATGTCATTGCGAGCATAGCGAAGCAATCTCAATCCCAAAGGAGGAAATTATGCCACCTGAGAAAGAACTATCTACCCAGCAGGTTTATCACGGCAGCGCAGTAAATTTACGCCTGGACACCGTCGAGAAGCCCAGCGGCAAAAAAGCTACCCGGGAAGTGGTGGAACATAGCGATTGTGTAGCTGTAGTAGTCCTCGATGACCAGGAAAATGTGCTCCTCGTCCGCCAGTTTCGCTATCCAGTAGGTAAATCCCTTCTGGAAATACCCGCTGGCGGCATCGACCCCGGTGAAGAACCCCTTGACTGTGTCCGCCGTGAATTACAGGAGGAAATTGGCTATCTGCCCAGGAAAATAGCTAAGTTGGGCGGATTTTACTCTATTCCTGGCTATGGCACAGAATACCTACACTGCTACCTGGCTACTGACCTCGTGCCCAGCCGCTTGATGGCTGAAGATACCGAAAGTATTGAACTGGTGCGAGTCCCCCAAAACCAAATACCCAAGCTTATCGCTTCAGGCGAGATTTGCGATGCCAAGAGCATCGCTGCCCTGCTCACCTTTCTATTTGTTGTAAAAAGGCAATAGCCTCGCTTTAGCAACTACAACAATACCCTATTCAACATGATAGAAGATTTCCGCCTAGCCTGATTATCTCGCTTCCCTCCTGATACACCCCTCTTGGAGACTAGTGCAGAGCGGACACAAGGCAGTAGCGAGGTGGATCACAGAAGGGAAGGTTCCAAGAGAGATCGACAAGATAATTCAGGATAAAGACTGAAATTTTGAAATTTTCCTCACAGCAGGTGAAAGCACACCCCATCTATTGCAAATAGTTTCGGTGAAAATAGTCAAAGGATTTGTTTTTCTGCTTGGCAACCATTAGATCAAAGTTATTCAGGATCTCCAACATACAGCTTATCCCGGAACCAGGTTTGCTCTTAGATATCAAAACGTCGAACGTCTCTTTGCTTATGTTGTCTGTGGCATTATAAATACGGATACCAAGCTTTTTACAACATGTATGATCTAATCCAGCGAGATACCAGCTTTCTATCTCCTTTATTACTATTATTATCCTATCGTCATCTACATCTCCAATTTTGTCCTCCTTAATCCTTCGCTTCTTTGCTGTTACGCATGGTGAATCGTTGATGTCGCTCAAACAGATGAAATCTGCCTTCATGGATCGGATACTGTTAACAAAATTGACGATTATCTTCTTTTGTCTTTGAGCATACTGGTACGGTTTCACATAATCATACTTATTCATAAGAATCGGTTGTACTATTCTGCTAACAAATCTTTCGTCATCGTTACCTTCAATCATGACAAATAACCGCTTATACACTTTCCTGCCCTAATTACATTTCTAATAGATTCTGCACGTAAAGCTCTTCAATTCCCATTTCATTCTTCAGGAATATTTTTACCTCCTCCTTTTCAGCAGGTTTAGAAATCCGAGAATAGCCTTCTTTTGTTCGGGATACCAGTAGAATATCATTCAGCTCGACATGCTTCACAACCTCAGGATTGTGAGTAGTAGTGATAATTTGTGTCTTTCCCGATGCCTCTCTCATCATGTCCACTACTTTGGAGATAAGGTGTGGATGGATATTTCTTTCAGGTTCCTCAATTACTGCGAGTGTCTTATCTTCGAAGTACAGAGCGATAATGAGAGCGGTCAAATTTATTGTGCCATCAGAAATCAAGAACGACGGGAAAAACCAATTCCTGAAGTATTTTTCTCGCAACTTGAAGAAGATAGTATCGGCGAACTTTTCTGTCTTCAACTCATCTACAAACGGCAAAAGTTCACTCATGAGGTTATATAGCTTTCGCTTCTTGACTCCACTTTTTAGAAGATTGTTAACCACTATGGCTAGATTACTAGCGTCCTCTTCCAATCGTGCCCGCCCAGTTATTGTCTGGGCTTTCTTAGGCAATCTGGGATCAAAATCGTATACAGAAATATTTTGCAAATTGCTTCTCATTTCTCTTCCAATATAGAAAGAGGAAGGAGATTCTATAAGAAGATTCTTAGAGCCCAGCTTGCTTTCTCTCAGTAGGCTGCGTGCTACAAATACTGGGAACAACTCAAGCTCTTTTATCTTCAACCCCTTGGGTTGCTTCAACTGCAAGCTAGGGCGACCCGCAATTCTAAGGAGTGAGATCTCTCCTTCTCCAAGCTCTTCTTCCTTCGTTAAATTTCTCCCGTGCTTTACGAAATTGTAAAATTTACACCCCAACGATAGCTTATCCTTAGTAATGTCGAATCTTTTTTGCGTCTCCGCCAGTTTCAAAGCAAATTTGTATGTCGTCTCGAAAACTGTATAGCCGATCTTTGGGCCTCTGGAGTCAAACCATGACGGCTCACACTCTTCAACTGAATCACAAATAACTTCTATGGAGAACTCTCGAGACGAACCAATATTTGTGTTTACAAGGTACCGGAGACCTCCTTGCATTGATATTGCGTTATCAAGACCGAAACTTGTTAAATCTCTCAGGAATTTGAAGATTTGAATGAAGTTAGACTTGCCAGAAGCATTTGCACCAATCAGTACGCTGAATCTACCAAGCTCTACATTCGCTTCATCAAAACTCCTAAAGTTTGAAACTATGATTCTCTTTATAGCCATGATCAACAGTCCTCTAATGTCTAATCCCTAGTTCTCTGTTAGTCTAACATATCTAAGCAATAAAGCAACTCATTCCTACTTAACTTTGTGGAGACTCAGAATTCACAAAACAGACTTCATAGCGATTTTGACCAATAATAAATGGAGTGGATATGACAAAAAGGCTTAGCCTAAATGCAGCAACATAAATTTACAAGCTATTATGTAGAATTCCAAACCACGCTTGAGAAAGAAAGGCGAAAATAGTTAAATATGGCTGGAAGTAAAAAAATGAGCGCTAAATCTAAACCACGTAAATCCTGGCAGGAAAAACTGGCGGATAGTAAAGGTCTGCCAAAGGTAGAAGAGATTACCGATAAAATGAGTAAAAGATGGGGAACAGGCACGGTTGTTATTCCAGCACCAGAAGAAGTAGACAAAATTATGAGAAAAGTCCCTAGTTGTGCTCTTTGTTTCCCTTTTTATTTCTTAGACTTGAAGCGGTCAATTACATTCTCGCTATTTTGATGTCTCCTGGTAATTAGGATTCTATGCCAATCACTGTAATAGTAAATACCCTGGAAAACCGAGCCGCTCAAAACTCCGTAGGATATTGCTGAAGCCAAAAAGCGAACGTTTATTATCAGACTAAGAATTATTATCCCTGAAGAGATAAGCCAATGGTGAAAGTGAATCTTGTACTTTCCAAAAGGAATGACAATTGATTTTATTCTACCAGGTTTTCCACTTGTTTTGCCGCCCATGTATTTGGTTAGCAGAAAACCTAGCAACCAACCCACAAAGAAGAGATGGCCAAGAATAATACCAGCAGCTAGTAGTGGAGGAATGCAAACTAGCTTTCTCTTCATCTAAAAGATACTCCATATTCCCACTTTGGCACGTTCAACTATTTTCCCTCCATAACAGAATCTACCGACCTTCCCTCTTTCCCATCAGTATTGTTTTCCATCAATTTGAGTCTTCATCCTCTAAACTTTCGCAGCGGTAAGAAGGCATGAACCCGCTCTTGATATCTTAAGAATTCGTCTCCAAACTCTTGCGCCAAAAGTGCAGTTTCCCGTGAAGCAATTATGGCAATCAAGACCATCATATAGACCAAAGTTATGAACCCAACAACGGTCAAGAACCAGGGCAGATGGAATATTGCCGTTGAAAGCCCTCCGAGTACAAAAATATACACGCCTGTGTACATGGGATGCCTAATAAAGGCGTAAACTCCTTCCGTCACAAGTTCCCTCGCCTTAAAATGAAACCCGGCCCAAGTGTGATATTTCCCGAGGTCTATTTTCGCTTTCACCACAAGAAGCATGCCAAGAAAGGTTACCGCAAGGGCGACGAAATCCAGGGTCAAAAGCAACTCCAACGTGGCGATTATAAATCCATAGATACAAATTAGAATAGGGTAGCAAATCTTAATAGAAAGGGTTAATTTGCCATTTATCAAAGAGCGCATCCCCTTCTTCTTCCTGAGGTCTGAAATAAAAACAGCAAAGGTGAGGAGAACGATAAATTGGGCAATCTTAAACAGAGTAATACCTTCCATAAGTGGGCTCAGAAATCCCTATATCATCTCTTATATTGCCTCCTGATGTCAAGCCCAAGCCAGCAACCAGCTCAGCACAAAGATCTGAAATAAAGTCTCCATAGAAATTGGGCAAAGCAAGGACATCAAATTGCTCCAGTCTTTTTACCAACTGCATGCAGGTAGCATCCAAAACCGCATCAGTAGAGCGTGTATGATATTACTCGGCTACTTCAGGAGCGGCATCCAAGAAAAGCCCATCTGAAAATTTAAGTATGTTGGATAGATATGGTCAAAGGTCTCTGTGAAATTTCCTCGCTGGCGTCTTGCCCTATTTTCAATTAACCAATTATGGCCAACACATCATTGGTATTTACTTTATCGCCTGGTTTAAAGTTTATGGCTTTAATCTTGCCATCTTCAGGAGTAGGTAAGACATTTTCCATCTTCATTGCCTCCAGAACGACTATGCCATCACCGGCTTTAACTTCATCTCCTTCGTTAACTAGATAGCGTATGATTGTGCCTGGCATTGGTGCTAACAAAGGAGTCCCAGCGACAACTTCCTTTTCCTCCTCTACTTTTGCTGGTGCTTCAGCCACAGGAGGCGGGGCAGCAAGCCCGACTTCCACGAACTCTCCAGACTTAGCCTTAGCTATGAGCTTGTCTTCTCGCTTTATATCTTCCAGAGTTTTTGCTTTCGTTTCCGGAGGTGGTTCCTCTAAGCCATATTTCCACCTGAGGAACCTCATCCCGCTAGTAGGATAAAGGGCATAAGCAAGCACGTCTCCAATATCTTTGGCAATATCTTTAGTTGCTTCTTTAGCTTTATCCAATTCAGGCTCTAATACATCGGCAGGCCGACAAGTGATTGGTTGCCTACCCCTTTCATAACCCTTGAGAACCAATTCTTGCACTCCGGGGTCAATAGGAGCAGGCGGCTTACCATAAAGGCCATAAACATAGTCCTTAACCTGTTGAGAAATAACTTTATATCTACCAAAGAGAACATTGTTGATTGCCTGAGTGCCCACAATTTGGCTGGTAGGTGTAACCAAGGGTGGATAGCCCAATTCCTTCCGCGTTTGTGGAAGCTCAGCATAAACTTCAGGCAATCTATGGAGAGCATCAGCTTCTTTAAGCTGAGCTACCATGTTGGAGAACATTCCTCCCGGGATCTGATGCCATAGCACTCCAGTATCAATGACCGACATCTTAGTTTTAGCCAGAAAGTCACGATATTTAGGAGCTATGGATTCAAAATATCCATCTAGCTTAAGAAGGTGTTCCAGGTCAAACCCAGTATCCCGAGGAGTTCCACGGAGAGCGACTACAATTGGCTCTATCGCTGAGTGAGAAGTGCGTAGGGCAAAAGGAGCAACACAGGTATCAATAATGTCCACCCCGGCTTCTATAGCCTTTAGAAGGCTCATATATGCCATACCACTGGTGAAATGGCTGTGAAGGCAGACAGGTATTTTCAAAGCTTCCTTCAGAGCCTTAACCAAGTCATAAGCGTCATCTGGAGCAATGAGTCCAGCCATATCCTTAATACACAGGCTATCTGCTCCCATATCCTGGATTATAAGAGCTTTGTTAACGTAGTAATCAATATTATAAACAGGCCCGCCTAATTTTCGTTCCGTGAGTGAATAACATAGCGAGCCCTGGATATGCTTATTACAGTCTTTGATTGCCTTGAAGGGGGTTTCAAAGTTGCGTTCATCATTAACAGCATCGAAAACACGGAAAACGTCAATGCCACAATCGGCAGCGTGGTGAACAAAGGCAATAACTACATCGTCGGCGTAATTACGATAGGCAACCAGATTCTGCCCCCGCAGCAACATTTGAAGTTTGGTATGAGGCATTGCCCTCTTCAGGATGCGGATTCTTTCCCAAGGGTCTTCGTTCAGAAATCGAGTCATAACGTCAAAAGTAGCTCCTCCCCAGACTTCCATAGACCAAAAACCAACCTTGTCCATCTCCGGGGCGATGGCTTCCAAGTCCCCGGTCCGCACTCGGGTAGCTAGTAAAGACTGGTGCCCGTCACGAAAGCTAAGGTCTGTGATTTTTACCGCATTTTTGTTGTCAGCTAAACTCATGTAACCTCCTACAAACAAATTATTTTAGACCACTCTGAGCTTGGCCTTTATTTCCAATGCTTGAGCTTTTTAAAGAGGAATATTCCCATGTTTCTTAGATGGAGTAGAAACTTCCTTGTTCTGTAACATTTGTAATGCCTTAATTAGCTTCGGGCGTGTTTCCCGAGGGTCAATGACATCGTCGATGTAGCCTCTAGCTGCCGCCACGTAGGGATTGGCAAATTTGTCTCGGTATTCTTGAATTAGCTTCTGTCTTGTTTCTTCCGCATTTGCTGATTTCTTGATTTCATCACGATAGATAATATTGACTGCCCCCTCAGGACCCATCACAGCAATTTCCGCTGTAGGCCAGGCATAGTTAATGTCTCCTCGCAGACTCTTGCTGCTCATAGCGATATAAGCTCCCCCGTAAGCTTTGCGAATGATTACGCTCACCTTAGGCACGGTAGCCTCAGCATAGGCAAAAAGGACTTTAGCTCCGTGTCTGATAATGCCCCTGAATTCCTGGTCTGTCCCTGGCATATATCCCGGAACATCAACAAGAGTAACCAAGGGAATATTAAAACAATCACAAAAACGAACGAACCTGGCTGCTTTATCGCTAGCATCAATATCTAACACCCCAGCCAGATACATAGGCTGCTGAGCTAAAATGCCCACGCTTTGCCCATCCAGTCGAGCAAAACCAACAATAAAATTGCGAGCAAATTTCTCATGAACTTCTAAAAAGTCACCATTGTCTACTATCTTGGTAATAATCCGCTTCATATCATATGGCTGAGTAGAGTTAACAGGAACAATGTGAAGCAGTTCCTCATCTGTGCGGTTAGGCTCACCATCGGTATCTACGGAAGGTGGCTTTCCCTCATAACTTTGGGGGAGGAAGCTTAATAATCTACGCACCTGCTGAAAACATTCCACTTCAGTCTCATATACAAAGTGGCAATTGCCACTTTTAGTGGCATTTACCACAGCGCCACCTAGTTCCTCCAAGCTGACCTCCTCTCCTGTGACTGCTTTAACTACCCCAGGGCCGGTAATATAACTTTGACCCAAGCCCCTAACCATGAAGACAAAGTCAGTGATAGCCGGGGAATAAACAGCCCCCCCAGCAGTAGGACCAACTATCACCGAAATTTGAGGGATGACCCCAGAATACAGGGTATTCCGGGTAAAAATCTCACCATAGCCCTTAAGGCTATCGGCTCCTTCTTGAATACGTGCCCCTCCAGAATCCAAAACAGCAACAAAAGGAGCTCCATTCTTCGCCGCTAGATCCATCACCTGGCAAATTTTTTCAGAAGCTGCCTCTGATAACGAGCCACCGAAGACAGTGAAGTCTTGTGAAAAGGCGAAGGTAAGTCTATTATTTACTCTGCCATAGCCAACAACCACCGAATCACCAAGGAATTTCTGCTCTGCCATACCAAAATCGGCGCAACGATGAGTCACAAAAGGGGCAATTTCTTCAAAAGTTCCTGCGTCAAATAGAAGATTGATTCGCTCTCTGGCAGTTAATTTCCCCTTATTATGCTGCGCCTCAACACGCTTAGGCCCACCTCCTGCCTTGGCTTTCTCTCTGAATTTGTTTAATCGGGCTAATTTCTCCTCGATTTCCATTTCTCTTATAGGCGCTTATTTAGATTGCTATTTTAATAGTTTGTTCTGCTATAATCAATGATGCGTACCATCATGGCAACTGTAAACCGAAAGAGCTTGGCCACTATAGCCATTGGTATCGCCAAAGACGCTGACATTGTTCGAGTGCAGGATGAGCGATGCCATAATTAGAGGTCAGTGATTAAATTGGCTATTGCCTATCTTTGTCTTGGCTCAAACTTGGGAGAACGAGAAAAAAATCTGGCTCAGGCTCTAACTTTGCTTTCTCAGAAGGCAAATTTAGAAAAAATTTCGTCCATTTATGAAACTGAGCCGGTAGGCTATAAAGAGCAGCCCCTCTTTCTCAATATGGTATGTCAGGTCGCAACCAATTTAAATCCTCAGAAACTCCTTAGCCTAGCCAAAGCCATCGAAAGTAAAATGGGCAGAGCGCCTAGTTTCCCTAATGCACCTCGCCCTATTGACATAGACATCCTTTTCTATGACAACAAAATTATTAAAACCAAAGATTTAACTATTCCGCATCCTCGCTTAGCAGATAGAGCTTTTGTCCTCGTACCCCTAGCCGAGATCGCTCCAGAGCTAGTTCATCCCGAGCTGGGCAAGAGCATCACCGAACTAGCTAGCAAGGTAAAAGGACAGAACGGAGTGCGAAAATACAACTAGGAGGTTTTAATGTATCAACTATTCGTGGAAGAGCATTTTGATGCTGCGCACTATTTGCGAAATTATCGTGGAAAGTGTGAAAAACTACACGGGCATCGCTTTAAGGTGCTAGCTCGCCTGCAGGCCACAAAACTTGATGAGAATGGCTTGGCTTACGATTTTGCCCAAATAAAGCGCTACTTAAGGGAAGTCCTAGCTCAATTTGACCACGCTTACCTCAACGATGTGCCACCATTCGATAAGATTGAACCCTCTTGTGAGAACATCGCTGCCACTATATACAGCGAACTCCAGCCTCGCTTTTCAGAGTCGCCTGTCAAATTAGCATGTGTCGAGGTTTGGGAATCTCCCACTAGCGGAGTGGCTTATAGTCCCTGAGTTAAGTTTGCTGCTCGCTTGGTGGCAGCAAATTAGGAATTGTGTCCACAATGGGATAGGAATACTGGCACTTGGGGCAATACAAAGACCCAGCAATAACTTCCTCCCCATCTTCTTTATCTATCTTGAGCTGCAATTCCCCTTTGCATACTGGGCAGGCTAAGATTTGCATTAACTCCTTCTTCATCTCGGCTACAGATTATACCACTTATTTACCTTTGCAAGGAGCATTGCCAGCCAAAGTCCCGAACCCTCTGCTTGCTGTCATTCTGTCCCCTTCGTCCCCTATCATTCTGAGCCAAAGCCCTGAACCCTTCGTTCCTCGTCATTCTGAGGGAGCGAAGCGACTGAAGAATCTCGCTCATGGTAAACTCCGTGAAGGGGTAGCAAAGAACATCGTAACGCTCAAATTAAACCCCGCGAAGGAAAAACTATGGGCATGGGATTACCTTGCTAGTAGCTAACAGGCAGAATTACCAGTTAAGATGATATAATGTATCTTAGGAGGATAAAATGACTATGCAAATTAGGAAAACTTACCGGGGTATAAACCCTGAGATGCTTCACAATGAAATACGAGACTTGGTGCAAAAACAGGGAATTGTAGCCGGCGAAGCCAAGTTGCAGACGTATCCTCTTCCCAGCGGCGCAACACAATCCCGCGTCACTTTGGTATTCAAGACCCAAGCCAAACAGAAAGAGTGCGGCAGTGCCCATATCATAGGCTCGCCTGGAGGTGAAACAAAAATGTTCCTCGACCTAGATGAGAAACTTCTTCCCAAGAAAAGCATCTCCACCCTTCAAGAAAACTTGGATTTTATCCTCGGCTCATACGAGTTTAAGTGGTAATCAGTGGAAGAAACAAGGCAAGAACGAAGGCAAAAGCAGCGAGCAAAAGAAAAGGCCAAGATACCGCAGCATGGCAAGGGCCTGGCAAGGGTATATAAGGACGCTGTAGCCAAGAGAGCCAAAAACAAAAGGGCAAGTCAGTAGACCTGCCCTTTAATCTTTCTGGCAACGGAGGTTGGATTTGAACCAACAACCTACAGGTGGTTCGAATCCCTAACTGGTTGTATTGTTGTTTGGCTTAATTTCTTGTCCAGCGAACTCTCTAGCCTTGGCAATAATCCCCTTTAGTCGCAAGGTCATTAGGACCAAAGCAGTATCTGTCCTCGACCAGGGTTTGGGCAACGCGATTGAACTCTTGGCATAGAAACTTCCGATCCCCAAATCCCCACCTGCGTTTGCCTGGCGAGGGTATTGTCAGTCATTTTGAAAACTAGCTGGAGCTTTCTATCAACGCATTAAAGAATTAGTGCCGAGGGTGATTTGTGGGGGAGGAAACTTTATTGAATTGTCTCAAGTGTTTCCCCTAAAATTTCTTCTACACGACTGAATGCTTCCTTAGCTCCTCTCTCAGCAGCTATTCCCAGATATTTTCTAAAGTCAATAAACTTTCCTACACCCTCTATCACCGCATCTGGTACTTTTGAATCTTTTAGAAGAAAGGCAAACAACTCATCCCCTGACTTCTTCTTTATCTCTTCATACGGGATTGCATCAGCCAGCGTTGTCGCTGCTGTTTTTAACTGGTTATAGTCTCCTGTCAATGTTTCATGAGTAGATTCTAGCTCGCTATGCTTTTCTTTTAACTGTTCAAGCTCGCCTGCCAGGGTTCTTTTTTCTGATTCTAAATCTTCTATTTTAGACTCATACCCAGCTATTCGGGACTCATATCTTTCCGTTAATTCTGCCTTTCCCTTGTTTAGGTTTGATACTTGTGACTTTAGGTGTTCTACATCAGCTAGCTTATCCACAATTTCGTTGTAATTGGCTTTTAATGCCTCATAATCTCCGCCTACTACTTCAGCTACCTTTCCCACAAGTTTGTCATAATTGTTTCTTTCCTTATCACGCTCTTTCGCTACTACTGCCATTTGCGATTCCAAATTCCCTACTTTACGATCATGCTGTTCTTTCACTGCCGCGTATGTCATCAGAGCGCTTACCTTAGCAACAGCGTCAGCTCGGCCTTTGATGTCATATGGACCAAACACCTTATCAGTCGCCTTATCCATGCCAGAAAGTGATTCAGAATATTCCCTTAATACTTTGTCAACCACAGGATCCAGGCCTAACTGATGATATAACCCGTCCGCAAGTTGCTTTTGCTCCAGGCTCATCTTTTCCAGGCTGACTTCCTCAATCTTCATAAGTTGTCTTTGTTCTATATTCTTCTCTTCCATTTTTGTCCCCCTTCAATTGTAATATTTCCAACCACTCTTACACTCAGCAAATTCCCCGACCTTTTCCATCTCTTTTCCTGTTCAGAAATAAAACTGTCTACGAGTCACTGAAACAAGTGATCCGCCTTAAGTATATCATATACCCTGCCCAAAAATTCTTGCACCTCTTCCTAGGAAAGGAACACTGTTGAGCCAGGAAGGGACGACCCACCGCCAGAGACTCGGTCATTGCTTTTCATGCTCGCTTTCCTCGATATCGAGGCGACTGAACTCTCAGTCTGGTGTGCCCAATTCTTCTCAGCCACTTGCCCGAAGCTTAATAA
>JREQ01004826.1_pt1 | contig 21742 bp, 21 predicted proteins | sample 210151 | NCBI WGS metagenome assembly JREQ01 (sample SAMN03019617, study PRJNA260268) | marine sediment metagenome | biome: Marine; feature: Sediment; material: Clay; isolation source: clay from marine sediments 31 meters below sea floor depth collected from... | place: New Zealand: Canterbury... | reverse complement strand
TAGACAAAGAATAGAGGTAATGTTAGGTTAAATAATGTTTTATAAAAATAAGGAAGATAGAGGTACCATGGCACGGAGGTCGCGGAATTCAGAGATGATGACCACCACAGAAGTGGCTAAGCTTTTGCATGTTCATGCCAACACAGTGAGGCAATGGGCAAACAAGGGGCTGCTCCGTGCCTATCGCCTAGGACCAAGGCGCGATCGCAGGTTCAAGCACGAAGATGTGGACAGCTTTATGAGGCACAATAACCACAAACTATCCCTGGCTTAATCTACGGCCACAACGCCGAACTACAATAACAAGAGCCCCATCGGCTTGGTTGGCTAGACTTTTCCTAAAGCGTTTTATATACTTTGTTTGCCGCTCTCTAAAGTTAACAGATAAATAACTATGTTGAGGACGGGTTTTAATAAATAGCTAAGGAGGTATGGGAATGAGATCGAGCCTTATCGGGAAGATTGAAAAAGCCAAAAGGTATGCCCAAGAGCCAGACCGTGTCACCTTATCAGGGCTCACGGCTGACTTCCGTGGAGATAATAATAACTACAAGTTAAGCTACGCCAATGGAAAGTGGCAATGTAACTGCCATTTCTTCTCTCAATGGGAGACATGTAGCCATACCATGGCGTTACAGCAAATGTTAGCCAATATGCTGCCCAAGGAGGCTCTTACCTCCCCTATAGTAACTCCACCTTAGAAATTGGAATGGCTAGCGGCATAATCTAAGGCCTCTGCCACGACAAATAAAGAGCCGCTAATGCAAATGAGATCCTTCCTGTCAGCTAGGGATAAAGCTTGGGAAAGAGCTTGGGATACAGCATTAGTAATGGTTGAGTTAATGCCCTGGCTAGCAAACTCAGCAGCTATAAGTGGAGGGGAGGCGGCACGAGGATGCGAAGCACGTGTGACAATGACTTGAGGAGAGAGAGAAATTAATTCTTTCACTATCCCTGGTATGTCTTTATCGCAAGATATCCCAATGATGAGGAAAGGTTTGTCATAATTAAAATATGCCTTAATGTTCTCCACCAGCCTCTTCATTGAACCCACATTGTGAGCACCGTCAACTAACACTATCGGTTGATGACTTAAAATCTGGAACCGCCCCGGCCACTCAACCCGGGAAAGCCCTTGGGCAATATCGGCAGCAGCAATGTTAAAGCCGGAGGATGCCAATATCTCCAGGGCAACTACAGCAGTGGCGGCATTCTCAACCTGGTAATCACCTAAGAGTGGAATAGTAAGGTGATGAGTACCCATTTTACCCTGAACTACAAACGCTTGCTGGTGGAAGTCGCCAGCTATCCTGCGCCAGGTAATATCTTTACCTACCTGAACTAAATTTGCCCCTCGCTGGCGGCAAACGTCACTAATTACCTGAGACACTTCTTTTAGCTGAGGAGAACTCACCACAAAGCGGGCAGGTTTAATAATGCCTGCTTTCTCATAAGCTATCTTTTCCAGGCTATCACCCAAAACCTGAGTGTGCTCCAGGCTAATAGGGGTGATGACACATACCTCGGGCTCTGCCACATTGGTAGCGTCAAGCCGGCCACCTAAGCCTACTTCTAATACTTGAAAAGCTGCTTGCTTCTGCTTGAAATAGGCAAATGCCAGCGCAGTCAATACTTCGAAGAAAGTCAATTGCCTATAAAGAGGGTCGTGGTTCATGGCCTCAAAATAGGGCTTTACTTCCGTCATCAAAGCAGCGAACTCTCCTTCCGAAATCAAATTACCGTCCACCCTGATGCGCTCCCTTAAGGTGTGAAAATGGGGGGAGGTATATAATCCCGTCCGATAGCCTGAGGCGGTCAAAACCTGGGCAATCATAGCTGCTATGCTCCCCTTTCCCTTGGTACCGGCTACATGAACTGTCTTGGCGGCTAAATGAGGGTCACCCATTCGGTGCAAAAGTTCTTCTACATGCTTCAGGCTATAGTCATGGGAGGCGTAAGATATACCGGGAATCTTTTCGTAATCAATAAAGCTATGAAGATACTCTTCAGCCTGGCTATAATTCATTTGAGCTTTAATTTATAGGCATCCTTTGATATTATTCAGCTAATGAACTTCATTGACAAGCTGCTTAATATTAGCAGAAAAAATAAGAGCTTGCTTTGCATTGGGCTTGACCCAAATCCAGACCTTATGCCTAAAGTAGGCATTTTGGAATTTAACAAGGCTATCATCAGCTCCACCCACGACCTGGTATGTGCCTACAAACCCAATCTGGCTTTTTATGAAGCCCTGGGAATTGAAGGACTTAGCATTTTAGAGAAGACCATCAAACATATACCTGCTGATATACCCATAATTGGTGACGCCAAGCGTGGCGATATAGGTAATACGGCCAAAGCTTATGCCAGGGCACTTTTCTCCACCCTTGGCTTTGATGCTGCCACAGTCAACCCTTATCTTGGCTTCGATTCCATAGAGCCCTTCATTAGCTACCAAGATAAAGGAGTGTTCATCTTATGTCGAACATCAAACCGAGGTGCTTCAGATTTTCAAGACCTTTCTTGCACTGGTGGTTTCCCGCTCTATGAAATGGTGGCCCAGAAAGCCAAAGAATGGAATATTTATGGCAATATCGGCTTGGTGGTGGGGGCTACTTATCCCGAGGAATTGAAGAGGGTTCGCTCCATTTGCCCCGAGATGTGCTTGCTCATCCCGGGCATTGGTGCTCAAGGTGGAGATTTGGCTTTAGCAGTTAGCTACGGAGTGGATGATCAAGGGGGAAAAGCGATCATCAATGTAGCGAGGCAAATTCTTTATGCTTCACGGGGAAAGGATTTTGCCCAAGCAGCCAGGAATGCAGCCGAGAAAATACGCAACCAAATCAACTCATACTTAGCTTCCCGTCCAAAGGCAAAATGAGAGTGTTTATTTTGTCACCCTGAACACTACGAGATTGCTTCGCTTCGCTCGCAATGACAGGAAGTGAAGGGCTCAGAGCCTACAGGAGGGGTTATTAAACGACCTCAAGATGACTGTAAACATAAAGGTCGGTGATATAGTTCGACTGCGCAAACCACATCCCTGCGGCAGCTACGAATGGGAAGTAGTAAGAGTAGGTGCCGATATCGGTCTTAAATGCCTTAAGTGCCAGCGGAAGGTTCTTCTGGAGAGGGGCACTTGTGAGAGAAGGATAAAAGAAATAGTTTATAAGAGGGCATCCAACTGTTACCCTGAGACGAGTCCCTGAGGGCAGCGAAGGGACTGCTGAGGGGTCTCGGAGATTCTTCGCTTACGGCTCAGAATGACACATAAAGAAAGTTATAGGAGGTAAACATGGCTGATTGGAAACAAAGAGGAAAGGTAGCTCAAAACGTGCTTGAAGCAATAGGTCTTACTCCCTTAGTAAAACTAAATAAAATAAGCAAAGAAGTAGACGCTGATATTTTAGTTAAACTGGAATGGTTTTCCCCTTCTGGTTCGCTCAAAGATAGAATCTATTACCGGATGCTCACTGAAGCAATGAAAAGGCACGCGTTAAAACCGGGGATGGAAATTCTCGAAACTTCTACTGGCAACGCCGGAATTGCTTGCTCTCTTGTGGGCCGGCTGCTAGGCTATCCGGTAACCATTATTCTTCCTGAGGGAATGAGTATGGAGAGAAGCAAAATCATGCAAGCATATGGAGCCAAAATTATCTACACTCCCGGGGGAGAATCAGATGTGGACCTCTGCCTTAAAAAACAAGAGGAAATGATAAAAGAAAACCCGGGAAAATATTGGGTGCCCGGCCAATATACCAATCCAGACAACATTATGGCTCACTATCTTACCACTGGTGCTGAAATCTGGGAACAGACCGGGGGTAAAGTAGATGCCTTCGTGGCTACTCAGGGAAGCGGAGGAACAATTACTGGAGTGGGGAGATATCTCAGGGAAAGAAACCCAAAGGTACTGCTTTACGCTGGCGAGCCTAGCGAAGCACCAATGCTGGCTAGAAGGCAATGGGGTTCTCACCAGATTGAGGGCATCGGTGACGGATTTGTGCCCCGAAATCTAGAGGCAGGTCTACTCAATGGCATTTTTCTAGTTACTTCAGACGAAGCCATTGATATGGCGAAGAGGTTATCTTCCGAAGAGGGATTATTTTGTGGCATTTCCTCAGGAGCCAATGTCATCGGGGCTATTAAACTAGCCAGGAAACACCCAGAACTCAAGGTAATTGTTACCATGCTTAATGACACGGGACAACGTTATTTTTCTACCCCATTATGTGGCGTGGAAAAAGAGATTGAAATCCCGGAAAGAGAACATCCCTTTGATGAATATACTGTTACCCAACTTGATGAATATCAAGCTGGTTGGGAGATCATTGAGTAAGAAATAAATAGCCAACCATTGCTAGCTTTCCATAAGCTAATCTATAATTTGAAGTATGGCTCGCTGTATTTTTCATATTGATTTAGATGCTTTCTTCGTCTCCGTGGAGCAAGCGCTTGACCCGAAGCTAAAGGGAAAACCAGTAATTGTTGGTGGAGACCCTGAGCGGCGTGGCGTGGTAGCTTCTGCATCTTATGAAGCGCGCCCCTTCGGCATCCATGCCGGCATGCCTTTATCTAAAGCTCGCCGCCTCTGCCCTCAAGCTATTTTTATCCAAGCTAATTTCTCCCGCTATAGAGAGGCGGCAGACAAGTTTATGGAAATTTTGGCTGATTCCTCTCCTTGCCTTGAGCCTTTGGGACTTGACGAGGCATACCTTGATGTTACTGGATATGAAGAACCTTATGGCTCTTTGCACCAAATGGCATTAGCACTAAAAGCCCGAATACGTAGAGAGCTCAGGCTAACAGCCTCGGTGGGCATTGCCACATGCAAGGTGGTGGCTAAAATTGCCTCTGATTTATGTAAGCCCAACGGACTGCTGGAAGTAGCCCGGGGGGAAGAGCGCCACTTCCTAAACCCCCTTCCGGTAGCTAGATTACCTGGAGTGGGCAAAAAGACAGAGCAGGTATTAAAAGGGATGGGTATAACCACCATAGGTGAATTAGCCTCACTCCCTTTAAATATAGTGGAAAAACACTTTGGAAAATTCGGGGTAGTAATTCATCGCTACGCCAATGGAATAGATGACCGAAGGGTAGAGGCACCTGGGGAATCTAAGTCCATTAGCCAGCAAACAACTTTTGCTCGAGATACTTTAGACCGCCATTTTCTTGAGGCTAACCTCCACCACTTATGCCAGCAAGTCAGCGCAGAGCTACGAAATCGAGATAGGCAGGCAAGGTGTGTGACTTTAAGGTTAAGATATGCTGACTTCAGGACAATCACTCGCCAAATTACCTTAAAAGAAGCTAGCAATGTTAGTCAGGTTATCTTCGCCGCAGCCCGGCAATTACTGAGCGACGCTTTAGTACAAAGGGGAAAGCCAATCCGCCTTATAGGTATCAGGGTGTCAAGTTTATCTGGCAAAGAAAGGCAGCTCCGTATGTTTGATTCTGAGACAGAAAAATTGGAGCATCTAGATAAAGCTATTGCCCAGATTCGAAGCAAATACGGCCCAGCATCGATAAAGGCAGGCAAGGACATTTCTATTTAAGTCAGGCTTGTTTTTACCTTGGGCCACAAAGTATAATTGCCTTGGATTACCTATAAATAATAAAGGAGGAAAGATGCCACCTTATGCCTTTTTCCAGAAACAATTTATGCCATTGTCTGAAGCCAAAATCGGGATTTTAACTCACGCCTTGCACTATGGTACCGCCTGCTTTGATGGTATCCGCGGTAATTGGGATAGTGAGCAAGAAAGATTTTGCCTCTTCCGCGTAAAGGACCACTATAACCGCATGCTGAATGGTTGTCGCATCTTGAAAATCAATCTCCCTTACTCTACTGATAAGCTTTGCCAATTGACTACTGAACTTGTAAGAAGGAGCGGCTACCATGAAGATGTATATATCCGCCCCTTAGCCTACAAAAGTTCCGAAACTGTTGGCGTCCGCCTCCATGACCTGGAGGACGATTTCTTTATCATCGTGACCACTCTTCCTCCTTACCTTGGTATTGGAGAGGGAGTGCGTTGCTGCACTTCATCATGGCGCCGCGTTGATGATACCATGATTCCGGCTCGAGGCAAGATCTGTGGTATTTATGTCAACAGCGCTTTAGCTAAAACTGAAGCTTGGGAAAACGGCTTTAGCGAAGCAATATTGCTAACCCAGGATGGACATGTCTCCGAGGGCAGCGGGGAAAACATTTTCCTTGTCATCAATGGGAAACTAGTTACCCCCCCTTCCTCTGACAACATCCTTTTAGGGGTTACCAGAGATACTGTGATAAAACTAGCCAAGAACGAGTTAGGCCTAGACACTATAGAGAGAAGTGTTGACAAGAGTGAACTCTACCTCGCTGATGAGTGCTTCTTTACCGGCACCGCTGCCCATATAGCCCCGATTGTGGAAATTGACCACCGTCCAGTAGGCACAGGTAAAATTGGCAAAATAACATCTGCGCTACAAAATCTGTTCAAAGAGGTGATACTGGGCAGGAATACTAAATACCATGATTGGTATACCTTTTTGGCTAAATCCCAAATTCTAAACTCTAATTCCTAAACAATTTCAAAAACCAAAATTCCAAGCGTTTAAGATTTGGATATTAGTGCTTAGTATTTATGCCTTAAGTTAGGACTCGCCCTAATGCCTTGAGCAAATAGAGGAGACGACAGCTCTGCTCCAGTACACTAGTATAGTAATAAGCTTCCTCTAATAGCTGGCCAGCAGCAAAACTTCCATGACCCCGCACCAAAACCACTTTATATTGCTTCAAGGTTTCAGCTACTTCTTCGCCGAGGGCTCCAGCCTTTACCGCTATCCCCTGGCCCAGGATTAGCACTTTTGGCAACAGAGCTCGCCCTTCCATATCACAAGGTATAATCTCCTTTTCTATAAAGGACAAGGCAACGGCGTAGGGTGGATGAGCATGCACCACAGCTAATGCTGATGTGTTCTTATAAATAGAACGATGAACCGCTAACTCACTGGATGCCAAAGGCGTAGCCCGATCGTTCTTAGCAATACCAGTTTCTACTAAATCTGCCTCCCCGATGAACCCCAAAGCGCTGCCCCGATGTGTGATAACTAGATGCTCCCCCAGCTTTATACTGAGGTTGCCACAGTAGGGAGAGACAAGCCCTTGAGTAAAAAGGGCATGCCCTACTGCCTTGAATTGGGATAACATCACACTACCTTAAATCCCAAATTCTAAACTCTAATTTCTAAACAATTTCAAAATCCAAAATTCCAAATATTTAGGATTTAGATATTAGTGTTTGGTATTTATCTGTGCTATGGCATGCGGCGAATAACAGCAACAACTCTCCCCTGGATCTCAACGTTGTCTGGAGTAGTGTAGATGGGTTTCGTCTGACTATTTGCCGGTTCCAAGCGAATGCGGTTTGGCTCGGTAAAAAATTTTTTCAGCGTGACCTCTTGCTCCCTCTTAAGCCAAACTGCTACCATTTCTCCTTCCTCAGCAGTAGTGACATAATCCATTAAGACGATGTCACCATCTTTTATCAAAGCGTCTACCATAGAGTCACCCTTCACTCGAAGGGCATAAACATTTTGTCTCCCCTTTGTTAACTCCCCGCTTATCTCTAACCCCTCAGTAGAGATAACACTCCCTGTGTCTGAAGCAGGCACAGGAATGGGTTCTCCAGCAGCTATCCTCCCCACTATAGGGATATAAACAACCTTCCGGCTATTTTGCCAGCCACTCAGAAGCTCAATTCCTCGCGATATATCGCTCTGACGGTGGATATATCCCGCTTCTTCCAATCTATCCAAGTTATAAGTTACCACTGAAGTGGAACTTATCTGGCATCCCTTAGCAATATCCCTAACACTGGGGGGATAGCCCTTCTGGCGCAAAAAATCATGGATAAAGCTGATAATACGCTTTTGCTTTGAAGAAAGTGCTTTAGCAGCCAAGAAATATTAACCTCCGCTTCTTTAAGATTGTTCCACCTCCCCTTCACTGCGAGGTTGCTTCGCTTCGCTCGCGATGACATTGCTTTGGCCCACCACAACGGCGGCGTTTAGCTTCTTCATTAAACGAGATTTAAGCCTGGCACCTTTATTCCTATGAATAACCCCTTTACTCATAGCTTTATCAATGCTGCTTGTGGCTGCCACCATCTCTTGCTTTGCTGATTCCAATTCCCTAGAGGTAATAAGCCTTCGTACCTTACTTATTTGAGTTCTATTGCTGCCTCGCACCAGGCGATTTCGTAATCGCTTTCTTTCCGCCATCCCCGCAGCTTTGTTAATTGACTTACTGCTTAGCACTCACTTCTCCTTTCCTTACTACATTTATCACATTCCATACCGAGTAAATTTTAGACATCAATCTACTTAACTTAGCTGTGCTTTTAATCTCGAGGGTAAAGTATAGTAAGATAATATTATCGTCATGGCTAGTCATATTAACATCGGTAATATTTATCCCTTCTTCAGCTATGATAGCACTAATATCCCGAACTAACCCAACTCTATCCCAGGCATCAACCTGAATAGTTGCAGGGTAAACTTGCTCCACATCACCCCAATTGACATTGATCAGTCGCTCCTTTTCTACCTCATTGATAATATTAGGGCAATCCCGGCGATGCACGGTGATACCACGGCCTTGAGTAATATAACCAATAATCTCGTCTCCAGGCAAGGGATGGCAACAACTGGCTAAACGAGTGAACAAGTCACCAACACCCAATACTCGGACACTCGAAGGGCTAATCTTCCCCGGAGTCGAAATTTCAACTGCTTTGCTCGGTGGCTCAAAATCTGCGCTTAGTTTAAGCGCCACCTCAGAAGGGCTAATACTCCCACAACCGAGAGCAAAGAGAAAGTCATCTGAACTACTATAGGTAAACTGACGCGCTAATTTGTCAACATTGGGTAAGCTGATACCCAACCTTTTAAGTTCCTTGTCCAAAAGCTGCTTGCCAGTCTCTATACTCTGACCTCGCTCCTGCCTTTTGAACCATTGTCGCACCTTCCCACGGGCGTGAGAAGTTTTAATATAGCCAAGTTGGGGGTTAAGCCAATCCAAACTGGGTCCCTTCTCCCCTTTGGCGGCGATGATTTCCACTACATCACCATTATTAAGCACATGGCTCAAGGGGACCAGCCGTCCATTCACTTTTGCCCCAATACAACGGTAGCCCAAGTCTGTATGAATTCGGAAGGCAAAATCTAGAGGGGCGGCACCCTTGGGCAACTCCTTTATCTCACCCTTAGGAGTATAGACATACACTCGATCCACAAGGACGTCAGTTCTAACCGACTCCAGAAACTCCTCACTATCGAGCTCTTCTCGCCAGTCGTTAACCTCACGTAGCCAAGATATTTCATTGTCAAATGACGCATCCACCTTCCCCCCTTTATACCTCCAGTGAGCAGCTACTCCATACTCAGCGATTTGATGCATATCATGCGTCCGAATTTGTATTTCTAGCGGGGTTACACCTTGACACATTACTGTGGTATGCAGGGAGCGATAGCCATTATCTTTAGGACTAGCAATAAAATCGTTAAACTCTTCGGTTATAGGACGCCAAAAATTGTGAATTCCCCCTAGCGCCTTATAACAATCCGCAACTGAGTCCACTAATACGCGCAAGGCAAAAAGGTCATGGATGTCGCCAAAATCCTTGCCCTGCGCAGCATACCGGCCCATCTTTTGATAGATGCTGTAAATATGTTTCGGCCTACCAAAAACCTTAGCCTCTATGCCAGCCTGGCTTAATTCCTGACGCAGCGTCTGGCTAACCTCGTTTATAAAGCCTTCTCGCTGAAGTCGTTTTTCCGCCACCAAGCGAGAAAGCCGACGGTATTGCTGTGGCTCCAGATAACGGAAGGCTAGATCCTCCAGTTGCCACTTCACATTCCACATGCCTAAACGATGCGCCAGAGGAGCATATATCTCCAACGTCTCTTGGGCAATTGCCTGGCGTTTCCTTGGTGGCAAAGCGCCTAGCGTGCGCATGTTATGTAGTCTGTCAGCCAATTTAACAAAAACCACCCGCAAGTCTTTAGCCGTAGCCACAAGCATTTTACGTAAGTTTTCCGCTTGAAACTTCGACTTCCTCTGTTCACCTTCAGCTCGGCTTGTGAGCTTGCTCAGTTTAGTCACGCCATCAACTAATCTGGTTACTTCAGATCCGAAGTTAGCCTCAACTTCTTCCAGTGATATGCCACAATCCTCAGGAACATCATGCAGCAAGGCAGCAGCTAATGTATCAGCATCAAGTCGAAGTTCAGCTAAGGTCATTGCCGTATGTAAAGGATGCTCTAAAAAGGGCTCTCTCGATTTGCGCATTTGCCCCTGGTGGGCCTGTGAGGCAAACTCGTAAGCTGCTTTAATCAGACTTACCTTGTCACCAGGTAGATATTCGCTGGCTTTCGCTATAAGCGAACTTATCTCCATATCTTAAGTTTATAATAACGTAAGAAAAAAACCAAAGCAAATCTTTAACTTAAATTATGCTAGCTTATTATGGTAAACTAAATTAAAAACAATGGAAGGGAGGCTTCGTGTATAAAGCGCCCCGGGGCACATCAGACATCCTACCACAAGAGCAAGCTTACTGGAAATATGTGGAGGAAAAAGCTGCTTCCTTATGCCAGCTTTATGGCTACCAGCTCCTGACCACGCCAATATTTGAAGATTCTCAACTCTTCGCCCCTACTGTAGCTGGGGGGCAGATAGCTGTTGATAAGGAAATGTATATCTTTGAGGATAGAAGTGGTCAGAAATTGGCTTTAAGGGCAGAGGGAACGGCACCAGTTTGCCGCGCCTACTTAGAGCATGGATTATTTAATTTACCCCAACCGGTGAAACTCTATTACATTGGCCCTGCTTTCAGATATGAGCGCCCTCAAGCTGGTCGCTATCGCCAACATCATCAGTTTGGCTACGAAGCTATAGGTGACGCCGACCCTGCCCTGGATGCCGAGGTAATCGAGATGGCACGGCGATACTTCCTCTCTCTAGGCCTCTCTGGATTCTCCTGCCAGCTTAATAGCATTGGCTGTAACCTCTGCCAACCCAAGTATATAGAGGCGCTAAGGCGGCACTACTCCAGCTATACAGCTCATTTATGCCTAGATTGCAAAGCTAGGCTGCTTAGAAATCCTCTCCGCTTACTCGACTGCAAAAAAGCCTCATGTCAAAAGATTGCTGAGACGGCACCAAGAATCACAGATTACCTATGCTCTGAGTGCCAAGCACATTTCCAAAGCGTGCAACAATATTTAGAGGCTTTAGGTATTCCTTTCCAATTAAACTACAGCTTGGTACGGGGTCTAGATTATTACACCAGGACAGTGTTTGAAGTTGGCCCTCAAGAGGAAGGGGCACAGAGCACCCTTGGAGGCGGTGGCCGCTATGACAACCTCATTGCACAACTAGGAGGAAAACCCACTGCTGGAGTGGGTTTTGCCGCTGGCATAGAAAGAATTATATTAAATTTAAAAAGACAAAAAATAGCCATTCCCGCTCTGTCTAAGCCTACCGCTTTTATCGCCTACTTAGGAGAAAGAGCTAAAATCAGAGCAATAAAGCTCGCCTCCGAGCTACGCCAAAGTGGAATTGCCGTCATTGCGGCCGCAGGCGATAAAAGTCTAAAAGGACAGTTGAGACAGGCTGATTCGTTGGGCATTGATAATGCGCTCCTCATAGGCAAAGCAGAAGTCGAAAGCCAAACGGTAATATTGCGAGATATGAAGAGCGGAGAACAGAAAGTGATCCCTCTAGCCGAGGTAGCTGTAGCGTTTAAACGGAAGCAAAAATCAGGATAGCATCAAAACGCACCCTCTATCTCCCTAGATATGATATAATAGATATAGTGCTCTTAGTTATTAACACCGAGAGAAAGCTTAAATCCTTCCCGGCAGGCTATGGGGCGATTTTTACTCCGCCAAAATGCATGAGTATAAGGAGACGAATTAGTTATGTCCCAAAATGAGATGAATAACTACACGGCTGAAGATATTCAAATCTTAGATGAGATAGAGGCCGTCCGCTTACGGCCTGGAATGTATATTGGTGGCACTGGCCGTGAAGGATTACAGCGTCTCCTTTACGAAATAGTGTACAACAGCATAGATGAAGCAATGGCCGGCTTCTGTGATCAAATTGAGGTAATCATCCACAATGATAATAGCGTTACTGTGACTGATAACGGACGTGGTATTCCTATAGAGCCTATCCCCACAGCAGATATTACTGCGCTAGAGGCAGTAATGACCCGCCTGCATGCTGGAGCCAAGTTCGGAGGACTTGTCTATAACATTTCTAGTGGTTTGCATGGTGTTGGTGCTTCGGTAGTAAATGCCCTATCCGCCTGGCTTCGAGTTGAGATTAGGCGCCAGGGGAAAATCTACCTTCAAGAATACCAGCGGGGAATCCCCACGGGTGAGGTGCAACTCATTGGAGATGCCCTTGATACGGGCACTACAGTCACCTTCCTTGCTGATAAAGAAATCTTCGAAAACATTAATTATGACTTTAATACAACCTGCCAGCGATTAAGGGAGCTAGCTTTCCTGAATAAAGGAGTGCAAATATCTATTAAAAATGAAAGGACTGACCAGGGGAAAACTTTCTATTTTGAAGGGGGCATAGCTAGCTTTGTTCACCGCCTGAATAGAAATAGAGCCGTTATTCACCATTACCCCATCTATCTTTCAGCTACAGTCAATTCCACCGTAGTCGAAGCAGCCCTACAATATAATGACAGCTTCACAGAATCCGCTTTCTCCTTCGCTAACTGCGTCAATACTAGAGATGGGGGGAGCCATCTCACTGGCTTTCGCTCAGCATTAACTCGCGCCCTCAATGATTATGCTCGGAGGAATAAACTTATCAAGGACACAGAACCAAATCTGATTGGCGATGATGTACGCCAGGGATTAATATCTATTATCAATATAAAACTTCCCGAGCCTCAATTCGAGGGGCAAACCAAGGCGAAGCTTGGAAATCCTGAGGTGAGAAGCCAGGTTGAATCTGTGGTAGCAGATAACTTATCTCTTTACCTTGAACAACATCCAGACGAGGCAAGGGCAATTGCAGAGAAATGCCTCACCTCAGCCAAAGCTAGAGAAGCGGCACGTAAGGCCCGTGACCTCATCCTTAAAAGAACTGGCTTCGAAGCATCAACGTTACCGGGAAAGTTGGCTGATTGCTCAGAGAAAAATCCGGCATTATGCGAGCTTTTCCTAGTCGAAGGTGACTCAGCCGGCGGCTCAGCTAAGCAGGGTCGAGATCGCCGCTTTCAAGCTATCCTCCCCCTTAGAGGCAAAATACTTAATGTGGAAAAAGCCACCCAAGACAAGATTATCGAACATGAAGAGCTAAGAGCTATTGCTACAGCTTTAAGAGCAAATATTGATGGGCAAGGTGATCTTTCCAAGCTTAGGTATCAGCGAATAATCATCATGACCGATGCCGATGTTGATGGTTCTCACATTCGCACCTTGCTTCTTACCTTTTTCTATCGCCATATGATGGAGTTAATTAACCAAGGATACCTTTTCATAGCCCAGCCACCTCTTTACCGTATAAAGTCTGGCAAGCAGCAATTTTGGATTTATTCGGAGCAAGAAAAGGAGAGAAAGATTAAGGAGTTGGAGGGGAACAAGCAGGAGATTCAGAGGTATAAAGGGCTGGGTGAGATGAGTCCTGAACAGCTGTGGGAAACAACAATGAATCCTGATACCAGAACGCTGCTTAGAGTAGAGATAGAGGATGCCATAGCTGCCGATCAGGCGTTTCATACGCTGATGGGCAACGAAGTCTTGCCTCGTAAGAACTTCATCCAAGCCCATGCTCAAAATGTCAGAAATCTGGATATCTAGAGGCCGTTCAGCAATCCTCCACCAGTTACTAGCGGGTAGCGTGTAGGGTGTAGTAACTACCCGCTACCTCCTAGATATAGCTTTTGCTCCGCTATATACTTCTCCACCTTATCAGGCACTAAGTAACGTATAGACAATCCTTGAGCCACACGCTGTCGGATCTCCGAAGAGCTGACACCAATGATAGGCGTATCAAGTTGAACGATATTACTAGTCACTCCAGGGACAGATGCTTCCAAGGATTTTAAATCTGGCAAGCTTAAACCCAACCTCGGAACAATTACTAACCGACACATTTGTACTAGCTTAACTGGCTCTTTCCATAAGTGAAGTCCAGCAAGGCTATCACTACCAAGGATGAAAAAGAAAGACTGTGCCTCCAATTGGCTCTGAAGGGCAGTCATAGTATCTATAGTATAAGAAGGGCCGGGGCGTTCTACTTCAAGAGTGCAAAGCTTAAAATAAGAATTACCAGCAATAGCCAGGCGCACCATCTCTACTCTATGGCTCGCCAGGCTAACAACATGGTCTACTTTGAGCCATGGCTGCCCAGCAGGCACAAAAAGAACTTTAGCTAAGCCTAGCTTTACCCTTGCTTCCTCAGCTATAACAAGATGCCCCACATGGATAGGATCAAATGTGCCACCCAGGATACCTATATTCATTGCTTTATATTAATACTAAAAATTACTGATATTACATTTCTTAATAATAAATTTATTAATAGGAGTAATAATAATTGGGAGGAGCTGCCAATTAAAGAATATAAAGGACAGCGAGTTTACTCCAAACATAAAGGCCCAAGTTTTAACAATTCAATTTTACCCCCGATGGCAGTTATTAACATTATTTAATATTTCTCTCTGGAAGCTTTGCTTAAGTCAATTTTTCCTTTAATCCCTAAGATTTGATGATACAATTTAGAGTTAATGCTCATTTCAGCAGCTATTTTTTCATAACCATGAATGATTGTGGCATGGTTTCTATTGCCTAACCTCTGGCCAATTTCAGCGAAAGAGCAATTACCTTCTTCCCGCATAAGGTACATTACAATTTGGCGTGCTAAAGCGGTCTTCCTATCTCTCCTTTTGCCAGTTAACTCCTCTACGGTAAGGTTGAAATAATCAGCTACCACTTGCATTATTACCTCTCTGCCTTGCTTATCAGCAGTGCTTGTTAATAACCTGTTAACTGTTTGTAGAGTAAGTTCCATTCCAGTTAGCTTAGTTCGAGCGGTTAAATATATTAGAGCACCTTCAAGCTGGCGGACATTTTCCCTTATTTGTTTCGCTAAAAGCTGCAGCACTTCATCAGTGATTGGTATCATCGTTTCCTTTGCCTTAGCTCTTAGGATAGAGAGGCGCGACTCAAAGTCTGGTGACTGAATGGGGGTAACAAGACCCCATTCAAGACGTGATTTTAGCTTATTGCTAAGTAACGCCATGTCTTTAGGAGGGCGGTCAGCAGTAATGATGATTTGGCGATTATTGTTGTATAGCTCATTGAAGGCTTGTAAGAAGCATTGTTGGGTTTGTTTTTTGTTGGCTATAAATTGAATATCGTCAAACAGGAAGATGTGAACTGTCCTGAGTCTAGCGCGAAAATCTTCGACCTGCCCTTGTTTGATAGCCAGTACAAATTCATTGGTGAACTGTTCTGAGGTAGTATAAGCTACTTTTAGTCCATTGCTTATTGCTACATGCCCAATGGCATGTAGCAGATGTGTCTTACCTTGCCCGGTGCTGCTGTAGATGAAAAGAGGGTTGTAGCTGTGCCCTGGATTTCCGGCTACTTCTATTGTGGCGGCGTAAGCTAAGCGATTACAATCACCAACGATAAAATTATCAAAAGTGTATTTTGGATTGAACCTGTCTATTTTAGCTTTGGTGCTTACTCCGCCATCTGGTTGGTTGGCGTAGGCTAGAGAACCATTCGCTAGTTGTTTTTGATTGTGAACGGTAAACTGAACATCAACATCCCCACCTATAATTTGGGCTAGGGTTTTTCTTACCAAGGAGTGGAGGGACTTAGTTAACCATTCAGCGACAAAAGCGCTGGGAACTCCAACAACAAAAACATTTTCTTGGTAACTTATGCCCTGGCTATTTTTAAGCCAAGTAGCATAGTTTGCCTTGCTGACTTGAATTTGGAGTTCCCCTAGTGCCTTTTCCCAAATTTGTTTTGCCGATTCCAATTCACTCCCCGACCTGCTTCTTATTATTAGCCAAGAGGATAGCTGAAGAGATAGTTGAGGCAGAATGGGATGGTAAGTATACAAATTTTAGGTTATCAGACGGTCTTGGTTTTTCTCTAGGGAGGTTTTGACATAACAAAAGAAATTAGGGAAAATGTCTCTGACGTGGAAATTTGTGTAGTTTTTATGGGTACTCCACAGTTTGCTGTCCCTATATTGGGGTCTTTGCTCCGCAGTCCATATCAAGTTGTTGCTGTATATACTCAGCCTGACAAGCCAGCTGGTAGAAGGCAACGGCTTACTCCATCCCCGGTAAAAGAGCTGGCCAGGGAGCATAAAATTCCCGTCATTCAGCCGAATACTCTTAAGCCAGCAGAAGCAGTACAGGATTTGGCTAGTTTTAAGCCAGAGCTGATTGTAGTCGCTGCTTTCGGCCAGCTCCTTCCTCGGGAGGTATTGTCTCTGCCTAAATTTGGTTGTCTTAACATCCACCCTTCACTGTTGCCTCAGCATAGAGGTCCATCTCCAGTAGCTAATGCTTTTCTCTGTGGAGATTTGCTTACTGGGGTTACCATCATTCTAATGGACGAGGGCTTAGATAGCGGGCCGATCTTAGCCCAGGAAAAGGTGGACATTGCTGCTACGGATACCACTGGCTCTCTTACAGCCAAATTAGCCCGTGTGGGGGCTGGGCTTTTGATGGACACCCTGCCTAAATGGCTTAAGGGTGAGCTTGAACCGCAGCCGCAAGACGAATCTCAGGCTACCTATAGCAGGCTGATAACCAGCAAAGATGGCGAGATAGATTGGCATCTCCCAGCAGTGGAACTGTGGCAACGAGTAAGGGCTTTCAATCCTTGGCCGAGCTGCTATACCTGGTGGCAAGGCAAGCGGCTCAAAATCCATAGTGCCGCTCCCATTAGCAGGCTGGCAAGAGGCGAGGTAGGAAAGGTGATAGCTTTGCGACAGCCACTCAAAGTGGGGGTAGTGACTGGAGAGGGCATTCTAGGGCTTTGTCAAGTTCAGTTAGAGGGAAGACAGGAGATGTCAATTGCCGACTTTGTACGCGGGCAAAGGAATTTTATCGGCTCTATTCTAGGTTCAGACAGAAGGTAGTTTTTTGTTGTCTGTTAGATGCCAGCATTGTGGTAGGGAGTCCGGCCTTACTTCCCAGGCATTAGGGGTGTGTCTCGATTGTATTCGGGGGGACTTTGCTGCCGTATTGCCTAGCATAGAGGAAGCTCATAAAAAGGCTAGGAGCCTGTTTAACCTTCCCCCCCATCCTCCTAAAAGTGAAATGGGTCCCCAATGCTGCATTTGTGTCAATGAATGCCGCTTGCCTCCGAAGGGCAGAAGCTTTTGTGGACTACGCTACAACGAAGGAAATAAGCTCAAGGGCGCCACGGCAGATAAAGCCAATGTGAGTTGGTATTATGACTCTCTGCCCACTAACTGCGTGGCTGATTGGGTTTGCCCTGGGGGCACCGGAGCTGGCTATCCTGATTTTGCCTACCACAATGGCCCCGAATATGGTTACAAAAACCTGGCTGTTTTCTATCAAGCCTGTTCCTTTGATTGCTTATTTTGTCAAAATTGGCACTATCGCAGTCAGGCATTGAAGGAAGCTAGTGTCACTGCTTCAACGCTAGCTGACGCCGTTGATGGCCAAACTTCCTGCATTTGCTACTTTGGTGGCGACCCCACACCTCAATTACCTCATTCTATTCGTGTGGCTAGGCTAGCTTTGCAGAAGAAGAGAGGTAGGATTCTGCGCATCTGCTGGGAGACCAATGGTTCCATGCACCCCGCCTTATTAAGACAGGCAGCCGAGATTTCCCTAAATTCTGGTGGCTGTATTAAGTTTGACCTTAAGGCCTGGAGCGAAGAAGTCCACCTTGCCCTGTGTGGTAGCAGGCAGCAAAGAACATTGGAGAACTTTCGACTTCTAGCGGAATATACTAAGAAAAGGCCTTCGCCTCCCTTCTTAGTAGCTAGCACCCTATTAGTCCCAGGATACATAGACAAGCAAGAAGTTTCCCAGATTGCCCAATTTATTTCCTCCCTCAATCCAGACATCCCTTACTCCCTTCTTGCCTTTGCCCCTCAATTTATGATGAGGGATTTGCCCACTACCTCGAGGCGTCACGCAGAGGAGTGCCTGGCAGTGGCAAAAGCCCGGGGGCTAACTAGAGTAAGAGTGGGCAATGTTCATCTTCTGGGTGATGACTACTAATGGCAATTTTTACTATTGGCTATGGAGGCAGGAGATTTGCTGATTTGGTATCACTCCTGGAAGAGCATAACATTGCCTTTGTTGGCGATGTCCGTCGTTTCCCCAAAAGCACTATGCCTGAATACAATAAGGAAAGCCTTGAGACAAAATTACCCGAATTTGGCATAAGCTATATCTCCATGAGCGATACCCTGGGTGGATTTCGCCCAGGTGGCTACCGCAAATACATGGTGTCAGCTAGTTACCAAAGCGGCATAAATAAGCTCCTGGAACTAGCCGACCAAGGAAACGTAGTGCTCATGTGCAAAGAGCGCCATGATGCCGGCTGCCATCGCAGATATATCGTCGGGACGCTAGCAAATAAAGGCATCAAGACAATTCCCTTAACATAAAGTTGAGAAGCCACCACAGCAGGTGTTACCATCTACCGTGATTGGGCGGGCCAAACGAATCCGGAGTTCGTTTATATGGCGGTTAGACGAAATTTGGGCTGGTTGAGCTGACTATATAGAAGGTGTGATTAGAATGACACAATTTAGTTGGGAATTCCCTTATGCCTCTAGGCGTGTGCCCATTATGGCCCGCAATATTGTTGCCACATCCCAACCTTTAGCAGCCCAAGCCGGTTTAAGAATGCTGCAAAAAGGTGGTAATGCTGTGGACGCCGCTATTGTTGCTGCTATAGCTTTAACAGTAGTAGAGCCCACTATGAATGGAATAGGTGGCGATGCTTTCGCTATTGTTTGGGATGGGAACGAATTACATGGCCTCAATGCTTCAGGTCGGTCTCCTGTTGCTTGGGATTTTGAGCAGTTTTCTCAATTTAAATCTGTGCCTGTACTTGGATGGAATTCAGTAACCATTCCTGGTGCTGTATCATCTTGGGTAGAACTATCTGAGCGGTTCGGACGTGTGCCTTTTGAGGATCTATTTGAACCAGCAATAGAATATGCTTATAACGGCTTTCTGGTTTCCCCGATAACCGCTGAAAGGTGGAGTTCTGCCCCCAAAACATATAAAGATTTTCCCGAATTTGCCGCTGCATTTTTACCAAATGGTAGAGCACCTAAGGTAGGAGAAAAATTTGAATTTAAAGCTCAAGCAAAGACCTTAGAACGGATTGCAGGAACAAAGGGCGAAGCTTTTTATCACGGAGATTTGGCAGATAAAATAGTTGCTCATGCCAAGGCTAGTGGTGGTTTGATTACGAAAGAAGACTTAGCTGCCCATAAAGCTGATTGGGTTGAAACTATATCTATTAATTATCATGGATTTACTTTATGTGAAATCCCTCCCAATGGACAAGGCATAGCAGCATTGCTTATGTTGGGCATCCTTGAGCAGCGGGATATTCAAGGTTATTCTGTAGACTCTGCGGATAGCTTACACCTCCAAATTGAAGCTATGAAATTAGCGTTTGCAGATACATATCGATATGTTTCTGACCCATCCAGCATGGACATAGATTATAAAGACTTACTGAACTCGGACTATTTATCCCAACGAGCGAAGCTGATTGACTTAGCAAAGGCTCAGAATCCAGGCTACGGCATCCCAGAGCGTGGGGACACCGTTTATCTAACCACAGCCGATGCTAATGGTATGATGGTTTCTTTTATCCAATCTAATTACCTTGATTTTGGATCAGGTATTGTAGTGCCGGATACGGGAATTAGTCTACAAAGTCGAGCAGCTTGTTTTAGTCTGGAGAGAGGTCATCCTAACCAAGTTGAAGGAGGAAAGCGGCCCTTCCATACAATCATTCCAGCGTTTGTGACTAAAGATAACCAGCCGTTAATGAGCTTTGGGGTAATGGGAGGAGCGATGCAACCACAAGGTCAGGCACAAATTATGATCCGAATGTTTGATTATCATCAAAACCCACAGGCAGCTTGTGATGCTCCCCGTTGGCATGTATTTCCAAATATGGAAGTAGCTTTTGAGCCTGGTTTTAAACCAGAGGTTTTGGAAGATTTGAGTAAGAGGGGTCACAAAATTAAAAAAGTTGGAAAAGATTGGTGGTTTGGAGGGGCTCAGCTAATCTACAAGTTAGCCAATGGCTATTGCGGTGCTTCTGATCCCAGAAAAGACGGACAAGCAGTCGGTTTCTAGAATCATCATAACCAACTGATTCGCACAATCGTGGTTATGACACAAAAACAAAACCGCTAGGAACAAAGACATAAAAGCAGTTAGCCAAAACTCCATCTAACGCAGGCATTGCGGCTCACTTCGTTCGCCCAAATGCTTCGCACTTTGCAAAGCCCGGGAACGTTAGGCATAAGCATAATTAGGTTAAGGGAGCTACAAGGTGAATCTGAAAACGATGGTGCAATCTTCTCAGACGTTGTCTGCTGCAAAGGCGAAGGGTCTTTTTGAAGCTGTTGGTGAAGAACTAAGGCTGCGGAACTACAGTGCTCACTGAGATTAGATACAACGAAGTTACTCTTGAGGGTCCTGTGGTCACGACCAGAGAAGGGGAGAGGAAAACCATCGAGGCCGATACCATAGTTCTGGCGGCCGGGTCTACCCCCGACAAAAAGCTTTACCAAGAGATCAAGGGGAAAGTCTCCAATACTTACCTTGCCGGGGACTGTGTTGAGCCACGAACAATACGAGAAGCTATTGCCGACGGCTATCGCATTGGCTTGGAGATATAGACTACGGGGACTGTCATGATGGTAGAAAAAGGATAAGTCATCGAAAACCTAAGAAGCTACATGCAGTTCTAACCCTACAGTCCTATTTTGTCAGCCACTTCCCGCATCCCCATGATAGTGTCGGTGACCAGCTCTCTTACCTCCACCCCTAACAGCGCAGCTCCCTTTTCGATCACCGAGCGGTTCACGCCAGCAGCGAAAGACTTATCTTTCCATTTCTTCATCACCGACTTTGCCTCCAGGTCTGCCATGCTCTTTGATGGGCGGATTATGGCTACCGCCGTGATAAGCCCTGTTAGCTCGTCAATGGCATACAGTGTCTTCTCCATGTTGGTTTGCGGCTCAACGTCATTAAATATACCCCAGCCATGGGAGACAACTGCACGTATGTGCTCCTCTGGCCAACCTTGCCCCTCTAGTATCTCCCGTGATTTTTGGCAATGCTGCTCTGGAAAGCGTTCGTAGTCCAGGTCATGCACTAGTCCAATGATCCCCCACTTCTCCTCATCTTCGCCCAGCTTGCGTGCTATGTAGCGCATCACTCCCTCAACGGAATAAGCGTGCTTCAGCAGGCTCTCACTTTTGTTAAATTCCTTGAGAAGTGATAATGCTTCATCGTATGTCGGTGTGTGTTCTTGCATTTTATTGCCTCCTTACTTATGTTTTTTTATGCTTAGGTCTGTAAATCCTTGTCTGGATCTGGGCGGTCTCCGAGTGGCGACCAATTAGGACTTTGCCACCTTATTGGTTTAAGACTATAGACTGGCGGGGTGGAAG
>JREQ01001429.1_pt2 | contig 21850 bp, 21 predicted proteins | sample 210151 | NCBI WGS metagenome assembly JREQ01 (sample SAMN03019617, study PRJNA260268) | marine sediment metagenome | biome: Marine; feature: Sediment; material: Clay; isolation source: clay from marine sediments 31 meters below sea floor depth collected from... | place: New Zealand: Canterbury... | reverse complement strand
TCAGGCTCTATCCTATCCTTATCGCTATTACCATTTTTATCTTTGCTGCTGCTGCCGTTGCCTGGCAGCGGCAAAGGAGATTGCCATCACAGGAGCGTTTCGAAGTTACTTTCACTGTTGCATTGCCACAATGGGCAGGAATGAGCAACTTGGATAAAGGACTCTCCATTGGCTTGGTAGTAGCCATCGTGGCAGCCCTGGGTTGTCTGGGATATGTCATAGCCAATCCCAAGCAAGGTGAGAAATTCACCGAGTTCTATATCCTTGGACCGGAGGGTAAGGCGGAGAATTATCCCCAACAAGTTATGCTTGGTGAGGAAGCCAAAGTAATCTTGGGCATTGTCAACCATGAGCATCAGCCCCTAAGCTATCGGGTGGAGATAAAGATAAACGGAGTCAAGAATAAGGAAATAGGCACTGCTATATTGGCGCACGAGGAGAAATGGGAGCAAGTGGTGGGATTCACTCCAGAAGAAGTGGGGGTAAAGCAGAAGGTGGAATTCTGGCTATATAAGGATGATGTTCTACAGCCCTATCTTGAAGAGCCACTTCACCTTTACGTTGATGTTAAACTATAGTATCTGAATTTGCCATGTATGATGTTATTGTAGTCGGCGCTGGCCCAATAGGAAGCTTCATCGCCTCCAGATTAGCTGAGCTTGGCTATAGAGTAATCGTCTTGGAGCAAAAAGAAGGTGTGGGCGAAAACGTCTGCTGCACAGGCATCATCAGTGTCGAATGCTTTAGTACCTTTAACCTCGAAGCTACCATTCTTAGAGAGATGAGCTCGGCTAGATTCTTTGCTCCAGGTGGTGAATTTATTAGGCTACATCGAGATGAACCCCAGGCTTACATAATCGACCATGCCAGCCTGGACAAAGGCTTGAGGGAGCGTGCTCAGAGACATGGCGCTAACTACCTTTTTTCTGCCTCGGCGGTAGTTGTTACTCCCGAAGCAGATTGTGTTTCAGCCTCGGTTGATTATCACGGCAAACAAAGGATATTCACTGCTCAGGCTGTTGTCCTGGCATGCGGCTTTGGCTCCAGACTCCCTGAAAAGATTGGCTTAGGCAAAATCACTGACTTTGTAAGTGGAACCCAGGCTGAGGTAAATACAATAGATATAGATGAAGTTGAGCTTTATTTTGACCAGAATCTTTTTCCCGGTTTTTTTGGCTGGCTTGTGCCCACCAACCATGATAGGGGACTGGCGGGATTACTCGTCCCTAATGCCCCAGCCTTATATCTGAGAAATTTTCTCCATCACCTCCGGGCTCAGGGCAAGATAGCCTCAACTGAAGCTGATATGAAATTTGGCACAATCCCTTTAGGGACTCTACCACGAACCTATAGTGACCGCATAATAGTGGCTGGTGATGCTGCTGGCCAGGTTAAACCTACCACTGGCGGGGGCATATACTACGGTCTCTTATGCGCTGATATTGCCGTTGATTGCCTTCACCAGGCTTTTATGGCTGATGATTTTTCGGCGGCTAAGCTTGCTATATATGATAAGCGGTGGCGCGCCAAGCTCGACCATGAGCTTCAAATCGGCTATCGGGTGCGGCGCCTCTACAAAAAGCTCAGTAACCGCCGCATTGACTATTTATTTCGAGCAGCCCAGGATAATGGCATACCCAGGCTTATAGCTGAGTGGCCGGACTTCTCTTTTGACTGGCACGGGCCACTTAGCTACCAAATATTGAAATCTCTTGCTATAGCAGCACCTCTCCAGTCAATTACAGCTTTGTCAAAGCATGGCAATTAAGGTAAGGTAAGGTTCATAATGTGGGAGAGCGGAGATGAGCTACCAGAAACTTGTCATAATCCTTCCCGCCCTCAATGAAGAGGGAACTATTGGCAAGGTCATTGATGAAATCCCCAGGAAGATACTGGAGGAAAGAGGCTATCAGGTTAAGATTTTGGTTGTTGATGGCAATAGCACCGATTTAACTCGTCAGATTGCTCAGGAGAAAGGTATTGAGGTCATTATCGAGCCCAGGAAAGGTAAAGGCCGGGCAGTGAGGACTGCCTTTGAGCAGGTCAAGGCTGACTTTGTCTTCATGCTCGATGCCGACTATACCTATCCCGCCGCTTATATCCCTGATATGCTGGATATGTTGCATCAGGACTATGATGTGGTCATTGGCTCCAGATTGAAAGGGGAAAGGGAGAAAGGAGCTATGAGTCGCTTGAATACCATAGGAAATCATCTTCTCACCCTCATGGCTAGTGTATTGTATCTAAGCAGGATAAGCGACCTATGCACCGGTTACTGGGGCTTAAAGGGTGGGGTCATACCCAGGTTGCATCTATCTGCCGACGGCTTCAACTTCGAGGCTGAGTTATTCACTCAGATAGTTAAGAATGGCTATTCTATAGGCGAGGTGCCCATTTACTATCGCCGTCGTCCCACGCCAGCCAAGCTCAGCTCCATAAAAGATGGACTCAATATAGGCTGGACACTGATAACGAGAAGATTTTGAGCTCTCCGCCTCCAGTCATGGCGAGCCCTGCGCTTTGTGTCATTCTGAGGGGTTAGCCGAAGCCCTGAGCAAAGCGAAGGGACAGCGACCGAAGAATCTCCTCTTCAGTTCCTTCCTATCGTCAGGACTCAGAGCTTCGGCTCACCAGGGTAAACTCCGCGAAGAATCCCTTCCGCCGTCTCTTCGCTCGTAGTGCCAATTTCCTATATAGCAAACGCTCCTTGGTTAACGTATAATATAGCCACCAAGATGAAGAACCTAGTGTTGGAAGCAGCCCTTGTTGCGGTGAGCCACCCTTGTTTTTGTCATTGCGAGCCAGAGGCGTGGCAATCTCGTGGTGAGCGGAAACTTCGAGTGGAGCGAAGCAACCTCATAGCAAAAGGGGAGCATGGCAACCAGACATAATTCAGATGAGGCTGTAGCAAAAGCTATAAGAGGTATACTAACCACCAAGCTTGATAGGCCTTAAAAGAGGATTGGGGGATTTGATGAGACGAAGATTAAAATTCTACCTTGATACTTCAATATTTGGCAGCCTGTTTGACTTTGACGACCCAAGGAGGATAAAAATAACGAGGAGCTTGATAGAAGAGGTAAGGAAGGCAACACTGGAGGCATTTATCTCGCCATTGGTGGTGGCAGAGATTAGCAAAGCCCCTGAGGATGTGAGGGATGGTCTCATAAGTATTATTGGGGAGGTTGGATTACCTTTGTTGACCGAAACGGAAGAAACCATCAAATTGGCTCAGGATTATATCCAGGAAGGTATAATACCTGAAAGATTTAGAGATGATGCCAGACATATTGCTATTCCGGTAGTTTACGAACTTGATGCTCTTATTTCATGGAATTATAGGCACATGGTAAACTTAAAAGTTAAAAGAGCGGTAAATGCCATAAATTTAAAGCTAGGCTATAGGCCTATCGAAATTTTATCCCCTGAGGAGGTAACAGGCTATGGAGAAATGGAGTCATAGATCACTGGACTGGCTTCACAAGGTGAGGGAGCAAAATTATGAGCATACCCGGGACAAAGACCCGGAAGAGGTGGCTAAGGAAACGGTCAAAGACGCTGAGGCTTTGATAAAGGCGTTAAACCTTGAGCTAATTTATCCCATAACCAGCCAGAAATAACTTGCTTGTAACTAGTGTAACTGCCATTGCCAATATGGTGGTTGAAGCCATGGGCTTTTCTGGAGTAAAGTTCATCTACACCGGCGGCAATCGCGGCTGGAGAGGCGATATCCCGCAGGTCGGGTTTGATATAACTAAGATGAAAAGCCTGGGACTGGAAGCCCAGACATAATTCAAATGGGGCTGTGAAGAGAGCGATAGAGGATGTCTTAGCAAATAACTTTGAAGGAGATGAATAATGGCACTAAGAAATAAGAACGTATTTATTACCGGCGTTAGCGGCTTTGTCGGCTCGCACTTGGCTAAGTATTTGCTAAACGAAGGAAGCAATGTTTCCGGCTTGGTTCGTAGGAAGGCAGATGGCAGCCTGCCACAAAATCTTAAATATTTGGGGATCGATAAAGAAGTAAGGTTACTGGAAGGAGACATATGCGATATTTCTAGTATTGCTTTTGCTTTGGATCGGGCCAAACCAGATATAATATTTCATTTAGCTGCTCAATCATTCATCCCCAGGTCATTTTCTCATCCCTGGGAGACCACGGAAACGAATTCTCTGGGTACAGTTAACCTTCTTGAAGCAGTCAGAGCGAAAGATTTAGCCCCAACTATAGTATTCGCCGGCAGCAGTGAGGAATACGGGCTGGTCATCATTTCCCAGCGCCAATACCAGGAAGTCCTGCATAAATATGGCACGGTCTTTCCCGAACCAGAACACGTGCCAGAGGTGCCCGTCACCGAGACTAATCCTTTACGACCGATGTCTCCCTATGCTGTCTCTAAGGTCTTTGGAGACTATATTATGAGGAATTATCACAGCTCCTATGGGATGAAGACAATAGTCTCTAGAGGTTTCAACCACGAAGGTCCGGGGAGAGGCAAGATGTTTGTCACCTCTGTCATCACCAGTCAGGTTATGAAGCTTAAGCGAGGCGAAATCGACAGGATAACTATAGGCAATGTTAATGCCTTTAGAGACTGGTCGCATATTAACGACGTAGTAAAAGGGTACTGCTTGGTAGCTGAGCAGGGGAGGCCTGGTGAGGTCTACAACCAGGGTTCGCAGAGAACCAACTCCGTTTTAAGTTACCTCTTGTTAGCTCTGGAATCTGCTGGCTATACTGTAAGCAAAATTCAAACAGTTAAAGGTGAGAGGGTAGTAGATAATCCAACCGAACTGGATAACTCTGACATGTTTGGACTGGGCTTTGAGAAAACAAAAGTGGATAAGCTAATGCTGGAGGGTAAATTAGAGTTTTATCCCTCAGATATGGGGATTGCTGTTACCACTAGCAAAGGTGAGGTGACAGTAGAGTTTAGCCGAGAGAGATTCCGGCCAGCGGAAGTTCCTATCTTGTTGTGTAATACAAGCAAGATTCGCAAGCTTGGCTTTGAAATAAAACATAACCTCAAAGATATAATTAACGACCAGTTGAATTATTATCTAGACCCAGTGAGGTAGTCATGGAGCCATTCCCATGTGGCACAATTTTGTTTAGCAGAGCATGGTGATGAAGATAGCACTTGTTAACGATACAATTTATCCTTACTCTAAGGGCGGAGCCCAGAAGAGAACCTGGGAAATCGCAAAGCGATTAGCTCAAAGGGGACATAGCGTTCACCTGTTTGGCATGAAATATTGGGATGGTGAGGAAGTAATCATCAGGGATAGCGTTTACCTGCACGGAGTTTGCAAACCCAAAGAACTATATGTTGAAGGCAGACGCTCTATAAAGGAGGCAATCTACTTCGCCCGCAAAGTATTAAGACCCTTATTAAGGGAAGGCTTTGATATCATAGATTGTAGCAATTTCCCTTATTTCCCTTGTTTCTCAGCCAAGCTACACTCAATGAGGAAGAAGTCAACTTTAATAATTACATGGCTAGAGGTGTGGGATGATTACTGGCGTGAATATCTTGGGAGGAAAGGCATATTCGGCAAGTGGATTGAAAGGATAGTAGCTCACCTAAGTCACACCATGATTGCCATTTCGGAAACTACCAGGTGTGGATTGCTCTCTATTGGTGCCAGAGGGAACATCAAAATAGTGCCTAATGGTGTTGACCTTGAAGAAATCAACGCAGCACCTCCAGCAAACGATAGATCTGATGTTATCTACGCTGGCAGGCTCATCAAGGAAAAGAACATTGATGTCTTGATTAAATCCATAGCATTAATTAAGGAGAGCATTCCTAATATTAAGTGCCTCATTATTGGAGATGGCCCAGAGAGAACTAATTTAGAAAGGCTAACTCTTGATTTAGGTTTGGAGGAAAACATTCGTTTTTTAGGTTTCCTAGCTCGCTCTGAGGATGTTTTCTCATGTATGAAATCATCGAAGGTTTTCGTTTTACCCTCAACTAGAGAGGGTTTTGGCATAGTGGCAGTGGAAGCCAATGCCTGTGATTTACCCGTAGTTACTGTAAGACATCCCAAAAACGCTGCCGCTGACTTGATATTTGATGGCAAAAACGGTTTTCTGTGCGAACTTAACGAAGAGGATGTGGCTCAGAAGATAACAATGGCTTTGCAGAAAAGGCAAAATATGGCTCACAGCTGTATAGACTATGCAAGAAATTATGACTGGGGTAGCATAGCTCAAATGGTTGAGGGTGTCTATCAGTCTGCCTTAGGGTAAAGGCGAAAAGGGTGCAACAAGGTAAATGTAAGCTAGGACCTACCTAGCCAAGTCTCATTGGAGGGGTCTACATTGAAGATAGTAGTAATTACATTCGCAGGGTACGGTGCTGTGGCACAATATACGGCTCAGCTAGCCAATGCCTTGTCAAAAACCTGTGACGTAGCAGTTATTATTCCAAGCTATGCAGATACCAGATACTTTAATGAAGAAGTAAAATTGGTGACCTTGCCTATTCCTCTTAAGTTAATGCCGGCGATATGGAAGACCCTAAACCCATTCTTCTTGAGGTTTGTAGTAAGGACGATAAAGGAGATGGCTCCTGACGTCATCCATGCGGTTTTTGAGTACCGCTTCCCATTCCCCTGCGCATTTTTACTCCATCACAGATATCCCCTAGTGGTAACAATGCACGAACCAAGGACCATCCCTAATAGGGGTAGAATCACCAATGCCTTTGTGGCATTAATTCTATATGTAAATAACAGACTACTTGCTGGTTTTTCACATAAGGTAATCATACATGGTATGAAACTTAAAAGTTGCCGTTTAATTTCGAAGCTTCCTAGTCACGAGGTAAAAATAGTGCCACTTGGCGATTTTTCATTCTTCGCTCAGTCAGGCAAAGCTGCAGATGCTCAAGAAGGCAACGTTCTCTTTTTTGGCAGAATCGTTCCCTATAAAGGAATTGAGTACTTGATTCAGGCGACCAAGTTAGCAAGGAAGGAGGTACCCAGTATAAACGTAACCATTGCTGGCGCTGGAGATTTCACAAAATATAGAAGAATAATAGGCAAAGATAGCAGTTTCACTGTGCTAAACAGATTTATACCTGATGATGAAGTTGGCGAGCTCTTTCAGAAAGCATCTGTGGTAATCCTACCTTACACTGACGGCACACAAACTGGCATCATATCTATCGCCGGGGCCTTCAAAAAGCCGGTTATAGCCACAGATGTGGGCATCTTTTCAGCTATGGTGGAAGATGGAAAGGCTGGCTTTATTATCCCGCCTAAAAATGCCAATGCCTTGGCTGAAGCTGTAATTGAACTTCTAAAGGATAATAAGCTGAGACGGGAGATGGGTGAAAACGCCTATAAGGCAGTAAAAGAGAAATTCTCCTGGGATGACATTGCTCAGAAGACTTTAGAAGCGTACGAGGAGGCGATTGAGGCTTGGGAAAGGAATTCCAGCAAGAGAAACGCAGGATGAAATTTTGCAACTGGACGGTTATAGCGTACTTTTACCACAACTGTAATCTGGTGGTAGTACCAAGGTAGGAATTAATCCCTTATATAGAACCCAGCCCTACTTTCAGAATTAAACAGTCCATCCCTTACTGCTCTGTGAAAGCTGGCAAGTAACATTGGGCTACGGAGGTATATCAGGTAATACACAGTAGCAAGCCAAAAATAAAAGCCAAAAAAGTATATCAGGAAACAGCGATATTGCCATTTGGTGGCATGTTTTCTCATAAAGCGAAAGCGATTTCTCACCATGAAGTAACGAGTAAATCCAGTTACCTTTTTCACTGATCGCTCCAGTTTATGCCAAACTTTTGCCTTAGGCACATAGGCAATTCTATAGTTGGCCTTCTTGGCTCTTATGCAATAATCCGTCTCCTCCCAATAGGAAAAATAGCTTTCATCAAGTAAGCCAATATTTTCTAGAACGCTCCGCTTGACCAAAAAACAACAGCCTGTAACCCAGTCGGCTTCCGCAATGTGGTCGTATTGACCTTTATCCAGCGCCACGCTCTTAATTTTTTCCGATAGCACCTTTGGCGTTTGAGTTACTTGCCCTCTCCAAAAGTCTACCTTGCCCCACACAAATTGCAATTGGTTAGGATTATCATAGTAATATATTTTACTACCAGTTATGCCGATGCCAGGATTATTGTCAGGTACCCTAACCATCTCGGTGAGAAACTCTGGGTCGACTACCGTGTCATTGTTAAGCAGCAAGACGTAATCGGGATGAAAGGTATGCATGGCATACCTGATGCCGATATTGTTTCCTCCGGCAAAGCCATAATTTTTATCATTCTTAATCAGGTGAATGTAATCACTAAATCTTTCTTGTAGCACCTGGGCATCATTCCCCTTAGAGCCGTTGTCCACCACGATAACCTCGTAGTTAGGATAGGTTACCCTTCTTAGCGACTCAAGGCACTCTATGGTACCCTCAAGCCCGTTCCAGTTGAGGATTATAATGGAGACTTTGGGATAGCTCATTTCTTGTCTTTTGGCCTATCTATATGCTACAACTTTATGGTAGTATAATAGCTTTGAAGAGCCAGAGCAATAGAACAACTGAGTCTATTTAGTAATGACTCCGCCTAACGATTGGGAAATCAAGAAGTGTCTGCGATTAGCATTGGCCACTTTGCTAGCTGCCGTTGGCTTAATTGGACTGGCCACCTTAGGCTTTGATATCCCAGGTTTAAGGCAAATTGTCGGCTTTATCTTCCTTACCTTTATCCCCGGCATCCTTATCCTCAGGATTCTTAAAATCCATAATATAGGTGTAGTAGAAAGCCTATTGTATTCGGTAGGGCTGAGCATCGCCTTCATTTACATTGCTGGGTTATTTGCCAATTTTGTCTTGCCCCTTATGGGTGTTTCTAAGCCTATTTCTACTTTCCCTGTAACAGCTACCCTGGCTATCTTTACGCTGGTACTAGGTGCGATAGCCTATAAGCGAGATAGAGAGTTCCCTGCCTCAGCGAGGGATTGCTTCGTCGAGTTCCCTCGCTTTGCTCAGGACAAGCCTCGCAATGACGGATGGGGATCCAAAGTTCTTTCACTCCCTTATTTGCTCCTAATTCTACTTCCTATTCTTGCTATTTTCGGAACATATTTGGTTAATGCCTACCATAATAACTTTGTGCTTCTGTTTCTCATAGCGGTCATTGCCTGCGTGGTAGCTTTAGTTGCTTTCGATAGATTACCCCAAAATGCATATCCACTGGCAGTAGCAATGATTGCTATAAGCCTCTTATTTCACCTGTCTCTTATCTCCCCTACATTGTATGGCTCTGATATCTCACTCGAATACTATTTCCAGCACATTGTGCTTGAAAATGGCTTCTGGGATGCAACCATTCCCCATAACTATAATACCTGCCTGAGCATCATTTTCTTATCTCCCATATATTCCTTAATGCTCAATATGGAGGCCATATGGGTATTTAAGATTATATATCCTCTTGTTTTCTCGCTTGTGCCGCTAGCCCTGTTTTATATCTTTCGTGAGCAAATTGGAGCTAAGAAAGCTTTCTTAGCTGTCTTTTTCTTCACAGCAATGCCTTTTCTTATCCCCGCGATGATTACTCATGCTAGACAGGAGATTGTGGAAATATTCTTTGCCTTACTGATACTGCTTTTGATTGAGCGAAGGTTAGCCTTAAATCAAAGGGCAACTCTAGCAATCGTTTTTGCCGTGTCTTTGATAATGTCACACTATGCCTTGGGCTATATCTGTCTGTTTTTTTTGTTAGCTGGCTGGGCTATAGTGGCTTTGATAAGAAGTCACGCTGGCAAAAGAGCTTGGGGATGGCTCACCCATAAATTTGGCGGCTTGCCCCGGAGTGTAGCCTTGCAAGGGGCCTTCCCTCACAAAATTATGGCGGTCATAATTTGTGTATATGTGTTTTTCGCTTTAGGCTGGTATGGGGGGATAGCACAGGGGACAGTGCTGAATACCATACGAGGCATCGGGCAGCAGCAATACTCTCTATTAACTGTGGAGCCAATTGAGCCAACTGAGCTATCACCTGTCACCAGATTCTTTGAATCCCCGGAAAGAGAAAGCATAGTTAAGACTGGTCTTGGTTACGGTTTTTCTCAAGCTACGAATGTAAGCAAAGTTTTTAGAATCTTCCAGTATATAATCGAATTATTTATCGTAGTTGGTTTTCTTGCGATGCTACTTAGACCCAAAAGGTTCAAATTCAAACCGGAATATATCGCCCTAACTATGGGAGCAGCTCTGATTCTATTTGTCTGTATAGTTTTACCTCGTTTCTCCGCCTACCTCGGTTTTGAGAGATTCTATCAGATTAGCTTGCTTCTTTTAGCGCCACTTTGTATTGTGGGTGGCGAAGTTATATTGCAGGGAGTATCTAGGCTATTCAAATTTGTCAGGGTAAAACTCAAGAAGGAACTGGTCTTATCAACTAATAGTAGCAATTCAAATTATTGTTTAGTGTTCTTGGCATTAGCTATACTTATCCCCTACTTTCTATTCACCACCGGCTTTATTTATGCGTTTAGTGGTCAACCAGCCTCTATAGCCTTAGGCCCGTATAAGATGGACTGGTATGCCTTGCTCAATCAGCAAGAAGCCGATGCTGCTGCCTGGCTATCTCAAAATCTGCCTGATGACTCCATTGTCTATGCCGATGCCACGGGAAGCTTACTCCTCTATCAGCGACTCTATGGGCGAGCTGGTAGAATACCGCCTTCAGGGCAAATACCAGAAAATGCCTATATTTTCCTCAGAACATGGAATATAGAACATAAGGAAGTGCTCGTTCCGGCGTTTCAGGGAGTTGACCATGTATATGTGCCTGTGCACTTAATGAATAGGCTGGCATTGGCTGGGAGGCTTGAGCATAGCAAGGTAATCTATGACAATGGGGGTGCCAGGGTTCTGGAGCCAATAGATTATGACTAGAATATTCAAAGTAGTAGGACTAGTTATTGTTATTCTTTTGTTATGCTTGGTATTTGTGGGATGTCATGCTGGTTTAAGTGTGGAAATTACTTGGCCTTATGATGGTGCCACAGTTTATGCGACTCCCATTGGGGTTAAGGGCGCAGTTTCTGATTCTTCAGCCAAGATAACCATTAATAATACCCCGGTGGTGGTAGCGGAAAATGGCTATTTCATCGGTGGCGTTGACCTTATTGAAGGAGAAAACACCATTACTATTGTAGCTACATTAGAGGGACAGGAATCTGTAAGCAAGACTATTACAGTTAATCTCTATGCACCTGGCAGATAGGCAGCTTAGAGCTCTAGTTTTTCACCTTGAAGCCACAATCTCGAATTTTCCGATAGCTTGCGGCGGTTCTATTATATGCACCTTGCCCCAGCAAGGATACTAGAGCTGCACAGAGAGCCTTGATATTTAGCGGATATGCTTTAACAGCTTTTATGAGATAACTTCTTCCTTGTTTGAGTTGCCCATTGGAGCATAAAAGATGTCCAAGATTTAAGCAATAACTTGCAAACACTCCTCCGTCTTTCTTAATGTCCTCAAAATGTTTTTCTAAAATTAACTCAAGTGCTCTAATAAGAGCATTTTGATCAGCAGAAATGCTATGTGGTTGATAATATGAAATTACTAATGGTTCATCGATATATTCGAACTGGTAATCCTTCGAAATTCTTATAAACAATTCCCAATCCTGCAAGCGAGGAAGCTTCTCATCAAACATACCAACTCTTTTAAAGCACTCCCTTTTTACTAGCACTGCTTGCGTGGTTACAAAATTTCCTTTGAGAAGGCTACTAAAGATATCACCTTCCTTTTGAATTATTTTAGGAGAGGGTATATAAGTTTTCTTGTTATTTTCTAGCCTATAGAAGCCTGTATAAACGACTCCGACTTCTCGGGGTGCTATCTCGAAAACTCTCATTTGTTTCTCTAGCTTCTCTGGCAGCCATTCATCATCACTATCCTGGAATGCTATGTATTCGCCTTTAGCTGCCTTAATCCCAGTATTCCGAGCAGCAGCTCCTCCTCTGTTTTTCTCGTGCCGAACGTATTTAATCCTTTTATCGTTAAAACTTTTCACCACATCTTCAGTATTATCTGACGAGCCATCATCAACAACAATTAGCTCAAAGTCTTGATAAGTCTGGTCAAGAACACTCTGGATGGCACGCCCCAAGAGATGTGCTCGGTTATAGGTTGGGATGATGACGCTTACAGCCGGATTTTTCGACTTACAACCCATCAACTGTAATTTCCTCGTTTTTAGCCCACATAAATACATATTCACCCCTCAAGATCTTCATCTTTATTAATAAATCATCTAGGAATTTCAAAAGGGAGACAAGTCTATATTTCAATGGCTCACCAAGTCCTACGCGAGGCGCTAGATTAGCGCTAAAACTTAAAGTTGTTCTCACCTCTTTTACGGTGAGGTATTTTTTGATAACTTCTATCATTCCCTTCTGTGTGACATCTTCAAATGGGGACCTATCATTAATACTAGCTCGCCCGTGGTGAAATTTCCTCTTGAGTCGTTCTCCAACTAGTTTTAATTTCTTGGGATAACTTCTATCTACAGGTAACAGCAGATACAAAATCTTACTTATTATCCCGCCTCCCTTTGTTGGCCCAATATGGTCTAGAGCAACAAAATTTCCGCCCGGTTTCAGTGCCCCTTTTACCTCCCCCATTAATCTATCTATCTCAGGTATATGATGGAGAGTATCCCATGCGACTACTGAGTCATATGTAGATTCCTCAAGTACAATTTTGTTAAGGTCAGCAACTATATAATTAACACTGCCAAAATTCTCCTTCTCTGGAGCTACTTCTAAGTAGTCTTTAGCAACCTGTATTCGCCTTTCACTTATATCCATCCCATCAACATCCATACCATTTCTTGCTAACTCTAAGCTTAGCCATCCCATTCCACAGCCTAAATCTAAAGCCCTACCTTTGACTTCTGATGCCTTTTTAATAATAAATTCTCTGAACCTCCCGCGCATTATCTTTTCGATCTCAGGGTCATCCCACATACTAACAACTTTCCTTCTTTTAGTAGCTCTCCTTAGGTCAGGAATCATACCGTCATTTAACTGTTCTTCTGCTACTTTTTGCCAAAAAAAGGCCTCCCGCTGAATTTTTTCTTGATAAGAATTATTATTCTGATTTTCCATCAAAATGCCCCCCTAATATCTGTAGAGTCATCGTCTACTATAATCAGCTCAAAGTCCTGGTAGGTCTGCTCGAACACGCTCTGGATGGCTCGACCTACCAGGTCTGCTCGGTTATAGGTTGGGATGATGACGGTAACAGTAGGATTAACTTTTGTTTCTAGCATGTTTATTTCTTTTTAAATTCGGCTTGGAACAAAAATAAATACTTTCGTCTTTCATCAAGCTATACTTCTTAATAGCATCGCCACCAAGTTCCTTTACATAGTCGTCCACCTTTACATTAAGGCCAGCCATCTCAAGTCTCTCTCTGTAATCCAAGCCGTAAACTCTAACATGGTCACGCTGTCCAAAGACCTTTTCCCGTTCTTCGGGCGCTGTGATACTAGGGTCTTCAAATGTCTTCTCTCCCAAAATGGGCACCTGTAGAATAGCCCAGCCACCTGGTTTTAGCACTCTGAATATTTCCTTCATAGCCCTTCGGTCATTGGGCACATGCTCGAGAACATGATAACAAATTACACAGTCAAAGTGATTATTGGGAAACTGCATGTCTGTTATATCCATCTTGACCATAGCTATGGGTGAGTCCAAATCCATGCTGATATAATCTAGGTTCGGCAAGGCTCGAAACCTGCGTTGCAGACAGTCCATGGGTGCTATGTCTAAGACCTTGAGATTATCAGTAAAGAAATTAGTTTGGTCTTTTAAATATAGCCATAGAAGTCGGTGCCTTTCCAGAGAGCTGCACCTGGGGCATTGAGCATTTGGCCTTGGTTTAATGCCAAAAGAAAGGAAATTTCGGAAATGTGCTTCGCAGATGGGACAAATAAATCGGTGGCCATAGTATAGTAGTGAGACTAGGAGGCGCATGTATCTTATCACCGTGTGGCGATATTTTTGGGGTATAATCCTTTTGACGATGGATTTCAACATTATATCCACATTCGTCACCAACTCTCCCCCTTGCGGAGGATGTCAGCATCCCCCTTGAGCAAGGCTCAGGAATATAACAATAACGTTCCTTTTATAGCTCTCAGAGATTTCTCAAACACCTTAAACGGCATTACAAGGAAATGTAGGTGGGGATGGAGTATCGGTATGGCTCGCATCTGGAAATAAAGGTGTCTCAGCGTCAATGCTCGTGTTAGTCCTCGAGGAGTGAGAAGCAAAGTGGCATAATTCAAGTCAAAGCAATGGTCTATTCCGCCCATCAGTTCAATATTCTGCTTGGCTTCGGGTCCCTTCCAGATGCCCACTTTTCCCATTGGGTGTGAGTAACCATGGTTTTGGTGAATGGCAGTGATGGCTTTTGTAGCATCGATCACGGGAATTTTCAGCAAGCGCGCCCGATAGGCGAACCAGTTATCCCAGCCGGTTCGCCCAATGGCAAATGGAGGGATGTCATCATATAGTCCCCGGGGAAAAACGAAATAGTCAATGCCGCTCTTAGGGTGAAGCTTACCACACTCGGCTGCATAGGTTCGTAACTGCGATTCCCATTGAGCATCGTCAAAATTCACCAACTCGTTAAAATCAACATCCCATCTCTGACCAACCATTAGGAATGGATACTTATGAACACTCCGCACAGCTAACAAGAAATCACTCATCAAAATGATATCTGCATTGACATAACACATAAGTTGATACTTGGCAACATTCTGAGCCAGATTGAATATGGAGCTGACCAGCGGGGTGCCATACTCATTATGCTCTACATCAGGTATGTGTCGTATCCCAAATCTTGATGCAAACTCAGCGGTACCCTCCTCGTTGCCAAATAAAATAACCTCACACTGTGGGCGAAGCAAGAGCCAGCTCCTGATAGCATTGGTTTGGATAACCCCGACATGTCCATGGAACGGTTTGGGAATTGAGAATATAGTTAACATAGTCACGCCATCTTCGTAGCTTTTATTATCAGATGCCATCCTAGCTCGTATTTATCTGGCAGATTGACCTTGACCTTTCTTTGGTCGGGTAAATCAATAACATTATAGTGAACGTCAACGCTAACCGAAGTAAAGTACTTCGAGAATAAACCCAATGCCTCGTCCTTAGTATACGCTTTGGTATAAGGACATCTCTCCCTCCGCTCAGAGTATCTGGAAAGAATCTCATCTAAGCTGAGCCTATCCAGCCAACCCTCTTTCGTCCCTCTTAGATAGACGATGGAGTAGGCATAGAGCAAACTGTCTTTATGATACACCATTGCCATCACCTGACCGCCAGGCTTTAAGACTCTCTTCGTCTCAGCCAGTGCATCTTCAACGTTGGGGATATGGTGCAGTACACCGAATGAATATACGCAGTCAAATGTATCGGTCTTAAAAGGCAAGGCAGTTGCATCAGCCTGAACTACTTGTGAGGGGAGATCGGCTTCCCTCAGCAAGTTACGGGTTAATTTGGTAGCAGTGTGGGTAAAGTCAACACTGATAACTCGGGCTCCATTTCGGGCAAATTCTGCTGAGTCAATTCCCGCTCCGCAACCCAAGTCCAGCACCAATTTCCCAACGAAATTAGCAAACTGAAACACAGAATGCATATAATCTTGGAGAGAATAGCGAAATTCTCGTTTCTGTTCATAATCGAAACCCTCTCCAATAAAACTCATAGGAGGGCTTGCTTCCCAGTATTCTTTAATTTTCCTGTAAGTCACCTTACCTTCCATGCTAGTAGAGGGAATTTAATCCCACAGCCAGATACTCCAGCTTTCGGCTAAACTCTGCCCGGTCGAAAATCCTCCAGCAGTCCAGAAGCATGGGTTTTTTCATACTCTTCCTAAAATCTTCAGGCTTAAGATTTTTGAACTCATCCCAGGGTGTTGCCAGGATGCAGAATTCTGTCTCTTTAAGGCACTCCTCCACTGAGTTTGCATATTTAACGCCTTCGCCCAAAACCTTCTTAGCATTGTTCATCGCTGCAGGGTCATATACAGAAAGCTTCGTTCCCTTTTGTAAAAGAGCCTGAGCTATTTTCATAGAGGCGGATTCCTCAACCACATCAGTATTTGGTTTATAAGTTAAGCCCAGAATGGCAATGTTTTTATCCTTCATTCTGCCAAGTCTTTGCTCAATTAAGCGAACTATTCTATCGACCTGCTCTTGATTTGCCTCATCAGTAGCCAGGGATAATCTTGCCTGACAGCCAAAACGCCCGGCAACGGAGGCAAAAGCTTTATTATCTCTGGGGAAACAGGGGCCACCATAGGCAAGACCTCCGGTGAGGTATTTCCTGCCTATTCTGGAATCAAAACCGAGCATCTGGCTAACCACATCAACATCGCCGCCGGGTATCTTTTCGGCTATTTCAGCCAATGTATTGGCAAAAGTTATTTTCATAGTGATATAGGCATTGAGGGAGATTTTAGCCAATTCAGCATTATAAATGGTGGTTCTCACTATGGGGGGCTGATTCTCACATACGTTGCGGTAGATTTCAGCCAATAGCTCTCCTGACTTAGGGTCTGATTCGCCAATGAGAACCACATCAGGGTGAGTAAAATCCCTGATAACACTGCCCAAAGCGATAAATTCCGGACTATAGCACAAACCAAAATCTTTGCCACATTTCTTTCCTGAGACTCTTTCCAGCAATGGCTTGACTACACCCTCAGTAGCCCCGGGGAGAACAGTGCTGGTAAGCACTACTAAATGGAAGTCATGTTTGTTCTTCAACTCGGTAGCGATATTTTCTGCGGCAATCTCAACATACTTGGTGGAAAAGCTCCCATCAGGCTCGCTTGGAGTGGGAACAACGATAAAGCTGATTTCAGAGTTCTGCAGGGCATGGCGATAATCATCGGTAGCTGATAAATGTCCTTGGGCTGACTTTATCAGTTCAGCCAGGCCCGGCTCATAATAAGGGTTTTTGCCTTCATTTATTGCCTGAATTACATTTTGATTCAGGTCAATACCAATAACCTGATAACCTTTGTTTGCCAGACAAGCAGCTAAAGGAAGCCCTAACTTGCCAATGCCAAACACTGAAATGGAATTCATCAATCTCCCCTTTCAACCATCATCTCGATCCAGCGATAATCTTTCTCCAGACCTTCCTCTAAACTTACCCGGGGGTCCCACCCCAGCACCTTCTTTACCAGAGTCAAATCGGCATTCCGCCCCCTAACTCCTTCGGGCGCCGAAAGGTCATAAGTCTTTTTTATACCTTTCCCCGAAATCCCAATTATGATATCAGCCAATCCATCTACTGAAATCAACCTATCTGAACCGATATTTAGCGGCTTATCGTAGTCAGACTCCATAAGTGCTACAGTTCCTCTAAAACAGTCATCAATGTAGCAATATGACCGTGTAGCTTTCCCATCACCCCATATCGCTATAGAACCAGGATCTGATGCCTCGGCCACCTTTCGGCACAAAGCTGCCGGGGCTTTCTCCCTACCACCCTTATATGTCCCTTCTGGACCATATATATTGTGATATCTGACGATTCTAATATCGAGCCCGTAGTCCGTGTGATAAGCCTTTAGCATCTCCTCGGTAAATAACTTCTCCCAGCCGTAGGCTTCATTTGGGTCTGCGGGATAGACATCTTCTTCTTTTAAGCCTTCTACTTCAGGCTTTGTCTGTTTATAGTTCGGATAGACGCAGGCGCTTGAGGTGAAGAAGAATCTCTTTACCTTATTTCGCACAGATGCCTCAAGCATGTGAGTATTTATTAACACATTGTCATGCATTACATCAGCAAACACTGAGGTGATAAAGCCTATGCCTCCCATGTTAGCGGCAAGATTATAGACCTTATCAATCCCCTCGGTCGCCTTAAGGCAATTCCCCAGAATACGAAGGTCTAGCTGAAGCCTTTCGCTGCAATATTTCTCCTGAATATAGTCATCGAACTTTATATCCGCAATCCTCACAAAATGCCCCTGCTGATAGAGATACCTTGCCAGATGGCTTCCAATAAACCCTCCCCCACCAGTAACTAATATTCGTTCCATAATCGATACCTCCTTTTTTTCCTGTTTGCTCTTTTATTTACAGTTGCTCGCTGAATTCCTCACCATTAGGTTTGAGTTGAGCCGATTGAGGATGGCATTGTATTGAATAACATCGATATGCTCATAGTGTAAACATAAGCGTCAATTAGCCATTTATGATCCTCCCTTCCATACGCCTCTTGACGAGAGTTTTGAGATGAACTGGTTTCTCTCTGCCTCAGGAAGACCGGCGACTGACAGGACAGAAAGGTTCATATATAGTATGTTTTCTGGGAATCCCTGCTCCTCATAGAACGAATTCAGTTCAGTATGGAACTGCCTCTCGAAATCCTCCAAGGAGTAGAAACCTTCAACTTTTCTCACATATCCATTCTCAAAATATAGCAGGTCACGCCTCATCGGGCTCGGCGAGCTTTTGATGGTAACATTGCCGTCACAGTGCGATTGCAAGAGGTCAAGCAGCTCAAAATAATCCATAGGCTCTCCGTCAGCGTGGACATAGGTAAAATCAAAGTAGGCGTCTTGCACTGAAAGAAGCTTTCTTCCCTCAGACTCAATCTCGACCAGTGTAATAACATGTGTGGCATCGCTATTTGGATCACCGATGCTAATTTGGAAAGCTTTATAGCCGAACAACTCGTATAGTTTTGCCAGAGCATATGCGGTTCCCCGACACCATACACCCCCCCTGTCCTCCATAAGTGCTGCATAGATAGCTGGAGTATCTTGAGAATAGAAATTAAAACCTCTAGCATAAGGGTTGGTGGTGCTGGGACGGTCAAGCAATCCCTCTTTATTGCTCCAGTCGGTTGCTCTTGCTGCCCATTGACGAATAAGGCTAACTCTTTGAAAATCGGACGTTTGCTCTTCCTCAATTTGAGGATAGTCACAAAGCACTAGGTTCTTAAGGAGCGTATTTCGCGTTTCAACTTCCAAGCCGTCCAGTTCGATATTCTGGTGGCGAACCGACAAGATTCGGTTGGCGACCTCTTGAGGATGCATGACAGCGATATAACCAGACAGCATACCCACAATCAAGAGCAAGATACTCAAATATTTCCACCAGGCACTCACTTGTCGCTTAAGTTTTCTGTGAAAGAATACTCCTTTTCGCACCGTCATCCCTCTTATTCCGATTCCGAGCACCTCAAGACAAAGCATCCCAGGGCATAGCAATTTCGTAATGGATTCCATGAGCCGGCTGAAGCCTTAAAATTCAAAGCAGTCTCCTTCTCAGCCAACACCCACCGGTTCTGTTTACCCTTGCCCCAGAAAGCCTCCTTCTCCACTGTATAACCTTCAAGTAACCTGGGAAGCCTTTCGGCTCCATAGACCCGACAAAGGGGAGTGAAAACAGCATCTTGCCCCACTGGGATGGTAAGCAGCATCACCCCGCCAGGCTTCATCAACTCCCTGAGGTGAGCCATCGCCTTTAGGTCACCATCGGGGCTGTTTTCCGTCACACCGTATCGCCCTGCTAAACCAACATGCTCCACTGTGGAACAATTAATTATTAGGTCAAAGTGCTTTGTTGGGAGAGATAATTTCAGGATGTCACCATGTATAAACTGAAGCCCAGAATGCACATAATACCAGTGGACTGGCTCAAGGTCTAGTGCGGTTACCTTAAATCCTCCCTGAGCAGCGATAAGCCCCAGGAAACTACCACCAGGACCGAAGTCCAGTGCTTCACCTGGTCCTGAAGGCATTTGCGATGACACCCATGACCACTCAATATCGCGCTCACCAGCAAGATTGGGGGTCCTCATCTTCACCGCAATTCTAACTATTGCTGGGGGGAGCCATGCAGCCACCTTTGCCGTAAATCGGCTATAGTCCATTATCGGTATCCAATTGGAATTTGATACTCTACAAGTTGCTCCATGCCTAGTCCCCATCCTTCGTCATTCAGAACAAAAGGATGCTTTAACTTCATCATTTCCTTACAATGCTCGCTATATAGCTGATAGTCTGTCCTCGGTCGTGTGGCAGACCCTGCTCTCTCATGTGGTTGATGGTAAATTTTATTCGGGTTATCCAGAATTATTTGCCTTAGCCCGGAGCTAGCCGCCATGTAGCATATATAGCCATCTATGTAGGAATGGCTTGGCAGTTCCGGGTAGCCTCGAAGTTCATGCCAGTAACCTTTTGCCATTAAGAAGAAATCACCGGAAGCATTTGTGTGAATCTTGTAGGATTTCTCTCTCATCAATTTTACCTTGTAGCTTAATAGGAGAGGGAGTATGCTTTTCACACTTACATAATCAGAGAGTTTTGGATGGAATGGAACGGTGCCATGGCATCTATTAATTCTGAGTATATGTCCTGAACAAAACCTGAGTTGTTCCTCTATTTGCATATCTGGAGGAACCACGGCGTCAATATCATATCGATCCACTCGATAGAAGCATTCTGGCGAAAGTCTTTCAGATGCCAGGAAGCTGATTAACCCCTCGCTGTAAAGCAAGTCAGGGTTTGTTGCCAGTATATAGTCCCCTCTTGCCCGTCGAATTCCCACATTCTTGGCAATAAACTCGAACATTGGCATCTTGTCTGAATTCGGCAGTCTTTGGTGTATCTCCTGGGGCACTTCAATAATTCGAACCATATCAGGTCTGAGATGCTCAGGCCAGGTTAGAGCGTTTGCCAAGCGTAGGCTATCCTTCGGCGGATTCCATTCCACAATCACCAACTCGGCATTCAAACCACGTTTTTTTCCCAGTACCAACAGGCAGTCGGTAAATAGTTGCATCCGATGTAAGAAATTGCCTCCATAATCATCATTGCGGGCGGCTATTACAAAACTAATATATGGCTTATCAAATATTGACAAAGTTCCCCATTATCACTTTTTCAACAATTGCCAATCGCTCTAACCCAAGTCCGCTTGTGTACTCAAGTAACTCTCAACCGTTTTCTTAAGGCCTTCATCCAGAGTAGTCCTCGGTCCCCAATTCAATACTCTTTTAATCTTAGAATAATCAAGAGCATACCTCATCTGTTCTCCAGGACGATCTGGTAAACAAATTGGCTTAGCCTCTTTGCCTAATATCCCAGCGATCTTCCTATATAAATCGTTAAGCGTGGTTTCAATGCCAGTGCCGATATTAAAAACAGGATACGGGAAATCAGGCGGTAATTCAAGGGCTAAAAGATTAGCGTGTATAACATCATCAATATAAACATAATCTCTAGTCTTGCTACCATCACCCCAAATTTCCGCCTGTTGATTACTGGCTAATTTACGAATATAGTCAGCCATCGCTCCAGTCACTTGCCTAGGGCCATATACCGCTGGATACCGCAGGATAACATGGGGCAACCCGCAGGTAGTCTTGAAAAACTCTAAATAATTTTCGACAGCATGTTTAGCAACTACATACGGAGAGATGGGACTAATAGGCTCAGTTTCACGAGCAGGAAGGTTTTTAGTATTGCCGTAGAGAAATCCTGATGATGAGAAAAGGATTTTTTTAACACCATATTTCTTGGCATTTTGAAGAATATTAACCGAACCAGCAATGCTATCCATATCCATAAGTGGGTTCTCAACTGATTTAGGTACTAAAACATTAAATGCGAAGTGATAAATGAATTGAGGTTTTTCTTTTTCAAAAACACCTTCAACTTTAGGGTCTGCAATATTTAGTTTATAAAACCTTGCCTCGGGATTAAGATTTCTCTCACACCCGGTCACCAGATTATCAATTATAACTACTTCAGCTCCC
>JREQ01005267.1_pt1 | contig 21882 bp, 18 predicted proteins | sample 210151 | NCBI WGS metagenome assembly JREQ01 (sample SAMN03019617, study PRJNA260268) | marine sediment metagenome | biome: Marine; feature: Sediment; material: Clay; isolation source: clay from marine sediments 31 meters below sea floor depth collected from... | place: New Zealand: Canterbury... | reverse complement strand
AATAAATCAAGACAAAGACAATAAAGCGGAGGACGAAAAGAATTTATTTTTATAATCGTCAGACATAATAGTTTGGAGAACGAGGTTTTTAGAGTGCTCTCGAAATCACAAGAAGCGTCTGAAAGAACTAAGCTGCCTATGATGAAGCCTCTTCTTTGGAAAGATAGTATCGAGGCTGTTAAATTGAGTGCGGAGTTCAGTGATTTTAAAGCATTTCGTAGTGAGTTAGAGAGGGCTCTTCCTCAAAATTCGAGCGCTATTAGAGTTAGATATTCGCAAATGATAATAAGATGGTTCTTCCCTACACATTCCATCGATAATTTGCTCACGAAAGTATGGACATTCTACAAAGACGAATTACTCCTACGTGAAATCATGCGCTACCAATATCTGACGATAGAACCAGTAGTGTGCGAGTTCGTGATTCAACATGTTTTAACTCGACCGCCAGGTACCGTGGTGAAGATTGACTATCTTAAAGATTTTCTTATGAAAAAATATGGTGTTGTCAAAAGACATCCTTTAACGGCTCTGAGCTCTGCCATTCGTTACATTGGCTTAGCATCTCGCGGCAAGAATGGAATTATAATTTCCGAGACTAGTTTGCCAAAGACATCACTGTTAATTCTGACACATCATATTTTTGCTCCAACTCCTCGAACAGTAACCTTGAAGGAAATTCTGTCGAACTGTTTCTGGCAGTGCCTTGGAATTCGTGATTCAGAAACTGTTAAGAAAATATTGCACGAGGCAGATGCAAATGGCATTATAACGAAGTATATTGTTGCTGATCAGTTGGAGCAAATTACCACAAGATATTCGTCTGATGAATTTGTTCAGAGGAAGATTCGATTATGAATTTGGAGGAATTTAAAAAAAGTATTGAAGAATTCAAAACGAGGCCTATTCCAGGTAAACATGTCTATGTGTGGAACGATGATAAGAATTCGTTCCTCCTGTTAACTAAGGCTGAATTTACGAAGGAGCTTGATTTGGTATTGGATATTGGAGTTGATGAAAATAGTGCAAACGAAAGAATTGTTCGTCGAGAGGTAGAGAAGGCTTTGAAGAATAGGCTTTCTCAACTCTATTCGGAGGTGCAAAAGCAGGGTGAGCAGCAGATTTTAATGGTGTTGTCGGCCAATCTTCTTGCGAGATACAAAATAGGTTTAACGGTCTTTTACAGTTACTACATTGGGGATCGTACGATGGTTGTCTTCGTAGTTCCAAAACCTAAAGACTTGAATAGTTCAACTTTCCCAGAATACGTTGAGTACGATCCAAATGAAACGTTGAAGTATCTTACAAGTCTGGTAGGGTCTGAAAATGTTGTCGGAGGAAAATAAGATTGAGAAAGAAAATTAGAGATTTGATAAAGGTCAAGGAAGTAGGTGAGACCACACTATCACTTCTGAGAGAGATAAAAATGCACCCTAGAGAGACTGTCGACACCTACATATTCACCAATTCTATTAGGGAGCACTTTGACACTATCCTCGATATCATTGTGAGTGGCCGCGGAGGCGGTTTCTGGGTTCAAGCAGAGTATGGGGCTGGGAAGACACATTTCATTGCTGTCTTGTCTTGCCTTCTGATGGATACAAGTGAAGCACTGTGGAACCTTGTTCGTGATCCAGAAATACGGAACTATAGGTTCAAACTGGAAAAGGCAAAACTTTTCCCAATAATAATCAACCTGAAAGGAGAAGCAAGTCTCGATGAGGGAGAAGCAAGTCTGTTAGGAATTATCGAACGACATATTGAAGAAACTCTTGAGGAGAGAGGACTCAGAGACAAGATCTCAGTAACTACGGCGGATGAAATGGTAGATTGGTACAAAAAATGTTCTAGGGAGCTCAGGGGCACGGTGAATTCTTTTATCAAGGAAACTTATGGAGTGGATCCAAATCGCGTTTCTCAAGAGCAACTCGCCAAATTTGTTGGCGACTATTGTGAAAGAGAGAATATTAGGCCGCGAATATCTGCAACGACGAAAGATAGGGTTAAACACATTTACGATCAGCTTGTCAGAAACGGCTATGATGGTATGCTTTTTGTGATTGATGAATTTGCCACGCTTCAAATGAGACACCCTGAAGAATCTAAGGGATATGCTGCATACGAAGAAGTGCTGGAGACTGTTGCTTGGGTATTGCCAAAAGACCTTCGTCTTAACGTATATATGGTTGTTGCGTCTCATTTGCCAGCTCCAACGAAACTGAAGGAAGATCGTTTCAAGACAATAAATTTGCTTGCAGATAAAGCTGCAAAAGAATATGACATCATTGTTTCACAAAGAGTTAGAGAAATAATCGACGAAAGAAAACCTGAAATTGAACAATATTACCAATACTATTTTGGACAGTTCGATTTTTTGAAGAATGTAAGTAAGGAATACTTTTTGTCAGTTTTCCCTTTCCAACCAAGGAGCTTTGAAGTTATACGAAACATAACAAAAAGAGAATTGCCCACTGCCAGGTCTGGAATAAACATACTCCACGACGTTCTAAATGATGAGTCGATTCTTGACAGAGACGGGCTTGTTGTAGTAAGTGATTTGTTGAAGGGAATGCGCCCACGTGAACTTGAAACCATAATTTATCGTGATTCATATAGATCGTATCAAGCTGCGACTGATGGAATAGAGGATTTAGAGCTTGATAAAGAAGATACCTTAGTAGCTGAGAAAGTTCTTGGGGTCTTGTTCTTGTGGCATCTTGCGTACTTGGAGACGTCGAAGTATCTTTCAGCTCGAGAATTGGCAGAGTTGACTTTGATTCCTTCTGATATCGTTAAGGGTGAAGATTTGGTTGAGAGCGTATTGATCAAGTTGCGTGATCTTCCGCAAGTTGAATTCTTAGAGGAAAAAGGAGCGATTTTCAAGATTACGGGAGAGAAGGCTATTCGGCCTTCGAAGATCTTTCAAGAAATAAAGAAGAGAATACGCACGCGCGCTGATCAAGAGTACAAGATTCAGGATTGTTGGGAGAGGAGTTTGGTTTTTGCTCCCGAGCAAATTTTCGGGCGCAGTGCCCTATTTTCTGGACATTCTTTTGATCAGAGGAAGAAATATCTAATTGAGTTTCAAAAAGTGGAATATCCAGGTGAAGTGATAGTTGCGAGAAGTTGGAGGCCAGAGTATGGTGATCCTTTAAAAGAAAATTTTCATTTTCGTTTGGTATTTCTTTCTAAGAACATCAAATTTGACGCCAAAAAGCTGAAAGACAAAAGAATCGCTGTTTGTATACCTGGCTCTTTAAGCGATTCGGCCAAAGAAGCTGCGTTGAATTATCTGTCAATTGCAGAGATGGAGACCGTCTACGCCTCCAAAGCTGATCCCGAAGCTGAAGAGATCCGCCAATGGGTGAAGACTAAGAAGCGAGGGTATGTGGATGCTTTGCTTCTAACACAACTTGCACAGTTCAGGGACGGAAAGGTAAACACGCAGCAGTTTTTGGCGCTAGACGAAGAGAAAGTTTTTGCCACAGACTCTTTACAAAGGATTTTCAGTGGCGTTGTAAGGGCTTTGTTGAGCAATGCGTATCAGTCTGCGCGCGCGCTGTTTGATTCATCCTTGTTTAAGAAGAGTTTCAGCTCAAGTGACGCTAAGAAGGTATTCGTGGGGCTTCTTCGAGTGGATGCTAGGCCGGCGGCAGTTAGCGCTTGTGACAATTTTGCAGTGGGTCTTGGTTTTTCGAAATCTGGATCTCCTCAAGTGTTTAACCCAGAAAAAAGCCTGATTTTTGAGTTTTTCAGAAAGAAGTTGGACGAAAATAATGGAGAAGTTGCAATTTGGAAGTTATATCGAGAGTTTGGATCACCACCTTACGGGTTAACTAAAGAGATTCTTACGCTGAGTCTTCTTTGTTTTGTTAGGTATGGCGATCCCAGTGTTGAGATACGGTTGAAAGATGATCACAGACAGCCAATTCGGACCGGCAAAATAACCTCTTTTAATGTGCCTCAGGTGGAATGGCGGGTAAGGTTTGAAGATGACTTTGATGTGCTTGGACGCAGTACTGAAGTTAGTTGGAATGATGTCTTGCCATTTGCGCGTGTTATTGCTCCAGAGCAAGAGTTGAAGATCGCTACAAAGCCTGAAGGTATTTTGGAACAAGAAAGGCACTTGTTGCTTTCTTTGAGATCTATAAGTGAAAAGATCCCTCAGATGACAACAAATCTGAAAACTCTTTCGAGTGGATTTGGGCAGAAGCTTGCTAAGTTGGAGTGCATCGACAATATTAAGAAGATTTGCGCCGCCCAAAACTATGCTGAGTTTAAAGAAGCTGTGGTGGAGGTTTTTGAATCTGATGTTGCTGCTTTCAGAGCTGATGTTGGAGTTTTCAGAAATCTTGTAAATCTTTCTGATCAGGCTACTGTGTTGCTCACTATGAAATCTTACATAGATGATGCCGTTCTGCCACAGGAAAAAACGGGTCTTGTCAAATCGAAAGATTCCATTCGGGATAAACTTGATTTGGGTTCTTTTCTTGCTGATATATCAAGGTTGGAGGAAGTCAAAAAGCAGTTTGAAGAGTTCAAACGACAATATGGTCCCCTTTATCAAATTCATCATAGAGACTACTATGTTAGTGTTAAGAGAGCTAGAGAACAATTGAATGGTATTGCTGGCAAGGTTGATGCTGTTGCGAAGCTAAATATGTTGAACTTGAATTTGCCAACAAGCAAGGCGGAGTACTATGAATTGCTTGCGAGGATGAAGGAATGTGGTCTGTCCGATCCTGTTCTGGTTGATACTTCATCTATCTGTAAAGGCTGCAAGCTGACATTGATAGAAAAGCCTGATGTACATGAGGTCAATTCCTTGGTGAAAAAAGTTGATGAGAGCTTCAAGTTAGGAACGAATAGATTGGCTAAGGTAGTGACAAAGCCCATTTTGGATCTAGATAAGGAAAAGAAGCTTGGGAAGCTAATGAAAACCATTAAGTCTAATGATTCATCAGGGTTTGTGAAGGTTCTTACGGATCCCATGATCGAGTATCTGTTAAGGCTTTCCGAAGAGTGTAACATTGAGACTATACGCGTTTCACTCTCGAAGTTTGCTCAAAAATATGCACTTGTTGAAGAAGATCGCGTCGAGGAAGTTGTGAAGGCTTTTCGAGAGGTACTTTTGACGGAGATTGAAAAAGCGAAGAAGGGCAAGCCTGGCAAGAAGATTAGAATTGCACTCGGTGAGTAGATTTGACCGAGTATGCTATTGCAGAAGATTTGCAGAAAGTTACAGATTTTGTGAAAAGATATGGCAAACCGTACGATTCACAAAATGACAACTACCGAAGGGAACCTTTTGCGACAGATGTAAGAGCAGGAAAAACTTCTCGTGTGTACAACGCGCATTCTTATCATACAAAGGTCCCTCCCAAAGGAATTGAATCATTCATAAAACATTATACAGAACCTGGGGATTTAGTGCTTGATCCATTCTGTGGTTCTGGAATGACTGGTGTTGCAGCTCTAACATTTAATCGCATACCCATCTTGGTAGAACTCTCCCCTATTGCAACTTTCATCACCGCCAACTATTGTATATCTGTTGATCTGGATGAATTTATCCGACTAGCAGAAGACCTTCAAGCACGAGCCAAACCGCTAGCTGATTGGTTATATGAAACTCGATGTCGCAAATGTGGGAAAACGTCGATAACAGAATACGTAATTTGGAGTGATGAATTTCAATGCCCACGGTGCGACGCCCGTTTCTTACTTTGGGATGTTGCCGTCGATAAACTCGGCAAAGTGAGCAGAGAATTCTTCTGCCCTACCTGTGGAAGAGAACTGCGAAAGACAAATTGCAAGAGAGTGAACTCCAAGCCCGTTAAAGTAAATTATAACTGCCCCAGATGCAAACGGCAGGAAGCCAATATAAGCGAATTCGACTTGGCAAAGCTTGCCGAGATCGAAAGAAGATGGACAAGAATAAACAGCGACGATCTTCCTCCTGACACCAAAGACAGTTTCTGGCCCGTTGACGAGAACCTAAAGCCTCTCTGGTTTCCTTCTAACAGGATGCCTGACGGTGATGAAGCTAGACGAAACGATAAAATCGGGATAACTCACGTCAATCATTTCTTCTCGACTCGCAATTTGTGGTTTCTTGCTTGGTTTTGGAATCAAATTCCAAAAATGACTAAAAACGATATTATGAAAAATAAACTCAGATTTGTGTTCACATCAGTTCTTACAATTAGCTCCAAAATGGGGAGGTATGGCAAGAGGACAGGTAATGTCTCTGGGACATTGTATATACCTTCTCTAATAAAGGAGATGAATGTCTACAGATTCGTAAAGAGGAAGATTTGGGGGCCTAAAGGAGTTTATCCTGCCTTTAAAGAACTATGGAACTTGATTGGGAGAGAACAGAGGTTCATCGTTCTGACACAATCCGCCACTGACCTCTCCAATATACCATCCGATTCTATTGACTATGTTTTCACAGATCCTCCATTTGGTGGCAATTTAATGTACTCTGATCTGAATTTCTTATGGGAAGCGTGGCTAGGTCAATTCACTGACATAGAGGAAGAGGCCATCATTAGTAGGAAACAAGGAAAGGGCGTTAAAGAATACAAACAATTGATGACCGCGTCATTTCATGAAGTCTATCGTATTTTGAAGCCTGGGCGTTGGATGACTATGGTTTTCCACAATTCCAAAGGAGAGGTGTGGCAAGCCATCCAAGAAGGCCTAGCAGAAGCCGGCTTTGCAATCGGCATGATTGGAACTTTCGACAAGAAACAAAGATCCTTCAAACAAGTAACCTCAAGCGGCGCTGTAGGCTATGACGTCGTAGTCAACTGCTACAAACCTAAAGCAACGGTCAAAAACGGCATCCAAGGAAAAACAACTGAAGAAGCGATAATAGGATTTATAGCGGACAAACTGAGAGAACTCCCATCAACCCCCAGCGACGAAAGAACAGACAGAAAGCTTCACAGCAAGACCATAGGATTCTTCATGCAACAGAACAAACCCCTCAAAAAACTAAGCCACGAAAACTTCCAAAAAATCCTCAAACGGAACTTCAGAGAGATCGACGGCTACTGGTACTTACCTTACCAAAGACCCAAAACAATAGGCCAAAAAAGACTCTTCGGATACATCACAAATGAAGCAGAAGCAATCGAGTGGCTAGAACCATTCTTGAGAAAAACACCGCGCAAATACGGTGACATCGTACCAGACTTCTTCAAGGCCCTCGGTCCAAACCAACTCAAAAAGGACTTGCAACAAATCCTTGAAGAGAACTTTGTGGAAGAAAACGGAGTATGGCGGAACGCAACCACTGCTGAAAAAGAACGTTTAATTAGAAAAGTCACTGATAAAACGGCTCGCCAAATAGACCAATTCCTTAAAGGCACTATAGAATACACACCAACCAACACTGAACTATGTAAATGGATAGAGTTTTGTTACGCCAACGGCCTATACCAAGAAGGTGCAAAACTATTCCAGTACATAAACGAAAACGCGATAGACCCTGAACTTTTCAAGAAAACAAAGAAAGTAGCTGAAATATGCAAAATCAAATCATGGAGGTAGAGATGCCGCGGAAGCAATTCGCGAATGTCTGGTAAGGAGATTAAATTATGGGCCCACGCAGAATGCAAAGACGAGCAAAATATGAAACACTCCTTCAACTAATCAAAAAGGATTCAACACTTACTTTAAAAAAAATCCAAAAAAAGCATCCTGAAATTTCTTCGGGAACATTTCATTCAACAATGAACACATTGAGTAAACATAATTTGGTGGAAAAGATTCCACTGGGCAAAAGAAGGATTGCTTACCAGAGAACAAGCGAGTATACTATAGAAAAAGGGAGAGAGATTCTGAAAACACACTTCCAAGAAACAACGAAAAAATATAAAAAGGAAGTCATGAGGCCAGAGTCGCTTCAAACAAACGAAGAATTTACAACTTCTGAATTTGGAAAGGTAGTCAACGCGTCAGTGATTCCAGGAGCACACCGTGCACAAAGAAAACGAAACCCCTCGTGGTGCGACGCAGCCTACCAAATCCTAAAAGCTGAAAATAATCCTCTAGGGGCAACCGCACTAACTGAAAAAATAATGTCTGCACGACTAGTTAAATCAAAAAGCAGGAATCCCGTAAACACGGTCTACACTTGTATATTCCAAGACATGAAAAACAAAGGCACAAGATCGCGCTTCTTGAAATTCGGCCGAAAGATCGGACTAGTTGAATGGGCCGACAGATATCTCGGTGAATATGTCCAAAGTGAACTGCAAGTTGCCACACAAACACGCTTCTGGGAACGCTACAAATTCAAGGAAATTCCAAACAAGGAACTGCTTTCATCTATTAGGGGTGAGATACATGAAATAAGGGCTTTCCTAAAAGGAGACCCCACCATCGAACCAAGCCAAGAGAAACTATGCTTCTGGGTCTGGTTCTGCTATCAATTTAGCCTCTACTGGGAGGGAGCCTTGGTATTCAGAAGAATCAATACGTTAAAGGTTTCACCCCCACTATACCAAATCATCAAGAAAATGGGCATAATCTGCGAAAACAGGAGAGAATAGCAGGTGAAGAAAACAATCCAAACAGTGACGGACTACTTTGAAAGCACCATAAGCGGCCTACCCTTAGCAACAAATCTTGTCCTTACACTAGACCCCGACAGATTTCTCAACTTAAACAAAGAATTTACAGACACTAACGGAAAAAAATGGCAAGTGATACACTACTTCGGAAATGACCTAACATTCAGAAAGGAATACTCAAGCATATCAAAAGATCGAAGAACACCAATAATCCTTTGGATTACATATCCTCCCAAACGCGAGGAAGTAAAAATAAACCTGAGCTACATCTATGACATCATAGAGAAAACGGAAAAAACAATCGATCTATCAATTCATGATGTCCTAGACGAAATAATACATGGAGAGACATGGCCTGATGAACTTTTCAAGTATGCCCAAGAGATCGGCAATGAACTTTCCCACTTTAAATCTCTACATCAAACACTACGAAAACAACTACCACCGAAAGCTCCCCTAAACATCAATCACGCAAAGGCCCTAGTTATTGCCTTAAGAAAACCTCAAATTCCAATAGAAGAACTAATTTTTGGCAGCATAACTCCTGAGGAAGCCCTAAACAAGTACATTGGACTAATCCTCTCTTACGACGTTGACAGAGATGACACCAAGCTACTCCGAGAAATCGTCGAAAGCAACCTCCCACAGGTCACCTCAGAAATTGCCCCATGGCTAGAACTCGACAACCAAGACCTTGCAGCCTTTCTGTATCTTCTGGACATCGCCAAAAGATATCACATTCCAAATCCCATCGTCCAACTAAAAGGAATCGGACTATTAAGCTTCGACCCAGACCCTCTTGACCGCCAAAAAATAGCAAAAGTCCTTGAAAGCACCACTTCCCAACCAAACCTCAGACTATGCATCATGAAGATAGCTGAAAAAAAGCTGGGAGCAAAAGAATTGAGCAAACTTATCGATTGCATAAACCTAAAAACCCCAACACTGATCGCACAGGCAATTCGGAAAGAAAAATGTCCGTTGTTCGTGTACACTTTATCCATTCACTTCTTAAAGGAAACAACAAAAACCAAAGAACTTGACTCAAAAGACCTAAACTGGGCACGCACCCTAGACAATCATCCAGTTATCGCCGAAAAGATAGAGACTAAGTTTTCTCAGCGAGCCATTGACATACTTCATTTCTTGGCTGGTATGGCCTCGATTCTTCATGCTGTGGTAGAGACATTTGAACCAAAAAATGATCTGGCCACCATAATAGATTGGTACAAAGACAGTGGAATTTTCAAGGTCGAGCTCACCATTGCAAGCGTCAACAGAGATCTTAGAGCAGTCTACGATGATGAACTCCGCAAAACTTTGACACAGCAGCTTTCAAAGGTTAGGAAACAAGCAACAAGAAAACTCGAAGCTGCAGATCTCAACCTCGCTTCTCTCATAGAAAAAAACTGGAAAGGATACCTGTTTCACCCAAGACTTGCAATCAATATTCTTCATGATTACATTCTCAATAGGGATATCACCCCAACCAAAGCAAGAAGGATTTGGATCTTAATTTTTGATGGTATGCGACTTGACACTTGGGAAGAAACAGTTAGACCAATTATGTCCTCAAAATTTGAGGTCAAAGAAGAAAAATTGTATATAACAATGCTGCCTTCCGAAACAGATGTTGCTCGAGTGGCAATCCTTGCCGGGGCATCACCTCTGGATTGGGCAGACTATGAAGGGCGATACACTTCTGATCATAACATCCTAGCATCAAGATTATTTCACCTTTCAAGGAGCGAAGGAAAGCAGAAATTGAGAGTTACAGTAAGTAGCGAAACCGATTATGGCCAAAGAAGGCTTGACGAAGGTGAATTTCTCTACAATGTCCTTATTTACAATCTGAGTGACGACTGGATTCACACTTTCAGAGGCGATGTTTGTAGTTTGAATGACAACATAAGAGAAACCCTGAAGAAGGAAATCTTGCCAGATCTAGAACGAAGGATTGAGGAGGAAGATTTTGTCATCTTGACCAGTGATCACGGTTTTATCGAGCTTGCATCCGAAGATGGAATGCTAGTGGACACAAGGAAAAGTTATAGCCGAAGCCACCAAACCGAGAAAAAACCTGTTGTTGCATACCGCCTCTTGAAAAACCTGCTACACTCTGGTGGATACCGAATAGCTTTCAACGATTATGAGTTCTTTACCGTAGCTAAGGGGCGAAAATGGTTCTCTCGTCCGAGAGGAAGATACTCCCGTTATGCGCACGGTGGCATATCTCTCGAGGAAATGGTTGTGCCAGGGGTGTTGATTGGGAAAATTACCATTCCTAGAGTCGAACTATCCTTGAGATGCCCAGACTCCGTGCAGTTACTTGAGGACGTTTCCTCAAAGATAGATATCGAATTAGAGAACATAGGCAATACTGAAACCGAATTTGTGCTAATCATTGCAGTTAACACTGGTGAAAAAGAGAAATACCACGGCGCATTACTTTCCAAAGAGACCCAACACTTTAGTTTCACTTTTGCAAAACCTAATCTTAGAATGAAGCATCTAAGAATTGCTCTTTCATACAGAGACGCAGATGGAAAGATGACACAACCAAAAAGTAAAATCATTCCAATTTCAGTAAAAGAAAGGAAAGACAAGGTCGAATTTAGGTTCGGTGGGCTCGATAAACTAGGAGAGTAGGGACTCTTGAATGCATTAGACAAGAAAATCCTTTCAGTGTTTGGCGATCGAGTAATACTTAAACCCTTGACACGCTGGAACGAGGCTTACAAAGAATTCCCTCGCTATGTAATGGAGTACCTTGTCGCAAAATATGTAGACCCCAATAATCCTATAATTGGCCAAAAGAAGATAGACAAAATAATAAATGAGCACTATGTGGAAAGCGGAGAAAAGGAGTTAATCAAGAGTAAGATAAAGGAGCTGGGTGAGTACATTCTTCTGGGCCAGCTACAAGCTAGACTTGATGCGAGTAAAGACCATTATTGGGTTGAAGTGCCAGCGCTTGGTGACAATTATGTCCGAATCAACATGAAAGTACTAAAAGAGTTTGCAGATGCTCTACTCGGAGCTGGTGCCTGGGGAACAATGACCGTTCAGTACGACCCAAAATACCAGATCAGACGTAGAATATATCCATTCTACATCTTCGAATTTACCCCTTTTCAAGTAACTCGTCTGAACCTAGATGACTACATAGAGAAACGAGCGCAATTTTCTACCGACGAATGGCGCGATCTCCTTGTACAGACCATTGGTTTCAATCCGGAACGATACTCAGAGAGAGAAAAACAACTTCTTCTTCTTCGCCTAGTGCCTTTCGTAGAAGCAAACTACAACATGATCGAATTGGGTCCAAGGGAAACAGGGAAAACATACACATACCGAAACACTTCAAGCAAATCCTTCGTAATCTCTGGCGGCAAGACTACACCTGCAACATTATTCTACAATAAAGCAACTAGGAAATTAGGCATACTCGGTCAAAAAGAGCTTGTATTCTTCGACGAAATCGCAAATACAAGCTTCTCAGATCCTGACGCAACAACCAGCATTCTAAAAGACTATATGCAAACTGGAAAGTTTACACGCGGAAGCCAAGAATTTTCGGCACAAGCGAGTATCGTACTCGCGGGAAACATCGAAGTCGATCTCGAAAAAAGAACACCCACTGGAGCCTACGAACATCTGTTTGCTATCTTACCACAAGAGCTACAAGATGTTGCATTCTTAGATCGTATACATTGCTTCCTTCCAGGATGGGAAGTCCCAAAAATTGCACCCGAAAACTACGCAACAGGCTACGGTTTCATAACCGATTACCTAGCCGAAATCTTCTCCAGATTTCGAAGAAGAAACTACCAAATGATAGTTGATGCACACGTCGATTTCGGAAGGATGACAGGCAGAAATCAGGACGCCTTGAAAAAGACGACTGCAGGACTTCTAAAATTGCTATTTCCTCACAAAACAATCGAGACTGTGACAGACGAGGAACTTAGGATGTGTCTGGAACTAGCGATTGAATGTCGTCAGAGAATACTGGATCAGCTGGCCATTATTTCTCCCGGAGAATTCAGAGGAGTCAATCTCCGAAAGAATGTAAGAATCCAAGGAGGCTTGGCACTACGCCCTGATTTGGAAGAAGCCGCGCAAGTGCATCGCGTTCAAATGTTTAAAGAAATCGAAGTGTTCGAGCGCGAGTTGAGAAAGTTTATCGAAAAGGAACTAAGAGCAAACTTCTCTAACACATGGCTAAAAGCTGCAGTGCCAATAGAGATTCGCCAGCTTTGGCAAGAACGAAGAGAAGGTGACCTCAAAGAGGGAAGACAGCCAGAAGAAAGTTTGATTTCATATTCTGACTTCTCGGATTATGAGCTTATCATAGTTCGCAATTGGAAAAATGTCTTCGCAAAATTCTTCAAGAACAAAGAGAAGCTCCAAAACTATCTTCGAGATCTCAACAATTTATGCCGAAAAACAACAATGCATGCCAGAACTATTACTGAAGACGAGATCGGCCACGGGAAAGTCCTAATTCGGTGGATTCAATCAAGAATATCGCCATTGCACGAACGAGAATGACTACCAGTTCATACTTCATGAAATGGGAACTCCAATGCTAAGTTGACTGAAAGTTTTGTGAGCCCTAGTCACATGCGAAGCAACTATTCCATTTCTATCTTCTTTCTAGTAATCACTAGTCTCGGCTTTGGCCCTAATTCTACTTTCACATTTACCGTTTCCGAGTATTGCCAGCCAAGTCCATTAGCACGAGGGCGAGCGCGTATTTTAAATGGAAATTGAGAATCTTCTGCCAAGTCTTTGGGGATGTATATCAAGTACTTGCCGTCTTTCCTCTTAAATAACCTTCCAGTCCCTTCTAAAACCATCTTTCTCATCACCTATTTATGTACATATCAAAGCAATACATGAAAACCGATTTTTATAAATTGCGTACAGCTAATCAAGGAGCGCATACAGAAATAGAAGAACAGGCGATCACAATGACTGAAAACGAGGAAAAAGAAGAACACCATTGCGAAGTTTGCGGTCAAAAAATAAGTAAGGAAGAATATGAAGACTACCATGGACTCTGCTGGGAATGTTGGGACGACCAAATGACAGAAGAATGTGAATTCGAAGAAGACATAATCTAAGCGAAATAAGAACTAGTTTAAAAACGTGAACATTAAATGGTCAAATGTGCAGATTGCGGAAAAGAGGTCTCTGAAGATAGCGTTGTATACTGTGACATGTGTGGGGCTCCTCTCTGCAAAGAATGCGGAAACCTAGGATTGTGCCTTACCTGTGCTGAACTTTGGGAAGCCGAAATAGACCTAGAAGACATGGAAACAGAAGAAGAATTCTAATGTTCACTTATCCTGCGCGTGCATATCCATTTCAGGTTAAACAGGTTTACTCAAGCTTTTCTGCTTGATAAAGACCCGGGATTAGACAACCCTGTTTGACCGTTGCTTTAAGGCTACCGCGCGCGCCAAGAACTTTTTCGTTCGCATCAAAGCATATTTATATAAAACAACGGTTCTGTTAAGTCTTAGGCACGTTTGAAACCCTGTTAACTGTCGGCACACGAAGAATTATTTTAGATTTCCTGCTAAGGGTTCTGTTACCTCTTCGATTGATCTGATTGTCTTGTGAAGGTGTTACCTTTCGGTTGAGATTATTTATATGGTTGCAAGTTTCAGGTTCTGGTGCATCTTCGAGTGTTGAGTGGTAAATCCTTTCGTGCGCAGTGAGTGGTGTGTATTCGAGTGGTTTGAATTTTTGTTTCGTTAAGGCATGGGTAACTTGTTTTTGGAACCTTAAAGGTTAAATTTCTGTGAGGGTATCTCATTCATCGGATGTTGGACTCCTATGTCGCCCCCTGAGTTGGTAGAGGAAAGCTACCCATTCTTCCTCGGTCATCCTTTTTGTTTTAGGTAGCCATTTTTCTCCCAGTGAGTTGAGAGCAGTTGCCTGCCACCAAGAGAAGTCATCAGCATAACGCACGACAAAAGCAGAAATTCCTGCACGGTCGCTCAAGTCCTTCAAGGCCCGATATGACGGATGTGTGAATTGGGGCTGAGTAGCCTTTTCGTGCTTATATTCCACTAATGCAATAGCCTTCCCTACATCATATTCTAGAAGAAGAAAGTCTATATCTATTGCTGGACAATCCCAACCCCATTCCCGATGTTTTCTGCTTATTCTTTCGTTGCGCCATCCAGTGCGTTCTTTCCTAACGGGTCGAGCATCACTCATAGCTTTGAACAACCCTTCTCCGACAAGTCTCAAGAGCGTTCTCATCAATATCGGAGCCAATAAACTTACGACCTAAGCGAATAGCGACAACAGCTGTTGTTCCACCACCAAGGAAGGGATCGCAGACTACATCATCAGGCTTGCTGAAGGCTTCTACCAATCGGCTTATACCACTTTCGCTCTGACCCCAATGGTGAAATCTCTTGTCATTATCATTCACATCAGATTTAAAAACATCTCCGTGCCAATCCTTATCTTCATATTTGCCTTTCGTAAGCCAGATAACAGGTTTCCAGAAAGTGTTAATTTTGCGAGGCCAGATTTGAGGAGATTGTCCGCCTGGAGTAAGGTAAGCTAAAGTCCAATGATAACTCATTTGCTCGCCGAGAAGTCTGAAAACCTCTGGCAAGTATGATTGCCCCACCATGACGAGGAGGGGCTTGCCTGGCTTAAGAGCCTTAAAAGCAAAATGAGCCAAAAAGCTAAAACACTCAAGATATTCCTTAGAATATGGCGGGTCTGTGATAATAACATCAACCGAGGACTCTTTGACGGTAGTAACCATCTCCTCTATACTTGCCTTCATTAAAACAAGCTTGCTATCCAAAGCATCTTTTGCTTTTTCACCGATTTCGAGACCTTTTGCCCTTTCAGCCTCTCTCTCTTTAAGCCGTCTACTGCGAGCTTCCATAGCCTTGGCCTGAAGAATAATAGAGGGATCCCGCAAAAGCTCTTCCTTCGCCTTTTCCATAGTTTCTTGTTCAATACGTTTTCTCTCAGTCTCAAGCCTCTTCCTCGTCTCTTCCTCAAGTCGTTTTTTCTCTTCTTCAAGCTTACGTTTCATCTCTTCTTCAAGACGTTGTTTTTCCTCTTCTTCTTTCTTCTTCCTTTTCTCCTCTTCAATCTCCCTTTGTCGTCGTTTCTTAGATTCATCTACCTCTTTTCCTAAAGTAATTAACTGCTCTCTCATCTCAGCGGGATTCTGCTCCAAAGAATTTTCAAGCTCGATTAACCGCTCACCGAAACCGATTACGTCAATAATCTTGCTTGCACCATCAATCTTTTTCTTAGTGGCGTTAAGAGATTTTCTTGCTTGGACAATTAGTTTCTGCCTTTTCTCTTCGGCTCTCTGCTCAGGGGTCTTACGTTTTTCCGCCTCTTTTTTCAGAGCTTCAGATGCCCTCTCAAGCTCTTCTGGAGTTTCAGGCTCTTTCACTTCAGGTTTTCCAAGTGCCTCCCTTGCTTTGTCCTCCCTCTGTTTAGAAACTTCCAGTTGTGTAGCGACTTTCTTAGCCTCTTCGACTTGTCGCTTTTCTAAATCAGTAAAATAATCGTCAATGATGTTCTCAAATTCCCTTTGCGTCAAGCGACGTTCAATTGCCTCGTCTATTATTTTTATAACTTCCGTCTCATACGAGACGATTTTATCATTAATTAAGCCTTTACCATAAAGATATTCAAATTTTTGAAAAGCAAATTCTCCTGTCCACATGTAATTCTGATATTTCTCGGGGAGTCGAAAAATTGCCAGCAATCGGTTAACTTGTTGCTTACTGTATCCATGTATTCTGCCTATAGCCGATCCACTCAAACCTTCATTTTGATGGTTCTTGAAGTGTTTCGCCCTCTCCTCAAGGGTATACTCCTTGCGTTCTGTGTTAAATCTCCAAGACAGAGCGTCGGCTTCTTCATCAGCATATTTTAGGATTAAGCAGGGAACAGTTTTGATGCCTTCTTGTTTTGCGATTCGCCAACGACGTTCTCCATCAATAAGTTCCCAATGATGTTCCACTTGCCTGATCTTCAAGGGGTCACGTATCCCATATTTTATGATGCTACCTCGCAGTTCCTCTAAGTCGAAATCAAGCCTCGGTTGATATGGGCTTGGTCTTATTTTGTCTACTGGAATTTCTGCTATCTCTAATGTTTGGGTTTGACTCATTTCTCCTCACTCTTTTTTAGAATGGTTCTTGGCGATTTTTATAAGCCTTCTTATTACGTCATCGTAGGTTTCGCCCATTTTCCCCCGTTCTCTCAATTCGTCTCTTATCTCTTTAGAGATTTGAATGGTTGTTACGTCTTCTTTAGCCATTTCCGACACCTATAAGCCCTATAACAATCATGTCTATTTAAGTTTTACCATAACGACAATAACATTTATATGCTGTAACTGTTATAGTAACTATAGTGATTAAGGATGTTAAGTCTTCAAGAACTTGAGAAACTCCGTGAAGAAAGAGGCTTGGAAATCGTTAACAATCATAAGAATCACATACGAAGAGTCGATGCCCTTTCTTATCGGGTTCTTTCTCAGAGTGGAAATGGCAGTTATCTTATTTCGCAAGTGGAAGATGGTTGGAGTTGTGAATGCCCTGACCATCAATTTAGAGTTGTCAAGTGCAAACATATTTTTGCTGTGGAGTTTTCTATTGCCTTAAGGAAAGAAGTTTCAAGCAACCTTGTTATTAAGCCTTTGAATCCTCAGATTTGCCCTTACTGTCAATCAGAGGAAATCGCAAAGCGTGGTGTAAGACACAACAGTTATGGAGATATTCAGAGGTTTTCTTGCAAAGTTTGTGAGAAATGGTTTGTTATCAATTTAGGCTTTGAAAAAATGAAAGCTTCTCCACAAGTCATAACCTCAGCAATGCAACTGTATTTCTCTGGAGCCTCTTTCAGAAATACTGCTAAGTTTCTGAGACTTCAGGGAGTGAAGGTTAGTCATGTTGCAGTTTACAAGTGGATCAGTAAGTATGTGGGATTGATGGAAAAATACATTGACAAGCTTAGACCGCAAGTTTCTGACACTTGGAGAGCAGACGAAGTTTGGGTAAAAATCAAGGGAGACATGAAATATCTCTTCGCAATCATGGACGATGAAACCCGCTATTGGATAGCTCAGGAAGTTGCAGAATCCAAATTCAAACATGACGCAAGAAAACTGTTTCAGTTAGCCAAGAAGGTTACTGGAAAGAAGCCCATGACTATGATAACTGATGGTCTCCCTGCTTACCGTGACGCTTACAAAAAGGAGTTCAGGACTCTTCGTAAACCAAGAACAGAACACATTCGCCATATCAAACTGAGAGGCGATAGGGATAACAACAAAATGGAACGATTGAATGGGGAAATTAGAGATAGAGAAAAGGTCATGCGTGGACTGAAAAAGAAGGATACACCAATACTCACAGGATACCAAATCTTTCACAACTACATTAGAGAACATGAAGGGTTAAATGGTAAGACTCCAGCAGAAGCATGTGGAATAACTATTGAAGGAAAAAACAAGTGGATGACTTTAATCCAAAATGCAAGCCGTGTGCCGATGGTTAACAGGGGGAAGCATGAGACGAAGACTTAACAGAACCTGCCAGAAGACGAATTGATTTACTATGCAGATATCACTGATTACAAGGATATTATCTTTAAAAATTGGAAAATATTTGCGAATAAGTTTAACAGAATAAACTTAAGCAAAGAAAAAATCGAACATGGTATGAATGAACTAAACAAGATCAGAAGGAAAGTTATGCACCTCAGAGACATCAGGCCACACGAAGCGAAAACATTGCGCTTGTATATAATTCCTGAATTAGAGAAAATATTCCAATGATCGTACTCCCGCTTCAACAAACATTTATGTTCAGATTGCAAAACCAATTCTCTCCGGCGCACGCATCCATCAATATTCATCTGGTTCAAGCCATTCTTAGCCAAGGTCTTAATGCAGCCTCCAAAGAAACGCAGGGAATAGAAGATTTCTCCTCAAGCCATTAATGCGACCTCAGATAATACACTGCCTTATCGTCAGCGATAGAAGGAGGTGAATTATCAGGTATGAAAACCAATGAAGAGCTTAGGGAAAGACTTGAGATGTTAGATCATGAAAGCCTTGTAGATCTATATAAAAAGATCTTTACACCCAAAGATCTAAGTAAATCAGAAATAGTTGATAGCATTGTAACTGAATGGGCAAGGATGGGAGAGCACCGTAGACGCGTAGATGAAGCAGCGTCAGTTATATAGCCTTTGTAGCTGATGCAGCCTTGTATTGCTCAACATAAGGCGCGCGTACTAAGATCGTGTTCCTGAAGCTTTTTTATGCGCGCGCGTGTACTTTCTGAATCACGGTGCGGTAGGCAATGTGCGGCTTGGATCACCATAAAGAACAAATGCCGGCCAGGTGGTAGCTTCATCAGCTTTTTTACCGTAAATCAATCCATCTCGGGCCTTTTTTAATGCATATCCTATTGACCCACGTTGAACAATTGACTTGTAAAAAGTCCTTGCAAAGACTTTAGAAGGCTCATCAAACACTGACCAAAAAGTTCCAATGACGTTTTCTGCTCCAAGATCAACAAATGCGTCCACCAGTCCAGAACTGTAGATCTCTTTAGCAGTTTGACATGCATTCAGAAATGATAAATATGGTGCACCTCCAGCGCTTTCAAAACAATCCCTCAAATCCTCAGCAGTCAAAAAACCATCCGCTAAAAACAGAACTCCCTTTTCACCTGCCCGAGAATGCATTCTATATGCTCCATGACCTGTAAAATGAAAGATCGAAACTCCCTTCTTCAGCAGGTTCTTGACCGCCTCAACCGTCGCATTCTCCCCTGAAAGAAAATGGACTTTATAGCGTGACTTCTCAAGTTGTATTCTGACAGATCTAGCTTCTGACACGCAATGGTTCAGTTCCTCAAGTTTGCATTCTGGCCAGTCATAATTCAATCCCACAACAAGCACATCTCTGTGCACAGGCTTTGACTGAGGAATGTACTCATAAGGTGGATTAACAACCTTTCTCCCTACAGCAAATCTTGTGCAAAGAAAATCTTCACCATCAAATGCAAACTCCCAAGGAAATTTTCGAGTGCGTGTGTCCACCTGTAAAGTGAGATTGCTCCCATATTCACCAAGACTACCGAGATCATTAATTGGAGCTCTAGTGGCCTTGCTAATAATCCTGAAAAGCTTTCTGCCTGTTTTCTCTAAACGTCTTCGTGCCAATTTGTTTTTTTCCCGCATTTTGACCGATTGCTTAGCTCTTCTAGCCTTCGAGCATTCACATGACATTCCGTCCATCCTGACTAGAAACTTCTTCACATTTTGCCTTTGGCTCCTAGTAAATGGAAGCGATTCTTCAAACGTATGAGTGCCAATATCACGATCGATAAATAATCTCAACCAACGCTTTGCGTAAGAGGTCTTTTTTGATAGAAAATGAAGACTTGGCACGCTATTGCCTCCAATTATCTTGTTATATCGCACGCACATAAATTAATAAGCTATTCCAAGTCGAGCGCCAGCGCGCATGGATACAAACATTTATAGAAAAATGATGGATTTAGGATATGAGATTTAAATGAAACATCCAAACCCTGACAGATTTTTGATCTCCAAAACGGGCGTCAAGGTTTACCTCAAGCCTGAACATTATCCTATTCTGAAAGAAACCAACCTTTCAAACCCTGATTTTCTTAGAAAAGCAAGCGAACTCTTTGACAAAAGATATGGAAACGTAAATGGGCTTCCAAAGATATGTTCAGAAAACAGCGAAGATGCTCAGACTTGGGGGCATTTCAGTCCCTTGGTATCTATGTCCTCCAGAAAGAGGAGAGATTGGCTAGTAACTTTTTTGGAGAAGTCTCTTGGGCGTAGGCCAAACAAGGATTTAGTCAGGATGCTTGCGAAGGCAGAATTAATGTTCTGGAGAGGACGAAAGGAACGTCCTATGTATAATCCGCCGCCCAATCTTCACTGTGCTGAAGGAAACACAGAAGTTGATCTAACAATTTTAGCAAAGAGAGCGATAATTTTCATTGAAGCAAAGTATCACTCGGAAATTAGCACCCGTACAACACATTGCCCAGGTAGAGACCAGATAATAAGAAACATTGACGTTGGGACCTACTATGCTTGGGATAACGGGTTGACCTTTTACTTCATCCTCCTCGCATCCTCTGACTGTATAAAATCAATAAAGCGTCTAAGATATTATCAAAACACACCTCAAAACATAGTTAATAGATTACCTCATAGAACTGATATTCCAAACAAACTAGGACAAATAGTAGAAAACTTAGGTTTGATAACCTGGAATCAACTCAAGAAAATATAATTTGCGCGCGCAGGGCGGCCACGATGACTCGTAACGAGGACACAGAAGTATACCATTGCGAAGTTTGCGGTCGAGAAATAAGTAAGGAAGAGCATGAGTCATACGATGGGCTCTGCTGGGAATGCTGGGACGACCAGATGACAGAGGAATGCGAATTCGAAGAAGACATAATCTAAACGGAACAAGAACCAGCTTAGAAACGTGAACACGAAATGGTCAAATGCGCAGACTGCGAAAAAGAGACCTCTGAAGACAGCGTTATGTACTGTGACATGTGTCGGGGCTCCACTCTGCGAAGAATGCGGAACCACCGGACTATGCTCCACGTGCGCCGAACTCTGGGAAGCCGAAATAGACCTAGAAGACACGGAAGCAGAAGAAGAAATCTAACGTTCATTTGCCCCTCCCAATCATAACATGTATTCTTACCGCATTTATTCGCACCCGCGTAGAAACCAGAGTCAATAGTCATCGAATGTTGTGCCTAAATTAATGTTCTCTATTCGCTAGCGCGCGAAACGGGTTTAAGGAAAATCTTTCGCTTGAATTTATATATTTTCACCGAACGGTATAAATACTTCGACTGTTACATGTGCTGTAGATAGTGGTACGTATGCCAATTACCGAAGAAGTCGTCAGAGATCGATTCCTTGAGAGCTTAGTCAAAATGCTTTCGAATATGGAACTTCTTGGGAGTGTCCGCGAATATAAAGTAAATTCTGACAAGGCAGATCTGTTGTTGAGGGTTCGGATAGGTAGAACTGTTAAGAACCTGGTCTGCGAAATAAAGTCCAGCGGTCAGCCAAGATACATGTTTCAAGCGGTTTCACAGGTCAAGTTCCTTTCTTCATTTGTAAATAATAGCTATCCTATTGTAGTAACCCCCCACATCGGAGAGAAAGGTAAGGAAATCTGTAAGTCTTTCGATGTAGGTTATATAGA
>JREQ01000349.1_pt1 | contig 22578 bp, 23 predicted proteins | sample 210151 | NCBI WGS metagenome assembly JREQ01 (sample SAMN03019617, study PRJNA260268) | marine sediment metagenome | biome: Marine; feature: Sediment; material: Clay; isolation source: clay from marine sediments 31 meters below sea floor depth collected from... | place: New Zealand: Canterbury... | reverse complement strand
GCAATTAAATGGTACCGGAAGGAATAGCAACGCTTATAGAAATTCTTCTATTTCCAGGTTTCCTCTTTTTCATAGCTTTAGCCTTCTTCTATGAGTGGGTAGACAGAAAGTTCTTTGCCAAGCTTCAGAACAGGTACGGGCCGCTTTACACAGGCCCTTCGGGTCTACTTCAGCCCTTCGCGGACTTCATTAAGTTGCTCTCTAAAGAGGATATCACACCAGAAGCAGCGGACAAGTTCATGTTTAGTTGCGCACCACTTTTTATGCTGTCTTTTCCCCTCTTAGCATTATTCCTCATTCCTATCACAGGTTTAAAAGCCTTCATCAGCTTCGAGGGCGACCTAATTTTTTTGATGTTTTTGTTCACCTTGATAGCAGTCACCATTTTCATCGCTGGCTGGAGCTCAGTAAACAGGTTTAGCACGGTCGGGGGCATGAGAGCGGCGTTCCAGATGCTTGGATATGAGATTCCCATGACTCTTGTAATGGTCGGTCCAGCAATTGCAGCTAGAGCCTTGTCCATCAGTCAGATTGTGGGTTGGCAGTCTCACAACGCGGCTTGGTTCATCTGGCTTCAACCCCTCGGCTTTGCCATATTCGTGCTTTGCCTGCTAGCGGAGTTAGAGTTTATCCCGTTCGACATCCCAGAGGCAGGAACAGAGATCGTAGCTGGTTGGTTCACCGAATTTAGCGGTAGGAAGCTGGCATTGATTCGACTTGGAAAAGATGTAGAGCTCGTGCTCGCCGCGTCGCTAATTACCTCGTTGTTCTTGGGCGGTCCAAACAGTTCATTACCAATTCTGGCTACTGGGTTTTTCCTCCTCAAGACAACGCTTGCAGTTGTGCTTCTGACGACCTTACGGGCGCTATTCGCTCGATTTCGTGTTGACCAGATGATTGTTGGAGGGTGGAAGTACCTGCTGCCCCTCGCCATTCTTCAAATGATACTGATTCAGCTTGGTCTTGGACGGTGATAGGAACTTGGCGATGGTGAGAGAGCTGCTCAAGCATCTGCTCAAGAAACCTGCCACCTTGAAGTATCCGTTTGAAAAAAGAGTTCCTTTTAAGGGCTTTAGGGGAAGACCCATCTGGGACATGAAGCTATGCATTGGTTGTGAACTTTGCTATCAAGTCTGTCCATCTGAAGCCATTGAAATGATCGGTAAGGGACTGGAAGCGGAGTTCAAGCATCATCTTGACCGATGCCTATTCTGTGGGCAATGCGAGGAGGTTTGTCCTGTAAATGCAATCACGATGACTGAGGAGTATGAGTTAGCCAGTTACGATCGAGCTGGAATGATCATAGAGTTTAAGAGAGAAGAAAAGGCCGGTGAAAAACCTATCCGATGAAGTAAAAATGTTTGACGTTAAACGAATTTTGATTTTCAAAAAATTGGGAGGTTAGGTTCTGGCGGCTGCCTTCTCCAGCGCAGCGACGCCTGGTAACTGCTTTCCCATGAGAAACTCTATGAGGGCTCCTCCAGCAGTACTTACATAAGACATCTTATCTGCCAATCCAAGTTCTCTTACCGCTGCAACCGTGTGTCCTCCGCCAACGAGGGAAAAGGCCTTAGAAGCGGCTACCGCCTCGAAAATCTTCTTGGTTCCTATCATGAACTCCTTGTTTTCGAAAACTCCCATGGGACCGCTGACGACGATAGATCTAGCTTTACGTATGACTTCACAGTATTTCTCAGCGGTTTCTGTTCCAATGTCATAGAGGGAGTAGTTAGTAGGAAGCTCACCGACTGGTATTTCCTTTCTCTTCTGCTCCACATCCACGGCTACGTCAATCGGCACCATGATTGCCACAGGATATTCTTCCATCAGCTCTTTTATGCCAGACACCAAACCCATTAGCTCCTTCTTTTCCAAAAATTCCATGTTCGGCTTTCCAAGGTCAACGCCTTTGGCTACAAGAAATATGTGGCTTATAACGCCACCCGTTAAAACGTAGTCAGCGATTTTGTTTTTAAGCACGTACCTAGATATCTCCAGAGAATCGTCGCCTTTTGCTCCTCCCATAATGAAGACGCAAGGTTTCTCCGGAGCCTCCAAAACCTTCTTCAAAGCCTTAAGCTCCCGCTCCATTACTCGACCAGCAACGCTAGGCAAAACCGCGGTGAATCCCAGGATTGATACGTGGGCTCGGTGGGCGGCTGCGAAGGCGTCGTTAACAAAAACGTCTGCTAGTGGAGCCAAATTCTTCACGAGTTCCGACTTTGCATGATCCTCAGGCGATCCCTTCTTTCGTTCATCCGCGTAGGTTCGAACATTTTTTAAAACTAAAATCTCGCCGCTTTTTAATTCCTTGATGGCTTTTTGCGCCTTTTCTCCAAAAACGTCGTCCACGTATTTCACTGACTGGTCTAAGATTTTACCGAGGATTTCGGCGTGTTGCTTCAGCGGGATGAAGTCAGGCTCTCCTGGTCTGCCTTGATGCGCCAAAATTACGGTTTTTGCACCCTTTTGAATAAGCTCTTTAATTGTTGTTTCGGCGTGTGCTCGAATTCTGGTGTCATCAAGGACTTTTTTGGTTTCTGGATCAACAGGCGAGTTGAAGTCCACTCTAACTAGAACGGTTTTGTCTTTAAAATCGAAGTCGTCCATTGTTAGGAATCTGGGCATTCTCTCACCTTCCTCCTTTAAGGAAAGTAAATGTTGAAATCGGAACATTTTGGCTCGTCGGGTCACGCGGCCATCTTGCAGATTTTTTCGATCATCCGAACCATCTTGACCGAGTAGCCCCATTCGTTGTCGTACCAGGCAAGCACTTTAACTAGGTTTCCAATAACCATAGTGGAGAGTCCGTCTACGATGGCTGAGTATGGATTGTGTACTAAATCTGATGACACTAGGGGCTCTTCACTGTAGTCTAGGATTCCTTTCAGCTCTTTTTTAGCGGCCTCCTTGAATGCTGCGTTGACTTCTTCTTTGGTAACCTCTCTTTTCAGCGTTGCTACAAAATCAACTATAGAGACGTTGGGTATCGGGACGCGTAAGGCCATCCCATTCATTCTCCCTTCAAGCTCAGGAAGCGCCAAGGTGGCTGCTACCGCCGCGCCAGTTGTTGTTGGTATCATGTTGAAGGCTGCTGCTCTGGCTCGTCTTAGGTCTCGGTGTTGCATGTCGAGGAGTCTTTGATCATTGGTGACTGCGTGAACTGTTGTCATGAGGCCTGCCTTGATGCCGAATTTATCATTTAGCACTTTGGCTACCGGTGCTACACAATTTGTCGTGCATGAAGCTAAGGAAATTATATTATGTTTTTCCGGGTCGTATTTGTCGTCGTTTACACCAAAAACCACTGTTAAGTCGGCGCTTTTAGCTGGCCTCATTGGCGCAGAAACCAGTACCTTCTTGGCTCCAGCTTGCAGGTGTTTTGAGGCGTCTTCCCTTGCTCTGAACCTTCCCGTCGACTCTACTGCCACATAGACGCCCATTTCTTTCCAAGGTAGCTTCGCTGGATTTGGCTGGGCCAGAACCTTCAGCTCTTTCCCGTCGACAACGAGAGCCCCTTCCTTGGCTTCCACTTCAAAGGGTGTTCTGCCGTGTACGGTGTCGTTTTTTAGGAGGTGTGCTAGGGTTTTGGCGTCGGTTAGGTCGTTGACCGCCACGAAGTTTATGTCTGCTTTGGTTTCCAGAGCCGCTCGGTATAAGAGTCTCCCTATTCTTCCGAACCCATTTATAGCTACATTTAATTCCATTCTTGATCACCTTTATCAGATTGTCAACTTATTTGCGTTTCTCCATATTAATCTTATTCACAAACATTCGATCGATCGCCGCTAACTTCGCCGTCTACGGTCTTTGCAGGCTCGTATGAATCTAAGTTATCAACCAAGTAGGCGATACTGATGTCTCCGCCTACGACTTTGACCGAATCAGTTGGTACTCTCCAAATTGAGAAACTTCACGACACGGTTAATTGAAGCGGATTTAATGAGAAACCAAGAAGATCACACTATTGGCAAAACTTAAAGGCGAAAAAGGGTATTACTCCTTTCTTCAAACTGTTAAAGCACAAGAGAAACTGTAGGGGAAGTAGAAACCGTGAAATACGTAAAATTGCTTAAAGAAAACTTCGACGGTTTCGTGGAAAACTTGAAAACTCATGGAAAGGTTTATGGTCCTGTCAAAATCGGCGAATACTACTCTTTTCAGGAGATCAAGAATTCGGAAGAAATGAATCTCGGCTACACAAGAACGATGATCCCTCCTAAGAAATTCTTCCTGAAGCTCGAGGAAAGGATATCCACCTTTGATGAAGAAAAGGGCGAGTATGAGGAAACCATCGAAGAAGGAAAAATTGTTGTGTTTGGGGTGCATCCATGCGACATTTACGCGCTGAAACTGATGGACAAAATCTACATAGACGAAACTCCGGACAAATACTACAAAATGAGAAGAGAGAACGCGGTAATAATAGGCTATAGTTGCCACCCAGACGAATACTGTTTCTGCCAGTCCATGGGAGCAAATTATGCTACGGACGGATTCGACCTATTTCTCCATGAACTGAAAGACGGATTCTTTGTAAGAATCGGAAGCGACAAGGGAAACACCATCGCAAGCGAGAATTCAGACTTATTCAAAGACATAGAAAGCAGTGATATAGACGAGTTTAGAGAGGCTGAGAGAAAGAGGGAAGAAGAGTACACGCTTGAATTGAACATTCACGGACTTACGGACATGCTTGCCCTTGCCTACGAAAGTGAAGTATGGAAGGAATATGCTGACAGATGCTTCGGCTGCGGCAGTTGCAACCTAGTTTGCCCCACTTGCAGATGCTATGACGTTGTTGACAATGTCAATTTGGACCTAAAAAGCGGAGAAAGGCTGAGAAGGCTGGATTCCTGTATGCTTAGAAAACACGGTTTAGTCGCCGGGGGCCTAAACTTCAGGCCCACAAGAATTGAGAGGCTTAGAAACAGATTCAACTGCAAAGGAAGTTTAAGAGAAGATATGTTGAACTGCGTTGGTTGTGGGAGATGTACCGTCTATTGCCCCTCCAAAATAGATTACGTTGAAGTTCTCAAGAAAGTGAGAGGTGAGCTATGATGGAGAATGTGCTCCTTCCAAACCTAGCGAAGATTGTGAGAACTGAAAGGATGACAAAGATAGAAAGATTTCTCCAAGCGGAATTACTGGACAAAAAAATCGCAGAGGAGTTCGATTACAAGCCTGGACAGTTCATAGAAGTCAGCGTTATGGGTGTAGGAGAAGCCCCAATTTCCATATGCTCCCTACGAACCAAAAAGGGTCTCGTAGATCTATGCGTCAGAAACGTGGGGCGAGTCACCAACGCGATTCACCACCTAGACGTAGGATCGCTTGTGGGAATAAGGGGTCCCTACGGAAACGGATTTCCAATGGAGAAAATGGAGGGAAGCAACTTACTGCTGGTGGCTGGCGGCCTAGGCGTCGCGCCCCTCAGATCGGTTCTTCAGTACGCCCTAAAAAACAGAGCGAAATACAAGGATATAACCGTCTTCTACGGTATCAGAACTTACGACACCATGTTGTTCAGAGACGAATTCTACAACCTTCTCGCGGAAGGCGACAAGCTGGGCTGTAAGTTCTACCTGTCCTATGAAGACGCGAAAGATAAACAATGTCTCTCATTAGAAGCAGAGCACAGTGACAGATGCATGTGTGGAGTCGTAACCAGGTTGTTTGAAAGAATAGAAGTGTCTCCCGGGGATACGTATGCCATAATCTGCGGTCCACCTATAATGTACAAATTTGTCATACGAGAACTTACGAAGAGGAAAGTTCCCCCCGAGAAGATATACATGACCCTTGAAAGAAGAATGAAGTGTGGAATAGGAAAATGCGGCCACTGCATAATAGGCGACGGAACATCCATAAAGTACGTCTGCAAAGACGGCCCAGTGTTTACTTACTGGGACGCCCTTCACGCTAAAGGCATGATATAGGAGATATGTAATATGGCAAAACCGAAAATCGGCATCTACGGTCTCACCGGCTGCGCTGGCGACCAGCTAATGATCTTGAACCTCGAAGACGAATTGCTGGACCTACTAGGCAACGTGGAGATAGTAGCCTTCCAAGAGGCGAGCAGCGTCCAAGAAGACAAGGAAGTAGATATAGCTTTTGTGGAAGGTTCCGTCAGCACTAAAACTGATTTGGAGCGCCTAAAGGACATAAGAAAGAGAAGCAAGATGCTCATCGCCATAGGAGACTGCGCCATAGGAGGATGCGTACAAGCCATGAGAAACCAGGAGATGACCATGACAGAAAAGATGAGGAAAGTATACGGCAAAGAAGAAGATTATTTTGAAGTTCTTGAACCGTACGGCCTTTCAAAATACGTAAACGTCGATTTGGAGCTGCCGGGCTGCCCCATCGAGACAATTGAAATCCGTCAAGTGTTTCTCTCACTACTCCACGGTGACATACCAGAAATAAAAGACTATCCGGTATGCGTTGAGTGCAAACTCAACGAATACCCATGCTTGCTGGTAGACAAAGGAATGCCTTGCCTAGGACCCATAATAGCTGCAGGTTGTAACGCCAGATGCCCCGGCTTAGGGATAGACTGCGTCGGATGCAGAGGCCCTATCATGGATGAGACAAATGCCGCAGAGGAACTACGTACTCTCAAAGAGAAAGGCTACGACGAAAGATATATCGAAAACAGACTGAGGTTCTTCGGTGCAAACTTTGAGGGAATAGCCAGATTATCCAGAATGCTGAGAGAAAAAACAACTGGCAAAGGAGGCGAGTAAATGAGTAAAGAAATAGTAGTGGAACATTTGGCTAGGGTTGAAGGTCATGGAGGAATAGAGGTCACAGTTGAAGGTGAAAAAGTAAAGGATGTCAAGATGAGGATTTTTGAAGGCCCAAGATTCTTTGAGTCGATCATCGAAGGCGTAAAGTATGACAAAGTTCCGGATGTAATGAGAAGAATCTGCGCAATATGCACCGCCGCCCATAGCCTCGCGTCTATTCGCGCCATTGAGAAGGCCTTCAAAGTCGAAGTTACCCCCCAGACAAGGTTGCTAAGGGACCTCCTCATACACGGAGAGATGATTGAAAGCCACGCATTACATGTATTCATGCTCGCGCTTCCAGACTACCTAGGATATCCAGACGCGATAAGCATGGTTGACAAGTATGCCAAGGAAGTGAAAGCGGCACTCCAACTAAAAAAAGCGGGAAACATGGTCCACATCACTTTGAGTGGAAGAGAAGTCCACGGCATGAACGAACGCGTAGGAGGATTTTCAACCATACCAAAAGAGGAAGACCTACTCACAATCAGGAAAGCCATGGAAGGCTCTAAAGCAACAGCTGAACTCGCCGTAAAACTTTTCACATCCCTGGACATCCCTAATTTTGCTCACTCAGACAACACACTTATGGCGTTGGATCCTGGAAAGAAATTCGGATATATTGGCGATTACGTGCTAATTTCTAATGAAGCAAAGAGAAGAGTTGAAGAGTACAGAGAACTGACGAACGAGAAAGTGGTGAAGCACTCCCATGCAAAGCATTCTTCTTACAAGGGTTCTCCCTTCATGGTTGGAGCCCTTCCGAGAGTTTTGCTTTGCAAAGACAAACTCTACGGAAGAGCTAAGGAGTTGTTTAAAGAACACGAAGACAAGCTGGATCAGGGAAATTCCCTAAACAATAATTTGGCCCAAGCAATAGAACTCGTCCACTGCGTAGACAGATGCATCGAAGACATAGACAAGCTTTTGAGCAACGGACTTGAAAAAGAGGAACCAGTGAAAATTGAGCCAAGGGAAAGCTCTGCAGTCGGCGCTGTAGAGGCTCCGAGGGGAATCCTCTACCACGACTATTCCTTCGACGAAAACGGTTGCATAACTAAAGCCAACGTGATAACGCCCACGGCTATGAACTGTGCTAACATAGAGAAGGACTTTAGAGTCGCTGTTGGAAGACTAGTCGCTGAGAAAAAGGAGAACTTGGAAGAGCCTCTTGAGCTAATTGCGAGAGCCTACGATCCTTGCATATCTTGCTCGGCGCATCTAATCAAAGTAAAGTTTCTCTAAGAAGAAACAGTGAAGAAGCCCTCTATTCTTTTGCAAGCGTGTACTGACGATTCTTGGTGTTGATTTTGCCTTTTTCAAAGAGCTTTCGCAAGGATTTGAAAACGGTTTTCGGTGGTTTCCCGATTTGATCAGCGATCTCAACGAGACTCAAGGGTTTTCCTGAATTTTCCAACACCGAAATGATCTCGTCTTCAACTTTCCCCATCTGAAGTCAAACCTAGCCGTTAACAGATTTGGAAAATCTGTGATGGAATCTCTCCACACGTCGCCTGAGGAAACCCTATCGACTCTCATTCTGGCTTGTTTAGCTTCCCTTTATGAGTTCCTTGTGCCATTCCACCGACGCGTTGAGGTCCATGATGTTTTTCAATTCTGCGTCAAGATTCGTTGGAGTTATAACTAGGAGCCATCCCTTGCTGTAGGGGTCTTCGTTGACTAATTCGGGTTTAGATTCTAATTCCTCATTTACCTCTTCTATCGTGCCGCTTATAGGGGCAACTAGGTCAGAAACAGCTTTCACGGATTCCACGGTTCCGAAGGGTTCGTTTTGGGTGATGGTGTCACCTGCGCTTGGAAGCTCGACGTAAACGATTTCCCGGAGTTGTTTTTGGGCGTAGTCGGTTATGCCTATCCTTGCCTTTCCGTTTTCTACGCGTGCCCACGCGAATTCCTTGTGGTAATATAATCCCTCAGGCACTTCGTAATCGCCTACCTTAACCAAACCTTTCACCTCATTGATTGAGTAGAATATTGTGTTCTTGTTTATTTTAAAAGGTTAACCGTATGTGATTTTGGTGTGTTATTTGCTTGTGACCTCTATAGGGGGAGATTTTTCAGTTTTTGTGAGGGATGCCGGAAAAGCCTTGAGTACACAGTATACTTATATACGGTTGTCATAGTGGAAAGGGTTAGCGATGAGGAAAATGTTGTTAGAAGGTTTCGAAGGGTGAAGGACCCATTAAAAATACTGATTGGTAAGACTCCTTCCCTTCGCCACGTTCCCGTAGAGGAGCTTGAAGAAAAAGCTGAGACGAGGTAGATTCTTGGCAGCGTATTACTTGAAAAATCACCAATACTTTGGATAGACCAGGCATAGATCACTCCAAACTCCCCTACATTCTTAGAAGGCGAGGCAAGATAATTAAGGGACAACTGGGATTGAAATTTAAAGGGCGCTGCAAACAGGACAGTCTCGTCTACGTTCCACCCTTATCTCCTGAAAACTCATGGTTTCGCCGTCAAAGTGAAGCATACGGCCCACTAAGGGCTCGCCCAATCCCGTGATGATCTTTATGGTTTCCAACGCCTCCAAAAGCCCCAATGTTCCGGCCGTTGCGCCCAGAACAGGAAATTTTTCCTCTTCCGGAGGAATTTTGGGTAGGATGCACTGGAGGCATGGACCTTTTCCGGGAAGCACTGTTGTTATTTGTCCATAAAGGGAGTGGATTCCAGCGTGCACGAAAGGAACCCTTTCTTCAACGCAGGCTTTATTCAACAGGAATCTGGTGGCCCAGCGGTCTAACCCGTCGACAACCACTGTAAAAGCTTTAACGAGTTCTCCTGCGTTATCCGATGTTATGGCTTTTGGAACGGCCTCCACTTTAACCTCGGGGTTCAATTGACGAAGTTTCTCGATTGTAGAAACGCTCTTCGACTTGCCAACGTCGTTACTCCAGTGTAAAATCTGCCGATTGAGATTACTCAATTCAACGGCATCCCTGTCAACTATCGCGACGTAGCCTACTCCTGCGGCGACGAGGTAGAGGGACGCTGGACAGCCTAGGCCGCCTGCACCAGCCACCATAACACGAGCCTTTTTTAACTTTGACTGCCCGCTTTTTCCTAGCCCCTTAATCCTTATCTGACGATCGTATCTTTCCAGTTCAGTCGGTGAAAATTGCATATTCTCTCCCATCTTAACATCTCGACAGAGTTTCTTAAGCTTTGAGGAAGATTCAAAAGGCAAATGGTTGTGTACCATACGTGAGGTTATCTAAATGAAGGAACCATGGAAACACGGCTTTGTTGAAACCGACGAAATTCGAATGCACTACGTAACTCAAGGGGAAGGAAAGCTACTGCTTCTTCTTCATGGTTTCCCAGATTTTTGGTATGTATGGAGATTTCAAATTCCCGAGTTGGCTAAGCATTTTCGTGTTGTGGCTCCAGATTTACGAGGTTACAATGAAACAGACAAACCAGAAGGCGTTGACAAGTACAGGTTGAACGTTCTTGCAGGAGACATTATGGGACTTATTCGCGCCCTAGGAGAAAAGAGGGCAACAATAATTGGACACAATTGGGGCGGAGCCGTAGCTTGGTCTTTTGCAGCATTTAGTCCAGAAGCTACAGAAAGGTTGGTGATTCTGAATGCCCCACATCCCAACGCATATACAACGAAGACCAAGAGTTCACTAAGGCAGCTGCAAAAAAGCTGGTACGTCTTTTTCTTTCAAACGCCTGACATCCCAGAGGAAGTTTTGAGCCGAAATAATTATTTCTTCTTAAAAGAAATGCTTCGACGCTCTTGCGTTAAGAAAGACATCTTCACCGACGAGGAGTTCGAAGTCTATACAGAAGCGTGGTCAAAACCGGGAGCCATGACAGGGGCAATAAATTATTATCGAGCCAACATGAATCCCGCTATTTTATTTTCAGATAGAACCATAACTTTTCCGAAGATCAAGTCGCCTACCTTGGTGATTTGGGGAGAACAAGACGCGGCTCTTTCAAAGGATTTGACTGTTGGCATGGATGAGTTTGTTGACGCCCCCTACTCTATAAAATATATTCCGAATTGCGGTCACTGGGTTCAACTGGAGAAACCAGCGCTTGTCAACAAGCATATACTCGAATTCTTGAAGGACCTTGTTACAAACCCCTAATAATAACAGGTTTCTAAATACTGAGCCTAATCCTAGCTAATATCCAAAGCAATTAACAAACATCTTCACGCTCGAAAAGGTAGTCAGATATCGTGACCTTCAGGATCTTTCTGTCGTATACTTGAAGTTGTTTCTCCATCAGCTTAGAGAAATATTTAGACTGACAACCGCCACAGTAGGATGCGCAAGCCTGCTATGACCGTGAGTATTATGATGAGTAGGAGTCCCCACTTCCCAGCCACCCTAAGGAAGCCAGCAATAAAGACAACAGATGAAATTAGGAATGCGATAAACAATGCAAACACTAAATACGGGATATACTGTATACCGAGAATCTCAGGATTATAGGTTAATACGAGGGAGAACGCAAGCAGAATCGTGATCGTAACGGCGTTGAATATTCTTCCATACCTATAAAGCAACCCACCTCTTTTTTGAACCTTGGCACGATGCTTCATCAAAAGTTCACGGAGTCGAATCCTCTACTTCCGGCGTGAAGCCAAAAGTGCAAACAAAAAAGGGCGATGAGGACACCGAGGAGGGAAGTAAACAAAAATCGGGGGATGTATTGGGGGGCAAGTTGGAGAAACCATGCTACAAGGACGACGGTTACGCTGATAGCTACAATGACGACGACCCATTGTCGATACTTCTGCCACCGATTCTCTGGAGTCATCTCCTATCTCTCTAATCTAATTAGAGACACCCGCATTCAAACATTGCCTGTATAGCGCACAAAATAAGGTCTATGGTAATTGCTATTCGACAGACCGCCCAACAAGATGCTAGACAAATAGCATACGCCTCCGGTCCAAATATCGTGCAAGGTAGAGAGGCAAACATGCAACCCCACATGCATTGAAGTGCATCAGGAGCGATATTTAGACTAGCACATAGCCAAAGTCTGTAGGTCCAACATTGAAGATTGTGTTTGCTCTTCCGCGACAACTGGTAGCACTGAAACAAAAGCCACGAGCAATATTGTAGCGAGAATCGTACTCACAGCTATTTTTGTACTTAGACAATGGCAAAATCCCAACAACATCGGCTCATACAGGGCTTCTGTCAGTTTTGTTTCCCCCCGGCGCATACTCTTCAATGTAAGGTTAAGGCGAGAAGACAAGCATTGCGGTTATTGTTGTTATTGCCGCTAGCGTTAGAATTAGCATTGTAATTAGTAGGTATCTCCACCACTTTCCCGCCACCCTCAGAAAGCTAACAAGAAGGACCATGCCAAGGGCCATTTGAATATAAAAAAATGTTAACACGAAGTGGGGATATTGAGGGGAGACAAGTTGAAATTGCAACATCAAACGGAAGATCAGCAAGTTTATGATAAGGAGGATACCGGCTAGCCTCCCATATCGATGGAACCACCCTCCCCTTTCAAGGTCTCTCTTGTGAAGCCCAAGCAAGCGCCTGATAAGGCCTTGTCTATATTCAGGTCGCAAGGCTAACAGTGCACAAAAAATCATTGCAACGGAAAATGCGATCGCAAGGGAATAAATAAAATGGGGCTTTTGTTGAAGATACCATAGGGTGTATGCAGTCAGTATGCTTAAGAGTGCGAAGACCCACAACCAATCCCTATAATGCCTAAGCCCACCGCTCATCCTCCCCTGCACCCCTCAAACTTCTCCAATCCTATCTCTAAAGCCCACCCGTTTGCCCCTCCATCTTGTAGGTTGTTCTCTTTCTGCCCTTCAATTAGGGCTAGGCGGTTACACGCCTCCGAAGCAGTCAGCCCCGGCTTAAGGTTTTTCTATATGTAGGGTCTGTAATTCCGCCTTTTCCCTACTCGGTATCCTATGAAGCCTCCCACAATCCAAGGTACGACGAAGAAGACGATGAATGTCGGTCCCGACCCCAGATAGTTGGTTGGTGGAGGCAAACCCGTAGCCCAAATGATGAAGGCCCCTCCGAAGAAAGTGATGCACCACGCTATCCCCCCAAAACCTACTGGGAACGCGATTCTCATTGTTAACCGCATTGTTTTCGTGGTTTGGTATCTTGTTTGAATATACCGAACCCCATAGGTAAGGGGAATGGCCACGAAGACTACGAGAATCCCACCAAAGAGTTTCGAAATGTCAATGTAGCCTGAGAGGTAAAGAATACACTGAGCAACGATGAGAACCGAGCATGATATGATGGTTGGAGGCCAAAAACGCTTCCACCACTTGGGCTTTTCCTTCCTCTTCCTATTCATTTCTAGCCGCCCCTCACCCGTTTGCGCCTCCATTTTGTAGGTTGTTCTCTTTCTGCCCTTCCTTTAGGGCTAGGTTTCTGACCGTTGTGTACTGTTTTTAGCTTCTTCTGATCCCACATTCCTTTAAGCACCAGACCTAGACCAATTGCAACCATAGTAGCCCAAACGACCAACTCCAGATTGAATATCCAATTAAGCAATTCGTAAGGTTGCCGATGTAGGAAAATCGATAGCGTATCGAATGTGGCAACGCTGATTATGCAACTAGTGGATAGAAAGAAGCCTAGCGCAAGCAGAAGCCATCCCTTCAACCTCATCTTCCAGTACATGAAGAGGCAACAGCAAGTCAAAGCTATTGATAGCAAACTTTCAATCATCGCTCTCACCCCTTTTTCGTCTTAGGAGGAGTTAACGGCTTTCCTCCCCCCTCTTTTCTTTTACCTCTGTCAGCTTGACCTTTTCCCATCGTTCCTGAAGACGGAGAAACGCTAAGTTGACTACAGCCCATACGATGAGTACACCTATCTGTAAGGCTATGGGTATGGATGTACCACGGCTGGACGACAACGCTATCAGAGAAGCCGTAGCCAACACAACAAAGCAAAGGGACACCAGCGAAAGCTGTTTATTCCACCTTTTTGGAAGAAGAAATAAAATTCCCATTGAGCCTACGAAGGCCCCGAAATACGCGAGATCATAGTCTTGTATTACTTTGGCAATGGGGTGAATTGCCTCGAATTTGGTGTGATACAATAAGAATGCCTCTGGGCTATAAACCGCGAACACGTATTCTCCTGTCTGATTCGCATAAATTGTCATGGAACCTTCCTTAGCATTCCTGTAAGCCAAATAATGGCTGAACGGCATCCCTTTATCAAAGATGTCTCGTTCCACGGCGTAAACGTCAACACTTCTATTAAAACTCCATCCAAAAACCAAGGTGGTGCCACTAGAAGCATACCAACTTTCCATAAGACGCAAACCTGCGGGATAAAGCGCTTTTGTGTAAGTCCGGCAGTGGTAAGTGTAATAACTCATTGTAGGCTTGACGGTTACAAAAGCCCATAGGACAAGTACAAGCCCAAGGACTCCCAACATGAGTCCCATTATTCGTCTGAAAGATATTTTTTGAAAAACTTCTCTTTTCATGTTTTCACTTCCTATAAGATGATTTCTTTACCCTCTTTCTTCATCTCCTTTCTCCATCTATAAAACTCAAAAACTAAGCACGCTATGACTATCCACACTCCTATCCATGCCAAGAAGAAGAGTTCGGGGATGCTAACCCCCACATAGATCAACAAAAACCCGAAGATGCCAAACATCATTGCTCGGTTAGAAACGAAGTCAGGAATCATTCTTTATCCCTCCATCCTCGTTTGTTCTTTTTCTGCCCCTCGCTTAAGGCTAGGCGGTTACACGCCTCCGAAGGAGCCGCCTTCGGCTAGTTGTCTGAAGTAAAATTTTTAATAACTTCTTAATAACTTTTATTATTCTTCAAAAGTTAAACTATATTTGAATTACTTATCCTTACACAATAATCGGTAGCATTGCCTCAAGAACCTTACAACCTTTGACTATAGCGGCTTCTAAATACCGAGCCTAACGTCCTCGAAGATTTGCGAGCAGCACAAGGACGAAAACGTGATTTCCAACCCCATGGATTTAGCAAAATGGACGGCTTCTTCGGCTGGAAAGGCTATGGCGTTGACTCCAGCCTCTACAGCCAGCGTGTCGGTTTTCGTCCTGTGTTCGCCCTTTGGTCTCATGCATCCGAGGACTATTGGGGTTTGAGGTATCATGAGTCTGGCTGTTGCCAGCACCTTGGCTATGTCTTCTGGCGCAGGGGGATTCACTTTTTCCATAGGCGTGCCGCGTATCGGCATAAAGGCTATTATTATGACGGCTGAAGGCGAGTATTTTGAAATCATTTTTAGCGCTCGGAGTTCTCCCTTGAGTTTGCCGTAGTGAAGCCCGACGAGCACGTGGGGCACATGGGGAATTCCCGATTCGTGTAAAGTCCTTAAAGACCTGTCGTAGTCCTCAACTTTGACCTTCAGTTGGTAAATCTCCCTTATGGTTTCGTCGGAACCAATCACGTCGATGAGGGCGGCGTCAACTCCAGCCTCCTTCAGCCTTCTCGCCATGGGAAGGTCGATGACTCCGGTGTGCGTCACGATGGTTAGTCCAAGGTCGCGTTTGATTTTGGCGATGGCGTCTACGAATCTGTCGAGGGGAACAGAACCGTCTGGTAGGCATCCTCCGCTTATGAGGCAACCGATGGCTCCATTGTTTTTCAGTTTTGCGCAGAGGTTGACGAGTTCCTCTGGAGTGGGGGCTGGAAACATGGTGTTGAGAACCCTTCCGTTGCAGTGTTTGCATTTTAGGGCGCAGGAGGAGCCTGTTACCGAGATGGATGGAAATGCTGCAGGGGAGGAGCGGAAGTAGCTGGTTTTGTAGTACATAAAACTGGGAGCGTAGAAGCGAATTCTCTTCCCAAAGTTTCTCCAGCTAACCCTCCGAGCATCGGTTAGGGTTTTTTCAAGTTCTGTAGAATCGACGCGCATGATGCGTTCGTAGTCATCTTCATAGCTTGACACTGGCTTCCACCCCGAAGGCTAATGCAGGGTTCAAATTGATGTAAATATACCCAGATAGGGATTAAGTTATTAACGTTATTGATGTCACGAAGTGCATTAGCTGCATCTTATAATTCTTTAAATTTCATACAGTGCCGACGTTCTAAAGAATAGAAATATAAGTTAGGAAAGTCAATTTAATAGTTGGGGGGAAGGTAGTTATGAAAGTCTTTAAAGTTTTGTTTGTTTTGTCTCTTTTGTTTATTTTTCTTACTTCATGGCCCCAAGTCTGGGCGGATAGAGGCGGTTTCTCTCCCTCAGGGCACGAGGTCTTTGAATCTGGACAGAAGGCTATAATTGCGTGGAATGGAACCGATGAGATCCTTATTCTCTCCAGCGACGTGAAATCAAGCCAAGAATCCTTGGTGATAGAATTTTTGCCCCTTCCATCTAATCCTAGCGTAAGCAAAGGGGAGAAATCGTCATTCTATAAAGTTGAAGATTTGGTTGGAACGTACCTTTATTACACTGGGTTCCGTTCTAAGAGTTATACCATGGGAGGCGTGCCTTATGGAGGTGTTGAAATCACATTTCACCAGAGAATAGGCGTTCACGACCTCACCGTTGTTAGAGCGGAGGATGCGCAAGAATTGATTTCTTGGATAGAGAATTTTCTGCAAGCTATAGAAATAGAATACGAAGCGCTACCATCCGATTTAGAGGACCTATTCTCCTCCTATATGGAGGACGGAATAAACTTCTTCGCCGTAGACGTAATAGATGCGAATTCCACTACAAAAAGCGTGGAACCCCTAGTGTATGAATTTAAAAGTTCTAGGCTCTATTATCCGCTTCGAATCTCGACCCTTTTTTCCGGTGACACCGACATCTCGCTGTTCACCATAACAACCAGAGAATTAAACGACGAATCAATCCTCAAAGAAGGATTCCAGAAAATAGCCCAATTTAACATTAAGCCGGAAACCCTTGAAAGAATCAACCCCAACATGACTAAACTGTTCTCTAATAACCCGTGTCTGTGTTTCTACAAGTATGAAGGTTCATTGAAAAATCTTAAGGGCGACATTTCGGCTGGATTCTCATCCTTCTTGGCAATTTCTAGCATAGCAGTACTAGCCTTTAGCTCAGGCACCGCATTGGTCCTATTGTTTCTATTATTTCCTAAAAAGAGAATGGCCCGCGTCCTTCATGGAAACCACTAAACGCCTAGAGATAAGTTCAGCACTTGCTGGTTTGGCTGGGATTATACTAACTGTAAGTGGATTATTTCTTCCTTGGGGAACGATAATACATTGGTATGGGGAAATTCTGATTCCTCTAAACGGATTTCAAGCTAACTACACATTGACAGGGATTTATGCAGTGGTTGCCCTTTGTATCGAAATTTTAGGCTTCTTCCTACTGCTTCAAGGGATGAGAAAAATGGCATCTGCAATCCTAGCAGCCGCAGCGTCTTTCATGATTATTCAAACAGTAATGTGGTTAATGAGCATCCGGCCCTTACCATTTCAATATCAAATAGCACACATAGAGAACACTGGACCCTACGCAACTTTAGTCGGCAGTTCATTCATAATGTTTGCAACGGTACTCTCGCTGTTGCAACTTAGGTTAAGTAGTTAGATATGGTCTAACAAAAGATGTTATGCACTTTCAGTTTTCCACAAACCAGAATGGGTCAGAGGTATAACCTTTAAACCTGAAAATCAGCCATAAACCTATAGATCCAAAGTAGTTGGGGCTGAGGAATGGCTGAGTTGCGTTTGCCCGAAAGGATTCGGGTTTCAACAGGCTCCGCTATCGTGCTTGGGTTGCTACGGGGCAGACTGGACGCCAAACCTACGACTGTTTACCTACTCACGTATAGGGATGGGAAGTGTTTTGCCAACTGCGGCTTTTGCCCCCAAGCTAAGATGAGCAGGGGCAGGGCTGACATGCTTTCCAGGGTAACCTGGCCCCCCTTTCCAACAGAGCAGGTACTTTTGGGAATAGAGCTTGCCGCGAAAACTAGTGCGATAAAACGGGTTTGCATCCAAGCCCTGAATTATCCAACGGTTTTTGAAGACGTTTTGAACCTTGCAGAAGAAATCAAGTCGCGCGTAAAGGTGCCTCTATCCATTTCTTGTCAGCCTTTGAATAGAGAAAAAATGGAAAAGCTGGCTGAGGCTGGCGTTGATCGAATAAGCATAGCCTTAGACGCCGCCACCGAGAAGATATTTGACAAGATTAAGGGAAGGCTGGCTGGTGGACCATACCTTTGGCAGAAACAACGTCAAGCGTTGAGGGAGGCTGTGAAGATTTTTGGAGAAGGGTTTGTGGGCACCCATCTCATCGTAGGCCTTGGAGAAACAGAGAGGGAAATGGTTCAAACGATTCAGTGGTGCGTTGATAATGGAGTCTATCCTGGCTTGTTCGCCTTTACGCCCATCCCTGGAACCCTTCTGGAAAACTGTCCTGAACCGTCTCTCAGCCATTATAGAAGAATTCAGATAGCCCATTATCTCATAACCCAGGGGAAGACGCGATATGAAAAAACGATTTTCGATGGGGATGGTCGCCTCGTTGACTTCGGCGTTTCTGAGGAGGAGTTGTGGCGGGTTATCAGATCAGGCAACCCTTTTGTCACCTCCGGATGTTCCGGCTGTAACCGGCCCTACTACAATGAGAAGCCTGGTGGTCCCCTCTACAATTACCCTAGACAGCCCCTGCCCGAAGAGATCGCTGAAATAGAGGGACAGATCGGAATTCTACGTCCAAAGCCTTTTAGGCCTTCTTATTAGAAGGATGAAGGCTGTGGCTGCGGAGACTACGGTTGTCGCGACAAAAACGTACATCAGATTTCTGGTAGAACCCAATTCGCTTTTGTAGTTTTTCAATTTTGTGTAGTTGGCAAGTAAAGAGTTATAGGTTGCATTCAGTTCGTCATAAGCCGCTTGAAGTTCCTCAAGTTCCAAGTTCCTCACGTAGGTTACAACAAAGCCGGCGGGAGGTGGAGTTATCGTTACGCCCTCATGCGTCCATCTCCATTCTATGATACCATAGATTAAACCCGGAGAAGTATCGTTACGTATCGTTACTGTGCAGTTATATTCATGTGGGGGCACTGCGTATATGGATATGCCTGCAAGTGAAATTTCCTCTGTTTCGTTTTTAAGTCCATAAATACTTACGTGGATGAACTCAACGTGAGTATCACCTGAAACTTCAGCTCTTACAGTAACGGTTATATTTTCACCCGGATCAGCTTGGTATGGAGCTTCAACGGTAACTCTAAGACCTAAAAAATATTCCATGCTATAAACAGTTCGTCTTCCCTCGGGCGCAGCTCTTACGACAGCACCGTATGTTAAAGTCAATAAAAGCATTGAAAGACCCAACGACAATACAACGAATTTTTTACAGTTCATTTTTTCACCTCTTAAAATTCGTCACGGTTTCAGTTTTCTCGATGGAAGGTATTTAACGATTATTGTTTTTCTCGAATATGTTTCCATATTAAGCCATTAAAAGTTAAAAAATAAGAGTAATTTCTGTATATTTTTTGAGTAATTGATAATTGCTTTGAATTTTTCAAAAGTTTTAATGTTAAAAGTTATTTTATGGAACGAATGAATCGTTGGTACATGTAGACAAAATAGATGAATGAAAAAATTGTGAGAAACACCTCGAATGACAGTATTAGTTGATTTGCTTCCGTGGCTAAGAAGTAGCCTTTTAGGGCTATGTCCCTGAAGACCAGTATCTGGAGGAATATGGCGCTGCTTAGGCAGCCGAGACCCAAACTGTGGAACAACAGGCGCCAGCCTAGCTTTATTCTGTTCAACCTTCGTCAATAATGCTAAGCCTTAGGCGTTAATTATACATTATGAATCCCCTCTACAGAACGCCCTTAAGGATTGCAAACGTTATTTTCCGTTAATTATTTTGAACTTCGAAGAACAATATCAGCAGTTTTCGGAAGGTTACTTCCAGCGCCATATCTTTCTTCCATAGAAAACCTCTGGCAAAATTAGGAAGCCTGCAAGAGAGAAGGGTAGAACAGTAGCCCAGTCCAAAAGGCCTAGGGGTCGTGTGCCGAACAAACCAGTGTAGGGTATAAGAACGGTTAACAGCGCTGAGAAAACCACCGCGATAAGCAAGAATTTGTTTGACGTGAACCCAACCTTGAACGCGTTGTGTTTTTCCGACCGACAGTTCCACACTATGATCAATTCCTGTAAAGTGGCTTGCACAAAAGCCATCGCTTGCGCTTCACCTAGAGGGCGCCCCCACACATAGCGGGCCACGTAGAACAAAACTCCGGTTCCGATGAACTGCGTTACAAAAGTGGCTAAAATTGAGGCTATTCTTCCGTGCAGTATGCCCTCGTTTGGATTGCGTGGAGACCGTTCCATTAGATCGTCTGCTGGTGGGTCCATACTCAAGGCTAGGGCAGGGCCTCCGTCTGTGACTAGGTTTATCCACAGAATCATGCCAGCGGTAAGAGGCAGTTCTAAACCCAACAGAGCGAAGGTACCTATGACGAGTAACTCATCAAAATTGGAACGCAACAGAAAGAACGAGAATTTTCGTATGTTGTCGTATATTGCTCGGCCTCCTTCAATGGCTGTGACTATTGTGGCGAAGTTGTCGTCTGCAAGCACCATGTCTGCGGCCTCTCGGGTTACGTCAGTGCCGGTTATGCCCATTGCGACGCCGATGTCAGACTGCTTGAGCGCAGGCGCATCGTTTACTCCATCGCCAGTCATAGCAACTATATGACCCCTCTTTTTCAACGCCTTAACTATACGAAGTTTGTGTTCAGGAGAAACCCTAGCATAGACCGTGACGTCTTCAACTATTTTTTCAAAGTCTTCATCACTCATGTTGTCGAGTTCTGAGCCAGTCAAAACAATTTCGCTTTTAAGCATACCCAATTCTTTGGCTATCGCAACCGCCGTGAGTTTGTGGTCTCCTGTTATCATGACTGTTTTTATGCCCGCTTGCTGACATTTTTGGTTAGCCTGTTTGGCTTCCTCTCTCGGTGGGTCTATCATTCCCATTAAGCCGACGAACACTAAGCCTTTCTCAACAACATCTTTATCAATGTTTGCTGGGGTGTTGTACGACAATTCTTTATAGGCTGCACCTAACACCCGCAAGGCGTCGCTTGCCATATTTTCATTCGTTTCCAGAATGGTTTTTCTTTTTTTCGCGCTAAGTTTCTCTGCCTTGCCGTCTTTTAGAATATGGGTGCTACGTTCCAAAATTATTTCTGGAGCTCCCTTAACATAGGCAACGAGTTTTCCTTCCGGTGTCTTGTGGACTGTTGTCATTCGTTTTCTCTCTGAAGTGAAGGGTACCTCATGTACTCGTGAATACTGTTTCTCCATGTCTTTCTTGGTCATTCCCGCCTTAGCAGCCGCAACGATTAGAGCACCTTCTGTGGTGTCTCCAATCACGCTTTTTCCGTCATAATGCGCGTTTGTGCACAATGAGCCAGCTCTCAACAGCAAGCTGAGATCTTCGTTTTCTTTCGGTTCGATGCGAGCGTCATTTATTAAGAATTCACCCATGGGTTGGTAGCCTACTCCAGTCACGTCAACCATTTTGCCGTCAACATAAATCTTCCTAACGGTCATTTCTCCCTTCGTCAACGTGCCAGTCTTGTCGGAACAAATGACTGTTGTAGCTCCAAGGGTTTCGGCTGAAGCTAACTTTCTGATGACTGCGTTGCGTTTAGCAAGTTCCCGAGCGCCTAGAGCAAGCGACACGGTTACCACGGCTGGCAAACCCTCAGGAACGGCTGAAACAGCCAACGCAACCGCTGTCTCAAAAGCATCCAAGATGTTTCCGATAGCTTCGACCCCCGTGGATACTCCGAGAACAAATATTTCGTATAATTCAAGAGCGAATATAACTACACATACTCCTATGATTATCATTCCAAGTTTCTTGGCGAAGACTGCAAGTTTCTGTTTCAGAGGAGTTTCCACCTCCTCCACGGCTTGGACCATCTCAGCGATTTTCCCAAATTCGGTGTTCATGCCTGTGGATGTTATTACAGCTTTTCCTCTACCGTATGTCACGTGGGTGGCCATGAAAAGCGAATTTTTTCTATCTGCCACAGGCGTTTTCTCGTCAAGAACCTCAGTTATTTTTCCCACGGGCGTGGATTCACCCGTTAAAACCGCCTCATCAGTCTTCAAATCCACTACTTCAAGAAGTCGGCTATCAGCTGGGATGCGGTCTCCAGCCTCCAAAAGGACGATGTCGCCAGGCACAACCTCTCTGGCTGGTATAAGCATCTCTTTCCCATCCCGCAAGACTCGCGCCCTGGGAGCTGTCAACTTTTTCATGGCTTCCATTGCCTTTTCCGACCGATACTCTTGAACAAAACCAACTACAGCGTTGAGAACTACAATGGCGCCTATGGTTGAAGCGTCTATGATTCCTCCAATTAGAACGGAGATGCCGATCGCGACTATAAGCATGATTACGAAAACGTCCTTAAACTGCCCAAGAAATATCTGAAGAGGGGTTATTCCCTTTCTCTCCACCAGCTCGTTGGGTCCGAATTCCTGCAGTCGGCGTTTAGCCTCTTCTCCACTCAAGCCTTTCTCGCTGGCTTTTAAGGCGCCAATGAGTTCCTCCGTTTCCATAGCATGCCATTCGGGGCTCATGTCAACCGCCTGCTTTACCAACAGTATAATTTCGCATTTAGCTTTTTAAGGCATTCTCGCTCCTAAAAAGCGTTTCTTTCAGTTAATGCCTCGCTTTCTCCACAGCCGCCAAAAGGCTGTAATAAGGAGTAGCTGAAGGCGTAAAATAACTTTATAAATTACATGCTGCTAACAATTCGG
>JREQ01001162.1_pt3 | contig 22613 bp, 24 predicted proteins | sample 210151 | NCBI WGS metagenome assembly JREQ01 (sample SAMN03019617, study PRJNA260268) | marine sediment metagenome | biome: Marine; feature: Sediment; material: Clay; isolation source: clay from marine sediments 31 meters below sea floor depth collected from... | place: New Zealand: Canterbury... | reverse complement strand
CTTGGGACGAGAGCGTCGCTTGCGTCCGATCTGAACTTGCTACTTCAATTAATTGTCCTCGTTGTCCTCATTGTTGGCATCAAGTTTGGCAAAGAGAAGACGGAGAAGAGTCTTAAGACACATGGAGACTTTATGACTGTGGTGGTTGTTTTGAGCGCCATAGGAATTTTACTGGTGATGGTCCCCTCTTTTGTGACAAATTTCTCTGCGGTTTTGAATGAACCTTCCACCGTGGGTTTTCCGTTGACATCTATCCATGTGTTCTTCGGAATTTTAGCAGAGGGCTTGGGTGTCGCATTTGTCTTCAAGAAGTTTGGCAATGTGCGAATGTGGATGAGACTCACGGCGGCACTCTGGCTCATTGCAATAATTTCTGGAATCTCTTTCTACCTAAGATATTATGTGATCTAATGTCTCTTCTGCAAAAAATAAGACGCACGCGAAAAAAGTTAAAAACAAGTGCAGTCACAACATTGGCTTCGGACTAGGTTGATGTAAATGGAAGGTAGAATAAGTGTTGGTCAGAAGGCGCTGGATTTCACTTTACCCGACACCGACTTAAAACCTCGAAGGCTAAGAGATTTCCTTAACAAAAACGTCGTTTTAGCCTTTTATCCTGGCGCTTTCACCGCAGTTTGCACGAAGGAGATGTGCACCTTCAGGGATTCTCTGGCAAAGCTGAGCGACCTTAAGGCTCAAGTTGTTGGAATAAGTGTCAATGATCCTTTTTCGAACAAGGCTTTCGCTGAGGCGAACAGGCTAAACTTTCCCCTGTTGAGCGACTACAATCGAGAGGTTGTAAGACTCTATGGTGTTGCGGCAACGAACTTCGCAGGACTAAAAGGCTATACGGCTGCTAAACGCTCCGTTTTCATTGTAGACAAGAAAGGTGCTGTTCGTTACAAATGGGTATCAGAAGACCCAAGAATAGAACCAAACTATGAGGAAATAGAAAGGGTTCTAGAGGAAATCGGCTAAGCAACATGGCAACAAAGCAGAATTTTAGGTCACTTCTTTTCCATCAGAACTGAATAAAAGTATCGCGTATAGCCGTCTCCTTCAACAGAGGCTATGTGTTCGATGTTTTTGATTTTGAAATGATTTGAGAAAAGTTGAATTATCTGTGCTTTGGTAAAATGATTCCATGCGGGTCCGTTCCTGTAGCTGAAGCACACCATAAGATACGAGCCTCCCTTCTTCAAAACTCGGTGCACGCCCCTTATGAAGGCGCTTCTGTCCTTGACCTTCACATGGTGAAAGCACCCCATGTCAAAGACAAAATCGAACTCCTGGTCTTCAAAGGGAATATTCAGGAAATTCTCTACTTGGAATTGAATCTTTACGTTTGCCTTTTCGGCCTTTTCCTTTGCGTATTCTATGGCCTTAGAGGAAATGTCTATTCCAGTCACTTGAAAGCTCTTTTCCGCCAAATACAGAGCATTAGTTCCTGCTCCGCAACATACGTCTAGGGCTTTTCCCTTCTTTATCAGTCCGTTCTCCACCAGTTCCATTAGAACTTTCCTAGGTCTGCCAAGTTCCCAAGGCAGGGCTTCTAGGGGATACTTTCTGTAGATTTGGTCCCACTCCTCATAGTCAGAATCCATACGACCAACTCCATGTTGTTAAACACAAAATTTTCTTCAATTCTGGTTTGTCTTTTGGCTACCTTCAGCGGGTAGCTCTATTTTGTATGAGTTAAAGTAAAATATAAATATGCCGTATGTCATGTTGTATCTGCCGGCACGAGCAGGGAAAATGATTTTTGGTATCCCCTTTTTCTTTAATCTAAACCCAAGCTTAGAGACACAAGAGGAATATTTTTAATGTAATCGACGTTTAATTTACGAGGAGGTAATCAAAATGAGTCCTAAGATTCTCATAATTTACGATTCTAGAACTGGCAAAACCGAGAAACTAGCTGGGATTGTGGCAGAAGGGGCAAAACGTGTTTCAGGGATCACCGTTGAACTGAAGAGAGCCGAGTCTGTAACTTCAGAAGACGTCATTGACGCCGACGGCTACGCATTTGGGTCTCCGTCGCATTTCAGCATCATGTCCGGTAAAATACTGACACTCATAACGGAACTTTATCCGATACGTAATAAAATGACGGGTAAGCCGATGGCAGTGTTCACTACTGGAACTGGCGGACAAGTAACGGCCCTTGAAAACATTGAGCGAATCATCGGGGTCTTTAATCCGAGGTTTATAAAGCCTGGGATAGCAATAGAAACTGTGTCCGAGCGCGCTAATCCATGGGAAGTCGATAAGGTTCAGGCGGCAAAGCTTGGAGAAAAGCTTGCAAAAGCTGTAGTGAAGAAGGCTGCTAAATAAACTATAAAGTGCTAAAGAAAAATACATGCTCCCCATGGTGGCACTCAGGTTTCTAGTGTTCGCTAGCTGCTTTTGGGTAGCCTTCATCTTCTATTTGGATAGTGGTGTGGTCGATCCCAAACTCTTCTTTTAACACATTGATCAAAGTCGAGATCAGCTTCTTTCTGTTTGTCCCCTTTTTCACCACCACGTGACCACTCATTAGACACATCTTAGTTGGAGTGATACACCATACGTGAAGATCATGAACCCCTTTCACGCCTTTCAGTTCCACTATCCTCCGCTCTAGCGCACTTACGTCGATGTGAGGAGGGACTCCTTCAAGGAGTACGTTTATAGAGTCTCGGATGAGTTTCCCGGAACTATAGAAGATCAAGACGCCTATCATCATGCTGATCAAGGGATCTGCCTGGTACCAACTGGTGAAATACATGATTAGTCCAGCGGAAATCGCCCCTACTGATCCTAAAGTATCGGCGACAACGTGGAGAAAGGCGCCTCTAACGTTTAGACTGTCATCCTTTGACCTTGAAAGCGTGAAAGCAGACAGTCCGTTGGCTACGAGGCCAAAAACTGCAATTACCAGCATGTTCAAGCTTTCCACATTAGCCGGTTGTTGAATTCGTTGAATAGCCTGGTAGAAGATGAAAACTACGATTGCCCACAAGAAGATACCGTTCAAAAAGGCGGCTAGAATCTCTGCACGATAATAACCATAGGTTCTTTTCACCGTGATAGGACGCAAAGCAAGCCATGCGGCTATAAGGCCGAAGCTTAGGGCGAGGACATCGTTCAGCATGTGCCAGGCGTCTGTTAGAAGGGCTAGGCTGTTTGTTAGGATTCCCCCGACTAATTCAATGATGAAGAAAGATATGGTGATGCCTAATGCGATTCCAAGATATTTTGTGCCTCTTGGTGGATGGAGATGTTCGTGCATTGGAACCTCGCTCTCAAGATATAGTTTATTCATCCTTTACTATTAAATCTAAATTTTTTTATTAGGTCTAATAAGTTAATCAGTAGGTGGGGAATTACCAAAAGGAAAGTGAAAGCAAGGTGTCTAGTCTAACTAATATCATTATCGCAACTTCTGTCGCCAGTCTTTTTTCACTGGTTGGAATATACGCCTTATCTCTGAAAGAAAAAACGTTGCACAGTATCCTGTTAATACTTGTCGCTTTTTCCGCCGGGTCAATCCTTGGAGCTGCATACTTTGACCTTCTCCCGGAGGCTTTAGAGCTTGTTGAAGAGTCGGTTGTGTTTATCTACATCACCTTAGGGTTCATCTTGTTCTTCTTCCTCGAGCGGTTCATCTACTGGTACCATGGACACGGTCACGAAGCCGATATATCCGCTAAGACTGCCGATCGGGCTTCCAACAAGGGCTTTGCCTATCTGAACCTCATCGGCGACGGAATCCACAACTTTGTTGACGGGATGGTTATCGCCGTCAGCTTCCTGACTGGATTCTCAGTGGGATTAGCTACAACCGTTGCTGTGATCTTTCATGAGCTTCCTCAGGAAATGGGAGACTATGGGATTCTGGTTTACGCGGGCTTTAAGCGGGGTAGAGCCCTGTTGCTCAATTTTGTAGTAGCCTTAACAGTAATTTTGGGAGGAATCTCCGCGGTTCTCTTCATAGAAACGGTTGAAGCGTTAAGTGGATTGTTGATAGCCCTTTCAGCAGGTGGATTTATTTATCTGGCGGCTTCAGAGTTGATTCCCGAGCTGCAAGAGGAGAAAAGTTTCAAGAGATCTGTCGTTCAATTTGCTCTATTTATTCTAGGGATTACCCTCATATGGTCTTTGGGCATCATCTTTCCCGAATAGAAGATTTCACTGCACGCACGAGGAGTTTAGTTTCAATTTTCTAAAAAATAAAAAAGGGAAATGATGGTTAACTGCTTATCATGGCTTTAAGCACTGGTTTTAAGTTTAGGCTCTGGCTGATAGCTTTTCGTGCGAGAAAGGTAGGATTGACTCTGTCTACGTAAGTTCGCGAAGATTATGGCAGAGTCAACAAGGATCTCAGAAGGGTTCGATTCTTATTATGCGGCGTTTTTCTAACCGTTTTATTGCATCGAAAAATTCGCTTTTCTGTTTTCCTTTCAGCTTGAATCTTTGCAACATCTCTTTGACAGGCGACCGAGCCTTTCCAAACTTTCTAAGCTGCTCTCTTAGGTGGTTAACCACGAGCCGTTCAACTCTGCCGCATTTCCAAGTTGTGTTTCTCATAAGCACAGCGAAAGCTCGAAGCATACGTTGAGCTTCTTTTCGGGAGCGCCTAACCATACGAGTTTTTCTCCTCAGATTATAGGTTACAGTTTCATGGTCCCATTTATAATTTGTGTTTGAACTGAACTAGTTAATGCCACAACTTTTCTACCGCAATTTTGAAAAGCATACATGTCTCTAATAGAGGAGGGGAAAATATGAAGTCGGTTGAGGCAAAGGCGGGAAAAATCATCTTCGCCAGGCTCTTCGAAGACGAAGACTTGCTTGAAGCTATTACCCAAACAGCTGAAAAAGGCAAAATCAAGGCTGGATTCTTCGTTCTCATAGGAACATTGAAGAAAGCTAAGATGGGATTCTTTCACAAAGGACGATACCAACCTATCGACATGGCTGAGCCACTTGAAATTGTTTCATGTATGGGGAACATCTCTGTTAAAGAAGGCGAACCCAATGTTCACGCGCATATCGCGGTTTCAAACCGAAAAGGCGAAGTCTTCGGCGGTCACGTCTTGCCTGGCTGCATAATCGCTGCAACAGGAGAACTCGTTTTAATTGAGGCTGTAGATGTGGAGCTACAAAGAAAGCTGGACGAGAAAACCCAGCTATACCTGTGGTCGGTAGGCAAGTAACATCCTCAAATGGAAGCCTTCTGCCTTCCCGTTTTATTAGCTTGCTAAAAATGTTTGTGAACGAAATTCGCTGGGTTTAGCTATGTCTTCAGTTTCTTTTTAAGTCGGATTCCATGAATCCCTCTTGCGTAGTAGTCGTCTAACTTTCCGAGTTCTATGTAGCCGTGTTTTCGGTAAAGCTCGCGTGCTGCTAGGTTGCTGATGCGGACTTCGAGAAGGCATGCCTCGGCGCCCTTTTTTATGAAATCTTTTTCTATTTCTTCAAGCAGTTTTAATCCAACTCCTATTCTTCGGTATTTTGATGCCACATCAATCGTGTATATGTGACCCACCAATGACTTCCCGTATTGTTCAATTAAGCCTAGAATGAACCCGGCGGTTTCGCCGTCAACCTGCGCCACTAGGCTTACGGCATTTGAGGCTTTCAGAAAATGAGCTATTTGTTCTTTAGAGAAAGCTTCATGGGTGAAGCATCCTTTTTCGATTTTATAGAGTGTTTCTAAATCGTTTAGACTTGCATATTGGATGGTGATTGGCAAAGGTTGTTCGCTCACTTAGGTTAGATTTGAATGAAGATGAATTTGAGAGTTTTGTTCAAAATTGACAACAACAGTTTTGCACCCAAATTTTTCGTTGTAAAGCGAAGCAATTTTCTGTTTGACGTTATTCTCACCAAGGTAGAGAAGATGACTCCCACAGTTTTCTTTGCAGTCTGAAGCGCCGAAGCCCAAAACTGGAACTCTTGTTTTTATCTAGTTTTTCAAGCATCTGTTTATCGCACATTCCATTCTCTTGTTAGTCTGGGCGGCCATAATCGCTATGACAACAATGTCTTTGCGTGCCAGAAGATAGTCAATATGCCAAAATTTGTGTTCTTTCTTTTGTAGGTGTCTTGCAACGCGCTTTCTTAGGCTTGAGGCTCCTAATCCCAGCGCCTAGCCTGTGTAGGCATAATAGCCTCTCGGGAACTGATGTTCACCTAACCTGCCCACTTTTAAACGGATGTTGGCGGTTAGATGTATGATTAAAGTGTATACTCCAACTTGAGGAAGCATGTTTAGTAAGCGTGGGTTCATGTTTCAGCCCTTTTTTGGTAATTTCAGTCACTAAGTAAGAGTGGAAAACAATAAAAACGCTAAGGCAACACTCTTATGCAAAATGTAGGTGTACAAGCATGAGCGAAAAAGAAGCTGAAAAGGAAGACCCTTTGAAGACTCACCGTGAAGGAACAGCGCTATCGGATTCTGGAAAACATAAAGAAGCCATAGACAAGTTTTTGGAAGCCTCAAAACTATACGAGAAAGTTGGAAACATCTTCGATGCTTCTTACACGTTGTTTAAGGCAGCTGAATGCAGCTTCCTGCTAAAGGACTATGACACCGCTATCGAACGTTTTCTTAAAGCAGCTGAGCTTTCTTTTGGAAAAGGGTATGACCGTTTCGGATTAGGCGCGTTAGAGTATGCTCTTGATAGTTACAAAGCGGCTGGAAAAGAAGAAGATGAGAAGGTAGTGGAACTTAAGAAGAAGATAAAGGAATTGAAAGAGAAACTCTCCAGAATGTAAGACTATTATTGCGCGCGCTTTTCAAAGTTCTAATTGGGAAATCCGTCTTTTATATTCTAGAACAGAGTTTTCCCAGTCATCGAGGTGTAATTCTCCATTTTCCATGTGATAGGCGAACACTGTAATTTGAGGCGCTGATTCAAGTTTCTTTTTAAGTATATTCCCAGCATAGATGACGGATCTATAGTGTTTCTTGATGAAACGGTCATTTTCCTCAATTATTTTTTCCAATCCCCTTTGTCTTAACATGTGACAATATTCATCTAAAGCCATCTTTTTAGCTATAACAGGGTCCCTCATTTCAAAGAATAGACCAACCAAAAATAACGCAAAGGATGTTACTAGTAACGCCAAGTTCAGTAAATCCAGCGCAAGATAGTTTTCCAAAAAGATAATTATAACTTGAAATATGCCAATGAGAATTGCAAAGGTCCGGATGATAGAGAACCTTGAACTTAAATAGTCGGTTTTAAGGCGAAACAATTTGTATGAGGCTTCTTTTTTCTGGCTTATCCAACTAAAAAGTATAGGAAACCACTTACTTTTGGATATTCTGTAGTCGTCAGGAAACGCTAGTCCATTCAGTTTTTGCTTCAAAAAACCTACTGGAAAATTATACTTTGATGAGACTACTTCAAAATCCTTTTTGGTTGCTTTGCCAAAAGTGTCAATAATCCATTTTAGCTCCGTTATCGCTATCTTAAAGTCCTCTTCGCCACCAAATTTCATAGCTGCCAACGAAAGATTCTCCATTTCATCACCATATAACAAGCAACTGAATTATTTTATTAGTTTAACTCTTTATCATTGACACTCTTTCAAGCGTGCGATGCATTGTATATTTCCCGTGTTGCACATATTTAGTTTTACCTATTACTCTAATACTGGGTAAATCACCATAAAAACTGCAAGATATTCACAAAAGTTAGGATATAATATACTTCTCCGCTAGGTATGCGAATCCGTGAATGTCAAAACGCGCGCGCAAGCCATAAATTCTTTGCGAAATATAGAAAACGTGTGTTGAAAAACATGAAAAGCTCAGCGAAGAAAGGAGAAGAGTTCGAACTCGAAGTTAGAAGAATCATAGAGGGTGTTATAGCCAAAGCCAAGGCAGAGTTCAGGGCAGAAATTGTGAGTCACCTGCGTTTGACAGGATTATCAGCCGAGTGGTGGCCTGACTTGGTGTTGATGGCGGCGTCTCTGCTTGACGTTCCTTCAGAACGTTCCCTTGAATTGTCAATAGTAGAATGCAAATATGTAGGCGAAGCTGCAAGTGAAGGAACGTATTGGAGCCAAATGAGTAGAGCCTATATGAGTCTTAACGACCTTCGGCGTGTCTATCGTGAAGGTTTAAGTTTCTACTTGGCCGTCAACAGATACAGCAAGAGCAAGAAGAGAGATTATTCCAAGATATTCAGAAACATAGGCGTCAAGCTGTTGAATATTAACGTTCCTAAAGAACGTGCAGAATTCGAAAACAACATAAAGCAACTACTCGAAGAAACCACTTTTGAAGAACAAGAAAAGAAACTTAAGCGTATCTGGGGAGAATATCGACGATAGAAACCGTTGCAATAAGTTAGAGATGCGCGCGCAAGCACTTAGGAGGGTTTAGTCGTTACTGTTACCTGTACGCGTCGAGCTAGCGCTGTGATTGCGAGGTAGAGTCGTTCAAAGAACCAGATTAAGGCGATAACTGGACCAGAGTTCATTGTTAAGGTTAAAACGGTGTCTATTAATGTGCCATGCACGGTTATCACTTGGACAGGCGCCAGTTGCGTGAACACCGCAAGCAGAGTGACAAGCATAGCCCATAAGAGGCTGCGCGTAAACTTTTTGGCGTCAAATTTTTCGCCGTTAAGCAAAGCAACGATTAAGCCCCAGACTGCGTAGACAAGCCATGAGAGCGCAACGTAAGTGACACCATTCAATGAGCGTTTCACCTCCTCTCAACGTTTCGGGATGACATGGTCGAGTTTGTTGCCGTGTTGGAGCTGAAGAGAGAGAAAGGATAAGCATCGCTGGTTTTCTTCCAGCTCGTGGCCTAATATTGCAGTTGCATAAGGTTCAGTCACTATTAATCCTTCAAGTCTTCGCCATGCAGCCCAGAAGTCGGCTAGGAATCTTTTAACCATTTTACGCATGGCTCTGTAATGAATGTGAAGTTTACAAGGTGTTGGTTTTCTTTCTCTGCCGAGTTTTTGCGCTTTCTTCTTCAGTTTTTGCAGACATTCCTTATAATACGGACAGTTTTCTGGGTTTTCAATTGGATTTCCAAGTTTTTCGTTTTCCTTGGTTTTTGCTTTATCGTAGATGTCACGATAAAACGGTGTCCGCTGCTTTATGAAACTGTCAGATATTTTCCAACATAAAACTTTGGCTTTAGGGTTATAACCGATTTTCTTGCCATGTTCTCTTCTGGGCGCCTTTCCGTTGACTACGTGAAGCCCGGCATAACGCCAGAAACTGCTTGCGTGTTCTGCCTCGTATGGGTTGAAATAACTCAGTAGGCCTCCAGCCAAGATAGGTCCGATGCCTTTGATTAATCTTAGAAATTTCTGGTAAACCGCTAAGTATTTGATTTCATGGAAAATATAATTGCGAATCTCTTTTTCAAGAGTTTTCAGCCTTTCAGCGTTGACACCTTTAACTTTGCCGACTTGTCGCAGCCGGTTGAAGGTGCGGATACGCACGTCTTGCACATCATAGTATATCTCAATGAGGTGCCTAACCTTGTCTCTCTCAAAACCAACGCTTTTCTCAAGCGGGTTACTCGTTTTTTCTGGCTCGCTTCCGAATACTGGGTTGCTTAGTTGGGATGGGTTGCTCCTTTGAATTGGCCCGCTACATAGGAATGGGCTTCTTTTTTTCCATGGCTTTTTCTTACTCTTCAACTTGTTCATAACGACACCTACAGTTTTGGTGAAGCGGAATTTTGGGTTGTCTGTGGCTGTTGAATTTCTAACGGCCAGCCTAACTCGATCAGAATCTTACGTAGCTCTTGCGATGTTATGCCTCCAACCTCGAAGCCTCGAAGCACGTCTGCAATTTCAAACTCTGGCTTGTCTTCCATACCCCAGTTCAAGCGGACTTGAGCCCGTGCTGGGTCAAAGCCAGCCTGCTCCACAACACGGTCAAACAAGAAGCGCTCAACACTACGCTTTATAAAACGTTGTAAGGCCGAGACGCGTCTTTCGCCAATTTCCAAGGCTGCATTCGCACTTGCTTCAGTGAAACCCGTTTTTGTTACGAGTTTGGCGAGTGGAGTTTCTAAGCCTAAAACAAATTCGTCTTCAAGTGTCTCAACATAAAAGTCTAAGCCACGCATCCTTTCAGCAACAATTGGGTAGACCCGAGCATCCTTTGCGTTTGTTGTGAACCTTGCGCCCTTCATAGGCAAATTCTTAATCGTTTTATGCGCCTCATCAAGTTTTGCTTTGCTTAAACCTGGCAAAATCCAGAGCTCGTTTGGCGCACCCCACTTATAGATGACTTCAGCCATGCCCTTGTGGATCTTACCTTTAATCTGGAAAAACGGCTCTCGTGTTTCACCGTTTCCAATGTTAAGGGGCGCACAAAGCGAATATAAAATGCCGATACCGAGAGGCTCAGCGGTTAAGCGGTTATACGCTAAATGAATCAGTTCATCTCCTTCAATTTCCTTCGGTTCACGGTGCCATTCCAAGACAAGCCTTGAAACTTCACCCTCGGAAAAATGTATTTTTTGAATAATCTCGATTGGCACAAGCTTAAAAAACTCGATTTTCTTTGGGTTTCCAAGCCACCAGAAAGCGTTACCCCAACCAACCAGATACTTCGCCGTATCTTGCAAAACAACATCGAGATTTGCTTCTTCACAGAAATCATCAATAATCTCTTTTGCTGTTTTGCCTTCGCTTTTCTCGGTGTATTCTTCATTCATTGTAGTGTGAAAGCCTGCGCCTACAATTTGGTCGGAAAGAAAGTCTATGCTGGCACGTGCCGCTAAGTCAGCAAGATAAACCTGAGTCATAGTTTTAAAGCTGATTTCAGGGTAAACGCCTAATGTCTCTTGTGTGCTTGTTAAGAAGGCGCCGCTTGGACGCCTCAAGGCTTCATAAAGCCGCCGAAAAGGCTTGATAAAATGGCTAAAACTCAAGTTAACTATTCTCCTTTGCTTTTCCCAGAATTATACGTTTTAAACCCAAGTTGGAGTAGGTATTCAACAAAAGTGGAGCGTTTTGCCATTCCTCGCTCTTTTTCAATTTGGTTGAAAAGTTTGCGGTCAATTGTTACGCAAAGATATGTTTTTGTCATGTTTTATCCCGTATAAGTTGTATAATCCCTATACATATATTCTGATTTAAACGTTGTTATACAACTTATACAACTCTTAAATAGGAAACATCTATATAGCAAATATACAAGAACTAATATTCTCATTATTGAGGTTCAAGAGATGGTTGAAGAAACAACTATACGAATCCCGAAAGACGTAAGAGAAAGGTTAACCGTTTTTCTCGGTGAACTAATGACAGAGACTCGCGAAATGTTAAAGTTAGGAGATGCTGTAAGGGTTCTTTTAGAAACAGGTATAATCTTGCCAAAAGATTTAGTTGTTGAAATTGAAAAGTTTACCAATGAACGAAAGGATCTAGGTTATACATCTTCTGAAGATTTTATTCGAGACGCTGTTAGACATAGACTTACTGAATTAAGCGGGGAATTTGAGTATATTTCAATCCCCAAAGAGGATATCGAAACGTTGGAAACAGCGCTTAAGGAAATGAAGACACCATTTTTAAATTCCACGGATTTCATTCTTCAACAAATTAAAGATAGTTTAAAGAAATATGAAGAATGGAAAAGGGTTCATAAAATAAGACGGTAATAACCCTATTTTTTATAATACTTCTTCTATTTCTCTTATTTCTAAAATTCACCTTATATTCTAGCCTTATTTTTTAATTAAACAGCTTTGAATGGTTTGTTTGGAGTAGCTATATTTGAGCCAGCAGAAACACACCGCTGAATTTGAGAGTTGCGTTGAACAGGTTATGGAGCAAGGCCACGATAAGGGAAGCGCCTTCGCAATCTGCACAGACGCTTTCAAGAAAGCCGATAAACCTATTTTTGTTGGTGAAAGCGAAAAGCAAAAACTCCATTTATTCTGCGAGTCTTTCAAACTTGAAGGCAACAAAGTTTCCGGTGTAGCTATTCATCCTAAACGGATTTTTCATCCTGAAGAAGACATAGAACACGTCTATCTCCGTGAAGAGTTAATGAAGGCTGCGCCTACAGGTGCTGGTAAACCCTTCGGAATCGACCACATTTACGTCTTGCCTCCGCCAAACCTGTTAACAAAGTCATGGTACTGCCCAGACGAAGACGGCATTTGTTTTGAAGGATTAGTGGACGACTACATTGCTGAACAGATCCGACAGAAAAAGTTCAAAGGCATAAGCATCGAGTTAAACTGGCTTCGACCAGGCGGAAGCGTTGAATACGTCAACGGTGTGGCAGCCCGTAATTTTGAGCTTACAAGCGTGCATTTTCTTAAACAGTTTCCTCCTGGAGATCCAGATGCTTACGTGAAATTGTGGGAGCAGATTAAGGAGCAGCTTGTTGTCGGTCCGCCTTTACCGCTTGATCAGCGAGTTGACGCTTTGGAGCAGCAGCTTCAGGAGTTGCAGAACCAAATCAATGTGATTGTTGGCAAGTTGGAAGTTTTAACCGGTACGTCCTCTTCTCCGTCGGCGACAGCACCGCCCGCACAGCCGGGGGCTTCGCAAACGACTGGAGTAATGAAAATGAAAGAGCAAAACCAAAATCAGGAACCCGAAAAAGATGAGCACGGCTGCATAGTTGGTAAAGAGAAGTGGGACCCTGAAACTGAAAAATGCGTGCCGATTGAAACACCAGCACAAGAGTCCATGAAAGAGCAACCTGAAGTGGAGCAATGTGTTCTCGACGGAATTGGATTAGGCTTATCTAACGTGAAGATCGCTGAGAAATGTAACGTCTCACTCATAACGGTTCAGGAGATACGCGGCGGCTTCGTCGGTTTGTATGAGGCATTAAAGAAACTGAGAGAGCAGCAGGGCAACCAGGAGCCTGAAAAGGATGAGCATGGCTGTGTAATTGGTAAGGAACGCTATGACGAAGAACAGGATAAATGCGTGCCCATAACTACAGAAGCGCGAAAGGCGTTTCTCGAAGCTAAGCTGAGGCTGAAGGAACAGGAAGGCGAATTGACTGTTGAAGAGATCAAGGCGAAGATCGCTGAGCTTGCGAAGCAGAGAGAAGAATTGGATAAGAAGCTGTGGCCGGAACCGCCGGAGTCGGGGCTGTCTGAGGAAGAAAAGGCAGCTATTAGAACCCAAATTGATGTTCTCTGGGCGGAGATTGACGCGTACGAGCAGGCTTTGAAAATAAAAATTGCTGGGCAGGCTGCGCCACCTCAAACACCACCAGCAGAGACACCAATCAAAGCAGAGGCTCTTGTTGCTCTTCGTAAGAAACTTGTGGAAGTCGAGGCTCAGCTGGTTAAAATGGAGAAGCAGCAGAAAAGAAAGGCTGCCACGTGGAAAGAGAAATTCGAGAAACTGCGTGAATCACTTAAGGGCGCCATTCCGCCGCCGCGCATCTGGAAATCTTGGACGCCTGGTCCTCAGCGTTACGTGCAAGAGAACCTGAAGATTTTGCGTGAAATCGAATCATAGTCATGCAATTCATGGCCCTGAGTATTGAGGATGAACTCAAGAAAGGGAATAAGCTGAAGGGAGAAAGACAACATGGCTGATTTAACAGGGCTAACCGATCTGGTGGCAGGCGACGTAGTTGAGCCTTTATCGGTATGCCAAATCAGGGAATATGAAGCAGAAGCAGAGATAACTAAGGGTCAAGCGGTTTACTTGAGCAGCGACGGAAAAATCAGTCCAGCGACCTCGGCGCAGAACTCTATTGGCATCGCAATCATGAGCGCCCTGATAGGCGCCATGTGTTCCGTTATCACTCGAGGCCCAGTTAAAGTTGCAGTGGGAGACGCGATTGCTCGAGGACAAAGAGTTTACGGCGGAGACTCTGAAGGCAGAGTCTTAGCCATGGCAGACCAAGAAGTGAACGAAGGCGGATCTGCGACGTACTCAATCTATCACAGCCGAGATTTCGCTCGAGCAGAGCAAACATCATCCGCAGCCGGCGACCTCATCATCATTAATGTTGGTGCATAACCATGAGTAAGGAATGTCCATTTTGTAAGACTCCAATGGAAACTTGGCGAACTTTCAAGCGTGAAGACCACGTTGACACTTTGCTGAAATGTCCTAAATGTGGTTTCGTAGCGACTTTCCGGAAAGCGGTGGAAAAGAAGCCTAAGAAAAAGGAGGCATAATCATGCAGAAGATTCCTTTACCTAAATTCCATGAGTCACTGCTGAACGAGGAATGGTACAAGGCTGAGTTTGAGCAGAAAGTCAAAGAGGCACAGTCCCGAAGAAACCCGTTCATACGGCAGTATATGAGGACTGGCATGAAAGAGGGAATATTTAGCTCGATGGCCGGAGCGCTCGGTAAAATGCACGATGTCGTGGTTGAAGCGGCAAAGCCGAACTTGATAGCCAGAGACATCATAGATACGAGGACAACAACAGAAGCCTTGGAGCGTTTTCCAAGAGCAAAGAAAAGCGTTGCTTACGTTGGAGCTGAAGGCGGAACCATACGCGTAATCGGTGAACGCTATGATTGGGTTGACGTAACCATGAATATCATTTTGAAAGATGGCGTCGAATGGAACAGGGAGTTTGCTGAAGACGCGAAATGGAACGTGATGAACCGCCAACTCGAAGAGCTCGGCAGGTCCATAGCACAACTTGAAACCGACAAAATCATAGCACTTTACGCGGCAATCGCTGTAAGTAACCTGGCTGGCGGCGCCGCATTAGCTGGCGGTGGAACAATAATGTCATGGAGCAAAGCCGTTGAACTATGGGATGCTGTTGACGACGAGGACTTCCAAGCTGACGCGTTAATCATCAAGGGGAGACAAGCGAGCCAACTGTTTACGGCTACAGAGTTTATCAACTCTCAGTATCTGCCAAGCTCGCAGGTAGAGCTTTCAAGAGGTCTAATAGGCCAGGCTTTAACAATGAATATTTACAAGAGCAGCCGCTGCACAAACGGCGTCGCTCATGCGGTTGACAAGAAAATCGCTGGAATCCTGCTGATTCGCCGAGACATAACGACTGATCCTTATGAAGACCCGAAAAACGGTGTTTTTGGCCTGGTCGCCAGTGAACGCATTGGCTATGCTATACTGCGCTCGGAAGCGGTAGCCCGCATGACAAACATAAAGACGTCATTTAGCTAAGCTCAGAAGCCTAACCATCCTTTTCCAAAATCCCCATTTTTTTAAAATTCGATTGTTCAGGGAGAAATGCAGTCGATGCCAGTAAACTGGGAGAGAAGACGCAGACGGTAACATTAGAGAAATCAAATTTCATGATGGTGCTTTAGCATGGTTGTGAAAGTTGGCTGGGCCTGTGGAACCTGTCCAAGATGCGGTAAAAAACTGTGTCGTAGAAGGCCAGCTGATTATGCCGTTTGTGATTGTTGGGAATATTGCCCGCAAGACCACGGAAACGGCCCATACGCTACAAAAATGGAGCCTTACACGCCTGATTTGACGCCGAGCACCTATGGACCCATCGAAGTTGTAAGCGGCACGGCCTGGGGAGACCTCGAACATCCAATGCAAATCATACGCCGATGTCCCATATGCAACTATCACTCAGCAGCCGAGCCACAGGAAGTAAGATTATCGTGAAAGACCTCGAAAGAGACCAACTCCGCAAAACCATTCTTCAATTCATCAAAAAAGGCTATGTGCACTACACTGACATCGAGAAGAAAACCGTGGCCACATCCCTACACTTCGCAACATCAAACACATTCAGAAAGCAGTTTTACGACTATCTACTTCCAAACGGCTACATAGAACGAGTCAGCCGAGGCATCTACAAAATCACAGAGAAAGGAGAAAAACTCTTAGAAATTCTGAATTAGCGCGGGCTAATCACAAATTCATAACATTGTCAACAAGTTAATGACATTTTCGTAAGCTTGCTTCACCTCTTCTTCTTGAGACTCTCGAATAATCGTATCTGCCTTATTACCATAATGTTCAAGAAAATCGCTGGGTTTCTGAAAATTGGTCAATTCAGATTCTTCCACTTCGCCTTTAATAATGAGCAAATCCACCGCATAATCCTCCATTTCATGTCTTTGAAATGATAAGTCCATTTTTCCAACTATCTTAATCAAAAAATCCAATCTCTCAGATTCTGTTCTGTAGATGGAACCAGAAACTGCTCCCAACTCTTCGGTCTCTACTTCATGAGAATTTAAGGACTGTCTTAACGACTGTGCCCTTTCTTGAGGGGCAAATGAGTCAGCATCTACAATCAAAACGATTCTTTTCAGTCTCTTCGACAATCTGGCTAACGTAGCCATCATAGATGCAAGTTTCTGTAATTCAGAGGTGCCTCCACAATCATTTAAGCGAACATTTCTGGATATTTGGATTCCCATTTTATCAATAAGAGCCGTCAATACATCTATGTCGTCAATTCCCTCGCAAAGTATATTTACCTCAAACTTAACGATGTCCCTCGCCAAACGAATAAAGTCTTCAATTTTATCCCTGCCAAATGTAAAAACTGGCATCTTCAGCATCCCTAAATAACATCAAGAAAACGCATGTCCAGACCCATTTTCTCCAAGTTGTCGGAATCTTTGGGAGTTATAGAGCGCGGTTCAATTTTTCCATTTTTATCCATTTCGATGAAAAAGGTAGCCATATCAATCTTCTCTTCCTCGGCAATTTTCTCTGCTAACTTTATAAACTCCAGACTATGTGTGGTTGCAAAGAGTTGAATCTTGTTCCTTTTTGTGATGTCAAAAAGCATTTCCAGCGTTTTTGCAAGACCTCCTGGATGCTGATGGCTCTCTGGTTCCTCAATCAAAATGGCGGTATTATGAGCAAGAGCTGCAACCATAATCCAAATCATTGAATATCGTGCACCATCACCCAAGTCATCAACTCTTATTGTGGTTTCTGGAAGCTTGACTGCAAGCTGGTATGTATCGTCGATTGGAACATAAGTTATATCTTCGACATCAACTTCATACCCTCTCCGCAAAATTTTAGTCACCAATTTATCGCTTCTTTCCTTCAACAAATCATTCCATAAGGTTTTCTCAACTCTTTCCATTTCACGTAGTAGATTTGCGTCAATAAACATCATTCTGTCCATGAAAGCCTTAGTTTCATGAAAATGTGGAACTGTCCTTCCAAGGATATTCAAAATTCTGCGTTTTCCCAGTCCATAGGCTGACATATCACCTTTGAAAACGTGACCCTCAATTAAGCAAAGTCTTCCATAAATGCAGATATCCTTTCGCGCATCAGCCGGCAGTTCCTTTAGATTCATAAAGTGTCTATAAGCACGTTTTGTGCGTGGAATTCTTACAAGTGGATGAACATGCTCATCAAGAAGTTCCACCACTAACTTCCCACGTTTTCTGGGCACGACCTCAATTTTTAACGGATTGTGAGTTTCATATCTATACCACAAGGTTTCTCTACCTTTTTCCCAACTTAATCCCCTTCGACTGCGCCTATTCAAAAGATACCGAATTTTATTGGGTTCATATCCAAATGGGTGTTTGAAACTAAAACCTGCCGACGCTAAATACAATGCTTCAAGAATGGAAGATTTTCCGTGGTTATTTCTTCCTATGAATGCGTTAATTGTTTTTAGACCTTTGATTTCACAATCTGTTATTCCGCGGAATCCTTTTATTTTGAGACCAGATAACATATAATTGCCTTCTTTTGTCATGTGTAGTAGATAACAATTTCCTATTATCGTTTTTGTGCGCGCGCATTGTTTTCTGGACATAGTTTTTTCGGCATGGTTTTTTTCGCCAAAAACGGTTAAATCTGGCTTTTCTCGTTGTTTCTTTTGGGGCCAGAGTCGTGAGGACAACGTTGGTTGCAGCTGTTACTATTGCTATAGCAGTCAGTTTCGCTGCTGGTTTTTTTGTTGGCGCCGTCATGGAGCGTAGCCGTCGCATTGGGAATCAAGCTGCAATCAAGGCCGTCGGCGTCGGCGTCTACCTGGATCCTGCGTTAACGGTTCCTTTAACCGAGATCAACTGGGGTGTCCTGGAGCCAGGAGAGGAAAAGAATCATACGGCCTATATTAAAAATGAGTCTAACGTTCCTATCACTTTGGTTTTGACTACAGAGAATTGGAGTCCTTTGAATGCATCCAGCTTTGTAGCGTTGACTTGGGATTATGATGGGCAGCTTCTCGAGGTAGACGGGTTCGTTGAGGTCATCTTCACTTTGGCTGTGGACCCGGTGATTTCTGGAATAGACGTATTCAGTTTTGACATCGTCATCGTGGGGACTGGATGATAAATGGCAAGCGTATCCGTTGATGATGTACGCGACGTCATTCGCGTCAGCTCGGCTGAAATTCCAGACGCCAAAGTAACTAAGATGCTTAAGCGTGCTGAGGTTACGCTTGAGCTTGAAATCGACAAAGAAATCGATTATAGCAATTGTACTGACGCGGAGAAAGAGTTCATCACGGTTCTCGCGGCCATCTATGCAGTTTGTTATCTTACCGGCGGCTCTGCTGTTGGATTAAGCTTCTCGGTTGGAGGTCAAAACGTAAGTGTGCTGAGTAAGGTTCCTCCACTCGAAGTTTTGCAGGCTCAGCTTGAACGCATTTTGAGTGGCATTAAAGGCGTCTATTTCGGGAGAGTGTAGTCTGAGGTTGAATGTTCCTGACGCTTATTACCAGTTCATCATGAAGTATGCGCCTTATTTTTATGTCATTCCAACAGCGATGACGCAAGACCCGCCGGCTTCCCAGAAGGATGTGACGGTTGCTGACGGCTCAAACTTTCAAGTCGGATATCCAGTTGAAATTAAGGATGATGCCCACAGCGAATGGAACGAGGTTGCTGCCATAAACGTGAACGTCTTAACAATGGTCAATGATTTACAATACACTTATTACGTTGCGAAAAATGGCAAAGTTGAAGGCCCGGACCCGGCTTTTGGGAGAGGCGCCTTTCCCGCAGCCTTCGCAATCGATTTTCTCTATGAGGCCTATTCTGCTAAACAGTTTGAAAGCCAGAAAACGGATATTTTCAACAAAATCGTGTCGCTCGCAGACTTTATTCTTACTCAGCAATGGATTACCCCTGGTTCAGAAGCATATGGAGGATTCAAAAGCAGCGAAACCTCAGACCAATATTGGAGCATCGATGCGGGTCGATGTATTCCACCACTTTTGAAAGCTTACGAGCTTACCGAGACAGCTTCATATCTTAATGCTGCTAAGCTGGCTGGCGCCACTTTTCTCTATAACATGCAGCACAGACCCAGCGAGCTGGGGCAACATGACAAGTATTATGGCGGTTTTGCACGGGCAATTATCGTAGCTTTGGGCGACGCACAATCACAAGTTAACCAAAGTTCAGATGACGGTCGTGTACATCGTGTAGGCGGAGGCTATGATTATAATTCGAGCAGCGCGTGGATGGGAGTTTATAATGGCAATGAAGAAAAAGTTTGTTGGAGATTCCAAAACGTAAACATTCCAAAAAACGCGCGTATCATTTCAGCTAAGATTACGTTTAAACCGATGGATTACATCAATATTGAGGATGCCCATCTAAAAATTTATGGTATAGATGAAGCTAACACGGAAACATTTCTCACTAACCCATTTGGGAGACCCCACACTTCAGCGGCTATAGACTGGGACCCAGAAATATGGGGGCATTTTCCAGAGTATGACCCAATAGAAACGCCAGATCTATCAGATATTATAGCTGAAATCGTTTCTATAGAAGAATGGATCGCTGGTAACGCTATAGGCTTCTTTATTGAAGATGACGGAAGCGTTCTCCCTATCAGCGACGCCGAAATTCACATGTATGACGCTAACCCCGCATATGGGCCTATTCTTGAAGTTGAATATGAAGAAAGAACCTGGTTCCCTGAAATGGACGTTGAAAATCTCTATGATTTTATCGGGCTGAAAATGCTTGCTGAAACCTATGACACAGCAAACAAAACCAAATATGAAACCATGATGAGCGATGCTGTAGCGTTTTTGCGGTCTGGGTTTGAAGACTTGTATCTATGGTTTGACCCGTTGCCAAGCGGAGACGGAAAATGGCATCGTGTCGGCATTAACGAAACGGAGATCTACGATGACCCGATAAGTTTCGCATTGCTCGGGCTTTACACTTATGAAGGCTGGAGCTTAACCTGTCAAAACGTCTACAATTTCTTGCAGAGTATTCGAGCAGACGCAGCACATCCAGGATACAACCCAGCGATTTGCTGGCCTGGCTACATCGATGTTGTCACACGTTTTGCCGCATGCACCTACTACGATGCCATAACAAGCGGAATCTTGTGGAAAATCCGCAAAAACCATGACAAGTCAAGCCTTCAATTTAGCATGAAAATCATCAACAAATACCAAGAGGAATTTATGAACTGGGGACCCTTATTCACGGATTACAGCCCTATCACCGAACAGAAAGCTATGGCAAATACTGCTTGGCTCTCACTCCTTTTCTTAAACTATGAGGATCCAATAACTCGCTTCACACAGATTTTGCGGGCGCATGGCGAAAACGTGATTTTATATGCTGTGCAACAAGCTGCTGACACAATTTCTTATGCCGAAGCCGTTGACATCAAAGCCATAATTTCCCCAGCAAGAATTGAGGAGCTGCTAATAGAACCAGGATACATAATCAAGGATTACTTGACTATCCATGTTTTTGCCCCCATAAGACATCATGATAAGGTACGTCGCAAAGGCGTCGACTACGAAGTTCTCAACATCCAAGAGTTTGCATTTCAAGGCGACATCTTGTATCGTAAAGCCACGTTGAGGAGGCTTTTAGGTGCCTGAAGTTGAGGATCCTGTTGTCACGCTTGTGCGGCTGCTCAAAACCAACATGCGCCTTGTAAACGACGACGGCAGCCTCGCAAGTGTTTATGTAAGCAGAGAATGGTATGACCGAGAGCTACTCAAAAATTACGATGGCCAGGTTACTGCAGGCCTGCGACAACCGAGCACCGTTAAACCACTTAATCTCAGCCAGTCTCTTACACAGCGCATTCTTAACTTTAAAGTTGACTGCTGGGTTGTCGACAAAGCACGAAAACAACCTGGAAACAGAACACGGTCAAAACTCAGAGAGGAGATCCTACGGATTATCCGTGAGAAAAGGACTAAGCCAAATGAGACACCTTATGATTTTATAGGTGTCGGGCAGCCAACGGGCACACATAAAGCCTTTCATGCAGGCTCTTCAAGTGAGCTGGCTCCTGGAGACGTAGCTTGGACCGAGTTAGAAGACGCGGAATATGTGAAGCTTTGGTACAGCGACGACGACCGCTTTTCAAAATCTCATACTGTAAACACGGAGTATGCCATGATGCTTTTGAGGTTCAAACTTGCAACTTCTAAATATGACCCTCATGAAAGAAACGTGAACAAGATTGTTTTGAGTTTTGAGGGCTACGGCACTGCTCCCGGTGGAAACGGTGTAACGGTTAAGGTTTGGAATCATGTCTCTTCGGCATGGGAAAGCGCAGCAACGGGAACCGCTGGAGCCGATGAAACTATTACAATAACGTTGACGTCCAGCCTAACAGATTATATTAAGATGGATTCCGCGGGCGTTGGCTACATCTATGTTTTAGCCAGAACAACAAATCCAAGCAACGGCACAACCGCAGCTGTGCTTTACTGCGATTATGAAAAATGCGTGTTGACCGTTGAAGGCATAACACATGTCAAGCCTGGCCCCTATCGCGATGTAGATGAAATTTCTGTTAAGCCGTTTCTCTGGCATTCCGAGTTTATGGTTACAGGATGGATGTTTGAAAATGTTCTCGATACATAGAGAGGTAAGTGAAAATGGTTGAAACATACGGTGCACATGAAGAGCGAGTCCACTATGTACAAGAAACAACCTATGGAGAAACCCCGGCTACTCCCAGCATGCTTGGGTTAAAAACAGCCTTCGGCGTAGACGACAATATCGACCCTGGACTGTTAAAACTCCGCGGGATCGGGTCCCGCGACCTTGACACAATCTTAAAGGGCCTGCGCAAACCTACACTAAAATTTGGCTATCTCCTCCCAAGCGAAGCACCTATCAACTTTCTACAATATGCTCAAAACTTGAATAGCATGAGCGTTGAACTCATATACTACAAGGGAATCTTTAGTGCAGCAACTGACATTATTTCTTTCCTTTTCAAAGGCATGAAAATTGACAAGGTCACGGTCCAGCTGACAGATATACAGAGCGAAACCGCTGTCATAACCGTTCCAAGTGTAGAGCTCTGGGGTCAAAACATCGTTACGGCAACCGAGAAGATTACTGGCGCCACGTATGCAGATTACACCGGAGCTGTGCCTTACAACGAAAGCTATGTCAAAAAAGGCGCTGCAACATTAGACCGCGTAACTGACTGGCGCTGGGACCTTGAGAATCACTTAAAGCGTGTGCCTGTCATTCGCAGCACAAATGGAGACCTCTTGAAGTATCTCCGAGAGCGTCATAGAGACCTTTACGGCGAATTAACGTTCGAGTTTGAAAGCAAAGAAGAACACGATGAAGTCCTTGCTGACACTGAGTTTAGCTTAGAGTTTGGATTAGGCGGAACCAACAAGGCGGTTTTCAGCAACTGCAAGTGGCAGAACGTCAAAAACGTGGGGCGAATCGAGGATCTAATAGCCGTTAAAGCTCCTTTTG
>JREQ01000451.1_pt1 | contig 22633 bp, 22 predicted proteins | sample 210151 | NCBI WGS metagenome assembly JREQ01 (sample SAMN03019617, study PRJNA260268) | marine sediment metagenome | biome: Marine; feature: Sediment; material: Clay; isolation source: clay from marine sediments 31 meters below sea floor depth collected from... | place: New Zealand: Canterbury... | reverse complement strand
TTTCTCAGTTCAGGTAGCGAAATCATCTTGCCCACTGTTCAGGATCTATTTTTATGTTCACACGTAACTTCCATCTCTCGTTGATCTTACCTCTTTTAGGAAGTTTAGGGTCTAAGCACGAGTATCCCTTTGAAATCTTAAGTCCAGTCAGAAGATTATCGTATTCATGGAGTCCTAATCTCTCTAACAGATAGCCAAGTCTCTTTATTATCGTTCTGTTTCCCATTTTCTTCGCCATGTCCACGATTTTCTTGAAGTCCAGGTTTTTGTGTTCAAAGTAGATGGCCTTTGCAACTTCATCTATTCCCCCACAGTGTTCGGGATGGTCTAAGCAGTCAACTATTGTCTTTTCTGGAGTTGATATCTTGACAGGACTGTTCTCGACCTTGACCTCGGTGGTGCCGAACATCTTCCTCTCATGAACTGTTACAAAAACGATTTCGATATCGAGAATCTTTTTTCTGTTCCTTGGTTTTGTTGTCGTTATGTAGACTGCGGGAGGAGTTTGTTCAGTGAGCCCATGATAGTTCAACGCGCTCCAATGGCTTATGTAGTAAGGCTCGACCAGATGCGATGCTATCACGAAGCTGTGGACAGTATAACTTCTCGCTCCCAGCTCGCCAGCTTCCAAGGGAGCTATCATGTACAATCCCTTCTTTATCTTTAGAATCCAGTTCTTTTTGGAAAGGTTGTACAGAAGTTTTTTAGGTTTTTTATCATATTCTTTGATATCCTCAAGGGTAAAGATTCCTTTACCCCTGTAGCTGAGGTCTGACAGGATTCTCGCCTCTCTTGCAGAAAGGCTTTTCCTCCCCGCTTCTTTTAATTCTACGACTCCTATTTCTTTAGGAGTAATCGGCTCGATTTTAACATCGATCCCGTATTCTTCTTTTAACTTCGGCAATTCATCCCTTATTCTTTTTATCTCAGGTATTTTTTCAGCTACTGGCATCAATACAAGTATTTTGCTGTTCTCTGTGGTTAGGTAATAGATTGAACGTGTATATTTTGTTAATATTGGGATAACTGTTCTATTCAAAGGCCTTTTTAGCCTAGGGTGGGGAATCTTCGTTAAATCATCTGTACAAAGAATTCTCTTATATTCGATGTTATAGAACCTACATGCTTCCCTTGCCTCTTCTCTCATTTCGGGTGAAAGTACCGTACATCTTATTGAAGATGGATCTAACCCCTTTTCTTTGGACAATAAAAATTTATATTTGATTACTTGGTCGAAGATGTCAAATGAAACAGGGACGCTCTTTATCTCAATGATTAGATATCTTTTGTTTTTATCCAGAAATAGCAGGTCTATCTTAGAATCATTAATCGCTACTTCTCTTCCAATCCTCTCTAGCCCTTCCTCTATTAATCCTGGGTACTTTGAAAACACCTCTTCAATAACGCTTTCTTTCACTCAAATCATCTCTATTTTTTTGGTAATTACCTCTCCTAATCTAGTACTTCTAATAAAATAATGTAGGTTAATAAATAAATACCTTTCTAGCTCGTGCACTGTGGTTCCTACTTTTTGACAGGAAAAAACTCGGGGAGCTTCGAACTACGAATTAAATTAACTTCTTGCCTCTAATGTTTCTTTCGTCGTAAATGGGCGCTTTGTCTAAGAATATTTCTTTTAGATTTCCCATCCGGTATTGACGGCTTTGTTTGGATTCTTGTGCATATCCTCAACCGCTTTCATCATTCGAGAGAAGAACAATGCTGTTCTCTTGGGTCCACTGGGGTCGTAAGTAGAATTTAAAGTTAATCTGAATTGTGCCTTAGGATGCTTAGCCGCAGCTTCCATGGCTTCTAGGTCTATTTCGGCTTCCCAGAGTTCGGCGCAGGTAGAGCACAGTCCTAGGTTTCCGCATTCTTCGCAGAGAGGAGCCCCACACATGTCACAGTACACAACGCTATCTTCAGAAGTCTCTTTTCCGCAATCTGCGCATTTGACCATTTCATGTTCACTTCAGGAAGGGCAAACAGGTCGCGGGTTTGTGTATGGCGCCGCTAGTCGGACTTGAACCAGAAACCAGTGGAGATATCACCCGATCCCCCGCATACTCCCCCCTTTTATGTTCCTTCGGATCGCGTTTTTTGGCAAATAAGAAATATCAGTTACTACAACAAATCCTATGGCGCACGAGCAATAATTTGGGGTCACTGGTGAGTAAATTGACTTACTTTGAAGACAGGCTGAAAGAAGGGTTTATAATTGACCCGTCACTGCTCTCTGCTCCAGAAGGCTTTGGTTTCATATCCTTTCTTAAGGAGAATTATGAGCCTAAAAAAGTCGTGATTCCAACAATTCTTTATGACGCAGCTAAGGAAAAGAATTATGACAAGATTGCAATAGTCATTAAGAAGTGGCAGTGGAAACTCCCAAGGGAAAGAATACTAAAATGGGTTATGTCTTCTCAGTTCAGCAAATCAGTGCAGATCTTGATAGAGTCTGGGTCTCCAGCTTCTGAATTTTGGAGACTGGAAGAAGATCCAAGTATTGTGACTGAAATCGCTAGGGAGATTCGTGAGATTTCTGTTAAACTTGGGTTGCCGATAGTTGCGAGATCGAGATCTTTCTATAGATGGCTAAGAAATGAAGACGTAAGCATATTTGAGCTTGTTGACAAACACTACGAAGCCTTCAAAGCCCAATTCAGGAAAAAATACAGGGAATCCTTGAAAACCCGATTTAAAGCAAGAGGCGTCGAGGCAGGTATAGACATGTTTATAGCGTTAGTTGCTTTAATAGAGCAGACGCAAGTTCCGCCACCTTGGAATCTTCTGATACCTTTTATAGTCGTGGCAAGTGGCAAAATTATTGACAAGATTTATGTTGCTATAGTGATCGATCCATCCATTACTGTTTGAACGCCCAGAGAAAGAAGCTACTCAAATCTGTCAACAATTCTTTCTACTTCAGCAACATACCGTTTCACAGTTGAAACATGTTCCTCCAGAATTGAACTAGCGTTCTTACCTACCGCGATTTCTCTGAGCATCTTAAAACTCCCGGCAATTTGACTGCCTAATATCCAAGCTCCTTGATTGAAGGCGATAGGGGAGCACCCCGCTGCTTCGCAAAGTCCAACGATGATTTTTTGCTTCTCTTCGAGTTTTCTTTGGACTTTATCTCTGAAAATGATTGATAGCGTTTGTTCAAGCCATGTATCAATTGGTTGCAGGTAATGCGGGTGTTTGATTTTACTTTCTTCGAGATCTCCTAAATAAGCAATATCTCGCAGGTAGAATGGAGCGATTTTAGACCCTACTCCACGAACAGATGCAATAAAATGGTGTGCTTTCGCTGTCTTGTTTTGCTGAATTAATTCCTTCACGTATAGAGACAAATTGCCTATCTGATGAGTTGCCATGGTAGTTAGGATGCCCCCGTCTATATTCATCGGGTTGTGCGATTCGTTTATTTTCATGTTGTTGAAGTCATTTCTTGCAATCTCTTTGTATATCTCCCAAGCTTCTTTGGCATGCGTTTGGGTAACCTGAACAAGTTTTCCTCGAAACATTTCCTCGATTGTCATTCCAGCTATGATTGGATACGCACGCGCAGCCCCTTGACGTTCATATGCATAACGCTCTACAAAACAGACTAATGCTTTGTATTCATCCTTAAACTGGTCTTTAAATATACTATCTTGCAAGTGATGATTTTGATAAACGGTAGCTCCAAAGGTTAATCGCTGGGCGATTTTGATTTGTTCTTCTGTGAATTGCGTTTTCAACACCGACTCATTCTCCACGGGGCGCACGTCCGATTGAACCCTCAAATTTCTACTCAATTTCTATTTTTATCCTCGCTTTTCTGACTTCAAGAACATCATTCTTGACAATGAAAGCAAGTATATCCCCTGGCTTAAGACTTAGTTTTTCACGAATCATAACAGGGATTTTAACTTGACCTGTAACACTTAACTTTGCTATTGGTATACCATCAACAACTCCTTGTTCAGTTTCTAAGAAGGATTGACTTTTCTCTTCCATTGGTTCTACTTTAGAAGCTTCTTCTGGACCAGTCAGCCGGTATTTCTTCGTATCTTTGTTAAACCAGAGAAATTTCGGTAAGCCTGGATAATGATGAGAGGAAGAATGATTTACGCTGTAACCAATGATGTCAGCTCTATATGACCTAGGGTTTACCGTGTCACTGGGATAATGCTTCCTAATCCAATCCATGATTTCTTTTGGACTAGCAATGCCTAAATCAGTCACTGCCTCACGAATTTTTTCTGCATGAGTTTTTTTGTTCGTCATAATTCAGACCCAACTATTTATTATGTTATACTATACTATATTTCCTTATTATAATATCTAATATTTAACCTTTTCGCAATGCGCGCGATATACCAACTTTCCAAATATGCGCGCGTATGACCGCCTCTTTTCGTTAACTATTTCTTGCTCTAATAAACTTCCGTTCTGACAACTTGCTAAGCTAACCCATGTTTCTTTGCATAGTCAGTTTTCATTCTAACGTAATACATGACTAAGTTTACTATCACATTATGTATAGCTCTAGCAAGGACTACATCAAAGGGAACATTGTGCCTTTTTGCCAATGCAGACGAGATCTCCGAAATGTCCATGAGCACTAACTTGAGGGCATTATTAAGTATTTCAGTATCCTCTTGTTCTAAATTCACTTCGCTCCTTGAAGGAGTCGTTTCATAATGAACGAGTATCATATTTCGTATCGTTTGAAGAAGAAGTTCGTCCATTCTGAAACTTCTCCACTTCTTGGAAGCACCAAAGTCCTTCTCAATTTTCTTAGCAAGCTTCTCAATAACTTCAAGCACATGACTTGTTGCTTGATCGAGTTCCTCATCAAGCTCTTTGTTTATTTCAAACGTTTTTATTAGCTTACCGTGCCTTTCAGACGTCTTTTTCTGCCTGAAGAATTCCTTTCCAAAGACCTTTCTATAGAGCTCAACTTCTTTCTTATCGACTGGAATGCTCCACACTTCCTCCGCAAACTCCTTCACCCTCGAATGAAACATTTTGTCTTTAGGAAGTGCAACCCCGTATTTCTGCCTCATGAGACCATTAAATATGAATCCCATATAATACATCATTTTCTTGGGCGAGGTTGAACTTGGGACATAGGCACTGACTGCCTTTACTACACCCTGCATGTCAATTATATCCTCATCCACTGTCTCATCATGGAATAAGTGACTATGGAGGAAGTCCATAGTTTTGCTTAGAACTTTCTCAAAGGATTCACCGACTTTCCACGCCACTTTGTCCCCCGATCTCGAGACTATCTCTATCATTCCAAGTTCATCCATCTCATCCTGAAGATTGGCTGCGCAATGATAGTGGATGTCAGTTAGGCCGTAGTTTGGATCTCTAGAATCTATTTCTTTGTTACAGTATCCACATCTCATTCTCAACACCTTCATTAATCCTCAAATACAAACAGTTCTTCTAAAGGGTATTCAGAGTCCAACCACTCCGCTTTGGTTTTGCCTATTTTAGCTAGTGGTTCCCCCTTATAATATCTAACCACTCCCTTGATAGAATGTCACGCATAATTTTTGCACCTGTCCCATTGTTAGTTCCATAAACCAAATAATATAGAGGCCCTTCTGGTCACGATGCTTCTTGTAAGGATTGCGCCTCTGGGATTTAGTTACTCATCTCAATTGGCTTTTCCTTTCTTATTGTGGGATAAGCCAAGATTTTTTGCCACATTTAGGACATTTTAGGTAGTAAGCCACAGTACCTATTGGCGGATTTTTGCCTCGAAATCTTCGGGTAAACAGCAATCTAAAGGAGGAAACCTTAAAGTGATGATTACACTCAGAACATTGAAACTTCATTTTCTACACAAAGACAATCTGAGAAGTAAGGTATTTTCTTTTCCCATAAAAAGATCTATCAACCGGAAGTTTACAAGTAACCTAATCAACCGAAGACTTTACAGAGCCCGCCTCTAGGTTCCTTTCAATGCAAAATTTCAATCTAGCCGCGCGTGCGTGGGCGTTATAAAGTAAACGTTAATTCAAAGTTTCAGATATTTGGGTACGGACTGGAGTTCAGTATGACTGTTAAGGACAAGAAGAAGCATCGACAAGCCGCACTTAAGGCGTGGAAAACCATTAAGAAGAAGAAGCAGGAGAAGGCAGCGAGAAATACCAAGAAAATAACTCAGTTCATAGACCCACAAACAATTCAGAAAATAAGACATCCAGAAATGACAGATTTCGAAGAAGAATTGGAGCCTGTTTGGAAAGGAAATCGAATAATAGTCCCTTTTCATAAAACACCTCTAAGCATAGCTTGCGGAAAGTTTTGGGAACTGAGATGGGCGTACGGCTGTCCGTTGGATTGTAGTTATTGCTATTTGCGAGGGACAACTAGGGGCAGGATGAAGCCGCAATATGTAAAGATTGACCACGTCTTGAAAGCCTTGGATGAGGCTTTCATTAAGATACGTAAACCAGTAATTCTCAATGCAGGGGAGTTGTCAGATGCTCTGATGAACCCCCTAATGATGGCGCAGATAGTTGAGAAATTCGAAGAGCAGAATAGACATAAGATCTACCTACTTACAAAGTTCGGAGTCAAGAATATCCAGTTTCTATTAGACAGACCAAGAAAGCAAGTGATATGTGGCTGGAGCATTAACGCCTACCCAGTTGCGAGATTGTGGGAAACAGTCGCCCCCTCTCCAGATGAAAGAATTGAGGCTGCCAAGCAAGTTAGCGGTGTAGGATATGATACTAGAATAAGAATTGACCCCATTTTTCCCGTAGCAGATTGGAAGTTGCACTATGAGAATCTGCTAAATCGAATCATGTCTAACCTGAATCCTAACAGAATTGTTCTAGGAACACCCAGAGGTCTTTGGAAAACTATCAAATATGCTCAAAGGGCAGGAGTAGATATGTCATGGACAAGATTTTTCAGAGAAGACACAGGATGGGGCAAGAAATTGGCTTTCCCAGAGAGAGAAGCAATATACCGATTCGTTTACGACAGGTTAGATTCGATGGGCTATCCATTGTCTCGAATTTCTATTTGCAAAGAGACAATAGACATGTGGAAAGCTTTAGGATTGCGTGTTTTCCACGGAGTATGCAACTGTTATGGAGGAAATGCGCTTGATACCAGATAATCCTTGGGCAACTTAGAGCACCTCAGCTAATCGCTGAACGTAATTGAGCATCCTGCCGGATAGCACAATCGTCTTTTTCGCCCTTTGACACCACATATTTTGGATGGGTGACATTCACTCTCCATGTATCTCAAAATTGATTTTCTGTAGCGATAGGGAGTATTTGTAATCACAAATTGGTGAACGTCACTTTCTTCAACCGTTTTTCCTCTAAACTTGTTGTGAACCATTTCCGCTGCCATGGGGATCCAGTGGGCATTGCTCTGGTAGTCGATAATATAGGTTTGATCGACATCTGTTAAGTCGGAAAACTTGTAGGTGCCTCTTCGATCCACTGTCCACATGGCTTCTTTCATAACCTGAAGTCCTAATGGGTGTTTTGTCCCAAAGACTAAGTAGTATATAGGTTGGTTATAGACATTGACCATCCCAAAGCTTCGGACATATTGTGCCCCTCCAACTTCCTTTAGTTGTTTCTTGTACAAGTTCAAGAGAAATCTTAGACGGCGTTCAGGATCTGTGATATTGCGAACCCTTTTCCATTCCTCAGTTTTAAACACCTCATTCAATACGGGTTCGCGCAGCTCATCCGTGAACCGTCTCACAAATCCTACCATAAACGTTATCAGTACTTCACATTTGTCGTAACTCATCATTCGACCGATCAACTCCATGGGGAAACCCGTGAAACCAAAGGGGTCCAAAAATGCGAACGTGGGAGCAAGCTTTGCTCCTTTTTGTTCAATCTCCTGCAAGACTTTTTCTAGAGTCGGAGCAAACTCTGCACCTATGATGTGGTATTTCATGTTTTCGGGTAAGTTGGGAAAGCGTTCATGAAGAACCTCCTTCAGCTTGGTAGCCCGCTTAGCTTCTTTCTCTATAAAAAGGAACACAATTTCTTTGAATTGATGACGAAGCTTATGTTCAATAGCTGTCTGCAACGCTATCACGGGAGACCCATCCTCGCCTCTCGTGTAAACCCCGGGACCTGCAAATCCGTCTAAGTAAATTATTCTTCCAGACCATCGGGACAAGATGGGAAACCATGCTTTTAGGTAATGTCGCAAAATCTCGTGTTTTGCTTTGGTGTGAGGTTCGATAGGCCACACGGTGGATGATATACGTGCCATAATCTTGTCTTCCGTTCAATGGCGAATATACTATAAGGTTTTACTGTCTTTTATGTATAGTTCTACGAAAGGTAGTCATACAGAGTATTTTGGCTTGCAGCGATTGACTTATCTGCGCGCGCGCGCAATGGATATCAAATGGAGTAATGAGGTGAGGCGACAGATGAGTAGAGACATTCCAGTAGATTTGATAAAGTCTAGTCCCTACCAGCCTAGGTTATTATTCAACTTAAATGATATCAAAGAAAGTATAATGAGAGATGGGATCCTAGTTTCTCCTACTGTCCGCAAGAAAGATGGCTTCTATGAGCTAATTGATGGAGAAAGAAGATGGAGGATTGCGAGAGAACTTGGACATGAGACCATAACATGCAATGTAATCGATGTAGATGACGAAACAGCGAGGCGAATGGTCTGGAAAGTTAATACCCTAAGAAAAGACTATGAGCCAAAAGAAAAAGCCCTGTTCTTCAAGAGGATGAAGGAAGAGTTTGGAATGAGCTTCCAAAGAATAGCAACGGAATATGGTACTGGTCCTCGTGATGTTAAAGCATATCTAAACGTATTTAAACTGCCAGAAGAATACCAGAAAATGGTGTGGGACAGAGTAATTCCTATTAGAAACATAAGAGAGCTTGATCAACTTTTTAATAGGATTGCTCCAGCAACCCCTGAAGAGAATCCAGGGATTTTTGAGATGCTTGATAGATCGGCAAGTGAGAAACACTTTGGTGCCGAACAAATTCGAGAGGCAATAAAACCGTATCTTGCTAGACTGAGGAAAGAACAAATCCAGAAAGCAAAGGAAGCGCTTACTGAATTCAAGCCTGAAATTAAGACTCCTGAGACTCCTGAGGAGTTTGAAAGAGCTGCTATGACCCTTCGCAGAGAAGCTAGAAGGAAACGGGAAGAACTCTTAACCCTAGAGGAGAAAACCAGAATTCAGGCCGAGAGAGAGGCTAGGAAACATAGGATGGAGGAGGATAGAAAGAGACGTATGGAAGCAGAGAGGGGCAGGATCGAAGCGGAGGCTACGAAAAGAGCTAGGGAGCTTGTTGAGGGTGAGAGGCGCAGAATAGAGAAAGAGGCAATGGTTAAAGCTAGGCAGGAGTTGATGAAAGACCCAGAGTTCCTTAGGCGAGTGGCTGAAACTGCTTCACAAAAGAGAACTCTAGCTGAATGGAGAGGCAAAGAAATTCGTGCCAAGGGCCCGGAGAAGGAAATAGTTACAGAAGACTTATGGGAATGTCCGATATGTCATGTTAGGCATCGTTTGATTCACCTTGAGCCACGTGGGCACAAGCTAGAGAAGATTGGAGGATAATAGACAAGTGCCTTTCTACAAGACCGAGATTAGATATGTAAAGAGTTATCAGGGAGGGATAATACGATATTTTGAAAAGACTCCCGAGACTATAGTTTGTCCTCACTTTTGGGAGCTTAACTGGGCATATGGATGTAGATTTGAGTGTGCTTATTGTTATTTGCAAGGTACATTTCGTGGAAATAAGGAGCCTTGGTATCGCCCGCTAGATCAGATTCATATAGCGTTGGATGAGTTCTTTCAAGACCATTACCAAGACCATCAATTGCTCAACAGTGGTGAGTTGACCGATTCGTTGGTGTATCCACACCTAATGAAGGCGATATCCGACAAGTTCGAAAAACAGGATAGACATAGATTGCTGATTCTTACCAAGTCGAGCAACGTAAAGCCTCTAATTGATAAGCGAAGAAGACAAACTATCTTCAGTTTCAGCTTGAATGCTCATGAATCGTGGAGGCGATGGGAGCATAAGACACCGTCGCCTCTGGAAAGGATCAAGGCCGCTAGGATCGTTAGCCAAATTGGAGGTGAAGTCCGAGTAAGAATAGACCCCATATTTCCTATAGAAGGTTGGCAGAAGCATTACGAAGAATTAGTTCATCTACTACTTTCAGAATTGCCTAGCGGTCCTGCTAGAATAACGCTGGGAACGCCGAGGGGATTGGCGAAAACTCGAATTTTCTCTCGGGATTCATCATGGTGGAAACTTGCTTTTGAGAAAAATCCATCTGAGGATTCTGGTTGGGGGAAGAAAATAGCATTTCCGTTGAGAAAGGAGATCTATCTATTCCTATATGATAAGCTTAGTAATTATGGATTTGAGCAATCCAAAATTGCGATGTGCAAGGAAACAAAAGCGATGTGGGATGAATTGGGCTTAGATCCTGACCATTGCAGGTGCAACTGCATTTGGTGAATCTAGAAAGATGAGATGAATGCTTGATGTTTTGATGAAAAGGCAATTATCCCTTAACCAAGTTTTTGGTTGAATAGATGATTAAAATGAGTGAAGACTTTTCCAACTTTCATAAAAAGAGGGCTAAAGAGCTAATCAGCTATGCTAAGATCTATTTGGGATTGAAAATTCACAGTCAATCGCGTAAGTCTCTGACATTTGAAGAGGGAATAGATGACCTCGTTAGGAGTTTGAATGCTATAAAGTATGTTTATACTACTTCATCTTGTGGTGGTCATCTAAAAGATTCTTACCATTTAGATGGAAACGCACCTTATGTTTGCGGAACAGTTTGGCTTGGATATGCCACTCGATTTATAGAAAGTGTAATTGAAATTTTGAGGGAGAAACGGCTCTCTACGATTGATTTGGTCATTAGCACTCCTTCTAGGAAGCGTGATTATTTTTGGTTTTGTATGAAGTGTAGTTCTACTCCAAAAACTGAGAAAGATCTTAAAAGCAGAAGGAAAGATCTTAGAACCCTAGCAGAAGCTGTTGGAAGACTTGCCTCCGAGAATCCAGACCCTGTGTGGCTTGGCTTACTGCAGAAGTCTGAGTGAGAATTGCCTGTACATAACCGCGTGCACCCTGAACGGCACTCGAATCGGTTAAATATGATGTTGTTCTATTGACATATGGAAGTAAGTTGACGCTTGACGGATCTCATTTAAAACATAAGATTAACCAGATTGTCTGCGATTTCTTGACTAATATAAGAGTACGAACAATGCGCATATTGGAAACACATCAAGGATTGGGAGATGCCACCAGGATATATAGGAAATATGGTTGCGTAGTTTCTTTTGAAATAAATAAGGATAGGTTTCGCACAGCACAATCACACTTTCCGGATGCTTTTTGCTTGGAACGATGTTTAGAAAAACGCGTAAACATATTTAGTTTGAGCAAAAATTACAAAGAAGATGTTGGGTATCCAGTTATTTTGCCATCTCGCCCAAGAGATTCTCGCGATGGCATGAAAATCTTAATCGAGAATGGATATACATTTGACATCATTGACGTTGATCCTTGGGGATTGCCATTGCCCTTTATTCCACAGGCCCTTAGACTATTAGATGAGGGCTCCGTGTTATTTGTTACAAGTGGAGAGATGTACATGATGAGATATGGCATCAAAGCGCGCGAGCGCATTGTTAAACCATATAGAATGCGAGCAGATCCCTCGCTGAAATCTACACGAACCTTTTTTCGTAGTGACAACATTCTAATTGTTGGTGCAAAAATCATAGATTTGGCACTCAAGAGCGACATCGGGTTGACTCCGATCTTCGTATACGATTATTATACTGGACGTTCGGGGGTCCAAAGGCTTGGATTCTTTGCGTGTAAGAACATAAGACCTTCGGATAAAATCAGAATTCGACAGCAATTGGTAGGAGATCCGATTTTAGGTGTAAAGTTGCTGAGATGTGTTCGAAAAAAGCGTGATGTGAATGTCCCCTGGAGATTCTCGAATTATAATCCAGTTGAGAAGATTGAAGATTTCATAGTACAGCGAATGCAACAACTATGTAAATGCTTGTAACGTCAAGCCCAAAACTTAAAATTGCCGATCATCCCTTCTTCTTTTCGGGTCAATTCCATGAGCGCATTTCTTCTTCATCCCCTTAAAGTTAGAGAACTCGAAGAAACTTACATTAATCTGTGCAAACTTATTGCAAGCAAGTCGGCACTATCTGAAGAAGACACAAACAATCTTTTCCAATTCAATGTTGAGAAAACTCCAGTTGCACGCGCCACGTCTGTTACACTAGAAGTGAAGGAAAAACGTCCAATCAGTTTTACGAAAATAGGTTCTATCATTGAGATCTTGGGGGACAATCAGGCGGGAAAGACGACAACTTTGTTATACATTGCAAACCTCCTAGGATATGATTTCTTCAACGAAGATAACGCTAGTTTCCTAGGAGACGATAACCTTGTAAGGCAAGGTAAAAAAATCTTTGATAAACTCGTTAGCGGTATGAAAGCAAAACTTGAAGTTGTTGCAGAGCCGCATAAACTTTCAATCTGGACAGAAGATGGAGTGGCTAAAGTCGAGATAACAGAGGATTCTGAAATAATCAAATATCAAATCTTTCATCTATCTACAATGAGCGAAGCCTTCACGAAATTCCTGAAACAGTTCATAAATTCACAATTTGTTTCCAAAGGAAGAAACTTCGACAGATTACTTCTCATGGACATATCAAACGAACTATCATGGTATAGCGAGAAGTTCAGGGAGCGTGCAGTCCACCTGACTACAAGACTTAGAGGCTTGTCAGATGAAATGATCAAGAAGGCCAAAATCGCTGAAGGAGTCGATCTTAACGCTCGCAAACAGCACATCATGATTGAGCTAAGGGATCTTGAAGAAAAACACACACAGTGCCAAAGAGAGTTGACTGAAGATCAACTCAAACTCGAAGCCACAACCCAGCTTCTGAAGAACATTCCCAAAGTCGAAAATACAGGGGCTTTCAGATCTCTCTGCAAGATCCAAGGGCTTCAACATAAAATTTCAGTTTTAGAGCAAAGAAAGAATGGATTGGAAGAGCAAGCCGCAACTTTGGATGCTCTCAATAAGCAAATCGAAGAACACACTAAACAACTCAAGATCCTGAAAGGCAAGGTATCTGTAGATGAAGAAAGATTAAAAAGTTTAGATAGTGGATTTGAGAAGGCCGTGTCGACTATAGAAGAGAGAATCGAACAGTTCCAGGATGAATCGATGGCTAACGAAATTCTAATGATTGTGCGCGATCATGACATTGATTCGATTCTCAACAAACAACAGCAAATAATGCCTGGCGCATTGAAGGTCGTGGAAGATCTATTCAATACAGTTATGAAATATAACTCAACAATCAAGCTTCCTGAAAGCCTTGGGAGATCAGTTGGAGCGCTCCAAGATTCATTGAAATCAGCCAGAAACATCGCCAAAGATGTAAATCTTGTCGAAGGCATCATCGGCAGTCTAGTCGAAATCTTGGAAGAGAAAAAGATACAATCTTCTGAATCCTATGCAAGCCTTGCAAACGGTGTTAGAAGATTGATAGAAGAGTCAGATAGAATGGAAGAAGCAATTAAAACCGCAAAGAAAAAAATTGCTGAGACAGGACTTTTAGAGAGTCAAAAATTAATCGACAAAACCACACAGGAGCTGAAAGATGCAACTCGTGAACTGCACGGTATACAACAACAAGCTGAGAAGCTAGTTCCGCCCAACCAAAAAGAACTAGTGGAGTTAGAGAGACTCGCATCTGTGCTGGAAAGCGAGCATCCAGAAGCTATAATCTTTACAACAGATTGGACGGATAGACTCCTAAAACATCGTGAAGAAGTGGAGAAAAAGTTAGACAATGATCGACAGGTATGCAAAACGGTCCAAGAAAAGATCGATAAATTGGGAGTGGAATTGAAGATTATTAAGGGTATACTTGAAAACAAGAAATACCAAGAATATCTCGCCAGAATTGACAGATTAGTAACCTTCAGAAGTGTTTTGCAGACCTTGAGCGAGATCCTAAGTAATTGGACCTACTTGATCAAACGAGAGGAAGCATATGCTCAATTCACAAGTCTAGATAAGCATGGCATAACAGAAGCGCTTGACCAAACGATAAATGAAATTTTTATGAAGAGATGTAAGAACCTGTTCCTGATGGTCAATGACGAGTGTAAAATTGAGAAAATAGACAGTTTTGATTATCAAAAGAGATCATTTAGTTGCAACGACACTGAACACTCAATTGAGGATCTTAGCGGAGGGACAGCTTCTACTATGACCGTGTTAAGCCTTGCCTCCAAGATGATAAACAGCCTTTTTGGGATGATGCTCCTAGTCGATGAATTTCACGATGTGGCAAGTACCCTCAGACGAGAGACCTATAGCCGCTTAAGGAAAAAAGAGGGGGTGAATTTTTCGTTTTTTGCGAGACCCCTTGACGGATCCCCACTTATTTTTAAGACGGTAAATGCAGAGGAGTAGCTTATGAAAGAAACGTCCAGTCTGAAGCCAGATGACGTGGAATATGTACTGAAACAGATTTTGGACTCAAGCAAGGAATTGCTGGGTTTACCAATCTCTGAGGATCCAGATACACTCATCTTGCAAATGGATATTAACGAAATGATTGAAGTTTTCGACAGAGAAACAACTAAAATCTATTCAAAAGCATCACAGTTTGTTGACGTTGAAACAGTGATCAACGGATATCTCAATCACCTGGGTTTAGAGAGCACCCAGGAAACCTCGAACATAGCGCTCTCCATCGTTGACTTTTTTGAAGAAAAAGGTTTATTGTTAAAGATAGAAGTTCCGGAAACTGATCTACGCCTTAAATCTGCATTTAGGCTACTGATAACGCCTCTTGGCATAATTTTTCTGCGCTTTTTTCAAGAAATGCTGCCCACACCAACAGAAGCAGTAGATTTCGATAACATTTTTTCCACTGCTAGTCAATTCTTGGGGACTGCTTACAATGAGTACATTTGTAATCGAACGTCAAACTACCTGGAAAAAATGAAAGCGGCTTTTAGCAAACAAGAAGTTACAATAGCACTTTTTCTCCTACTCAGTCAAGCAGTGTCACGCGAAAGATCAGTCAAGATAGGAAAGAAGCCAGCAAACGGAGAGCTCTTTACATCGTTAAGAATAATAGGTAATAAGGTCTATGGAGACCCTACGATATTTTCGAATATCACAGACGCTGATGGTGCTATACGAAGATCAACGGGGGCAACAAGTCTACAGGCGAAAACTCTCAGTAAATACGTTAAGGAACGATGCAAGGAAGAGAGTGTCCATTTACTTTTCTTCGACTTAAGAGACAACAATGATCTTTCCTTCATAATCAACCGATTGTTTAAGAGCATAGAGAAACACGAAAAACAAGACAAGGAACAATATCGCAAACGAGTGATCGAATTGATAGATAGCCACATTAATGATAGAAATCTCATTTTTGAATCAAAGCCTTATGTACGCGAGAAGCTATTAGCCGTTCCATCTGTTGAAACGATCTATCTTAATAATATTCTCAGAATCATGAAACAATTTGCAAGTCTGCGGGCGCAAGAATGAAGCTTATCATAATAGAAGATTCCACGTGTGCGCATGTTGCATTTGATGATTTGAGAAGAAATCCTGTGACTGATTTGCCAAAAAGAAATATCTTATACTAATTCAATTGTGATCTGGGAAATCCAATTGTCAGACAACAAGATTGTTTTTGGAAATTCTGAGGACATGCATGAACTGGATGAGAATTCAGTGCATCTTGTTGTGACAAGCCCACCCTACTTTAATGCTCCTTTTGACTATCCAGATTTGTTTAAGAGTTATGCAGAATTTCTAACATTGATTCGTAAGGTAGCAAAGGAATTAGAAAGAGTACTTGATGAGGGAAGGATTGCTTGCTTTGTGTGTGATGACACTCTGATAAAGAAAAAGAAATATCCAGTAGTCGCAGATATTACTAAAATCTTTGTTAAGGAAGGTTTTAGATACAGAGAAAGAATAGTATGGGTAAAGCCGGAAGGCTATATTCGGATAAGTAGAAGAAGTGGAGTTTTGATTCAGAATCCCTATCCTATGTACTTCTATCCAGACAATCTACAAGAATCTATTCTGATATTCCAAAATGGAGAGTTTGATTATAGCAAGTTTTCGGATGAAAAGAAGGAAGAATCAAAAGTTGACCTTGATGAGTGGGGAAATGAAAAGTGATATCTTAGTGTTTGGAACATCACGAATGTTCTGCCCATTAACAATAGATTAGAGAAAGGAATAGCAGCTTTTCCAGAAGAGATTCCAAACAGGTTGATAAAGCTGTTCTCGTACAAGGGGGAAATTGTCATTGACCCTTTCATGGGTTCTGGAACTACTTTGAAAGTCGCAAGGGAATTAGGAAGAAAGTGTGTAGGTTACGATATAGATATAGAACTTCTACCCATAGTAAAAGAGAAATTAGGACTAACACAAACAAAACTTTTCGAAGCAAGTCCAGAGTTTGAAATAATCATAAGGAATGATGTGAAACACCTGAGAACTCAGTTACAGCATAGGGTCAAGCAGAAGAGGAGAAAGAAGAGAAGGAGATAAACAAAGATTGCTAATTACTGCAAAGATCTCTGGAATTAGCTATTGTCCTTTGATGTGCAGGAAGCTACACAATTTTGATTTCACAAGATTAGAGAGGATTCTATCCAAGGAAGCGACGTTTATTCTTAGAATTGATGGTGATAACAGATTGGCAGTTAGTTGGTGAGTATCTGCAAAGAGAACAAGATCATAACCTTATGCTCGAGTCTATGACTCCTTGAGTTTCTCGGGAAAGAAGGTAACTATAATTCCAACAATTAAAGATGAAGGAAAAGACGGAGATCGAGACTTTCTGCAATGGGACACTGTTTCACTTATGAGTCTGTTGGGTGTTTATGTTGTCATTTCTTATTATAGAGATGCTTCAAGGAATCCTCGTTATAAGAATAAAATCACACAGCAAAGGTATGACGCTTCACACATTGAAGGTGAAGTTATGAGACCTCTTTCTTATCAGTCAGATGCTTTACATTAGATTTTATCGCAACTAGAAAATGTTGGCGACATCGCAGAGAAATCTCTCGAGTCCTACCATCTAATATCAAGGCGTCTCGGAGTGGAGATGCATTCCTTTGATTCTGCAAGGAAAAGGGTTAGGAGATTATTACAAGGTAAAGAAGCATTTCTCAAATTGCCAAGGGATTTGGCTAAGAAAGCACAAGAAAGAGAAAGTATAACTACCCAACCAAAGGAGAAATTGGAGGGAATGAAAGCAAAAATAACAATAACAAACTACCTTGGTGGAAAGTATTTTTTCATTTCTGATGAAGTTGAGATACACGGAAATAGGATTCACTTGATATGCGCGCGCGCAACCAGTGGAGATATCACTCGATCCCCCGCAAACTCCCCTTTTTCTTTTTTTAGTTATTGTACACACAAAACTTATTTCATATTGTTTCGGTATCTGATGGATATAGAGGTGATCACTTGGAGACCATCGGAGAATACGATTTGGAATCTCTTCAAATTTATTTTAATGGCTCCCTAGAGATTCAAGAAGAAATGATTAGGAATGGGTTTCACGTTCCATTAATCACTCCGCTTCCAATAATTTACGGGGACATGGCTGGTTATGAAGATAACAGAACCAGCAGAACAGCCTTGAAAGCGGCGATACTTCATCCAAGCAAATACGGCAAAACTTTAGAAGAAATGGGCTGGATGGATGCGGGCAGAAAGATAATAGTTCCACATGAAAAAGCGAAACTCGTTTTGAAACTTGAAAAGATTGATTCAAAGCTCTTGTTGCATTTCACGCCAAAATTTGAGCCAAGTTTTCCTGGATATCACCTTGAAAAGGCTTCTTATCGAGGAATCAACCCTACTAGATGGAAGAACTGGGCAGCTTTCTACACCAATACTGCATATCTGATCGAAATCGTTGATGATTTGAGCGAAAAGATAGGTTTTCCCAAAGAACTGTGTTCTAAGAGGGTGTACCTGAAGCACGAGAAATTGCCCAAAGGTGGCGGCCACGAGGATACGTATTTCATGAGCTTTGATAGAGAATGTTACGGCATTGAGCCACATTCCTACAGCTTGTGTATGGGTTGCTGGGATTATGTGATGGATTACCTTGAACAACAGATTGAAGAACATGAGAGAATGGAATTAGGAAAGCCAAATATTGACGTAAAATTGAGGCTAGAAAAGGATCCTGATGTTCCTGTGAGGCTAAAAATAGGATTATCTAAGATGACCGAAAAAAGACCTCAATTTATGATGAAGTTTTCAACCGTTCCGACAGCATCAAAAACAATTACTGGGATAGATAGAGAGGGAAAACCGATTACAATTGAGGGAAAGCCTAGAGGAAAATGCGTTTCATGCGGTCACAAGGAAAGAATCAACGATCTGGTAGTGGATGCCTATGAATTTCTTAGGGCTGCTTGCGCTGTTAGGCGTTTCTATTTCAAAATGGATGCACCATTAAAAGACAGAAACTGCTCGCTATGTTTTTCTACACGCCTGCGTCGCCCTGAATGGTTTCCAAAACGGAATGTTCAGAAGCAACCACCGCTTGACTATTTCTAGCACTTTTATGGTGCCCTCCCATGAAAAAAATCGAGAGGATAGTCACGGATGTCGGTGGTCTATATCATAAAAATAGTCGGCAAGCAAGAGAATATCTGTGGAAGGCTAGGAGACTAAGAGAGCAGTTTGGAACGGGACCAGCGATAGTTTATTCGTGGTTTTACTCCGTACCGCAGAGGTGGATTCAAGTTGAGCCTAAGATTTTTCGACTGATGAGGCAGACCAATTCGTATGATTTGGACACGATTTTATCACTTTCTGAAAAAAGGCTGGCAACAATGATGAGACCCGTGATTTTCTATAATCAAGTTTCAACTCAATTGAAAAATTTCTGCGGTGCTGTTCGAGATTGGTATGTCTCTTGGGATCGCTTCGCAGAGGCACTAGGGAAGGAAAGCATATTCAGAGTATTTAGAACGTTAAGGAATTACGAAAACAGCAGAGTCACATTCAAAAATCTTGCCGCAATGAAAAGCTTTGTTGGTATGCATGATGATTTAGTCATACTTGACACCTATGTTGCAAAGGTTATGGGAATAAACAAGCAGGAAGTAGGCAAGTATCGAACGCAAGTGGAACGCTTCAAAAATCTCCTAGGAACAGCGGATAGAGTCACCAAAGAACTGGAGACACGTGGGATTAACGACATATCAACGATTAAATGGTCACTAGCTATATGGTTCAGCAAGGCCAACATACACGCAGGCGACCTTTTATCGAATAATATTATATACTAGCATCAGCTATTAACAGTGATCAACATGCCAATGGTTTATGTTTCTGAGAGAACTCTTGAACTAATAGAGCGAGTTTTTGAGCATTTACGCAAAAATACGAGTGCCCCAAGCCGCGTGGTGAAAGCCGACGTTATCCATGTCGCTGTCGATGAATATGCGAAAAAGTTGGGGTTGAAAGAAAGGTGAAAATGGGTACTTGGCATAAAATCGTATTTGGCGATTGTAGAAATATGGAGGAAATCCCTAATGGTACAGTACATTTAATGGTTACCTCGCCGCCATACTATAACGCCCCATTTGATTATCCAGGTTTGTTCAAAAGCTACGAGGGATTTCTTGGGCTAATGGAGGATTTTGCTAAGGAGCTTTACAGGAAGCTAGCTCCTGGCAGAATAGCTGCGTTCGTTACCGATGATATGTTAGTAAAAGGAGTGAAGTATCCCATAGTGGCTGACATAACGAGAATAATGATGGATTCTGGTTTCCGCTATCGGGATAGAATAGTGTGGAGAAAACCTGAGGGATATATCCGAATTAGTCACAGAAGTGGTGTAGTTCTTCAGCATCCGTATCCAATGTACTTTTATCCCGATAATCTTCAAGAGAATATCATAATCTTTCAGAAGGGCAAATTTGACTATAAGTATATCAAAAAACTTGATCCTAAAATTAGGGAAGCGTCAAAGATTAACATAGGAGAATTCCAAGAAAATAAGTGGTATCTTACTGTTTGGGACATAACAAATGTTCTACCACTAGAGGGGCGTCTTGAGAAAGGAATAGCCGCGTTCCCTGAAGAGATTCCTAGACGCCTGATAAAATTGTTCACATTCGTAGGCGAAACAGTGTTAGATCCATTCTTAGGCTCAGGAACGACAACCAAAGTGGCGAAAGAACTCGGTCGCAACAGCCATGGATATGAAATAGACCTCGAACTCAAGTCTATTATTTTAGAAAAAATAGGTTACTCTCCTCACCCCCTTACAGATGATAAAATCGAGATAAAGGAAAGAGACGATGTTCAAAGACTCAGAACGTTCCTTCAAAAAAGAGTGCAGAAACAAAAATCAGTGACGAAGAAACATAGAGCAATAGAAATTAAGACGTATCAAAGAAGAGATGAAGAGATCCGCGAGTTTCCATCCGCTGCAGTAGAAGAGATGGTTACCTCCTCAGAGATGAGAATAAAGAAACATCCAAAATACAGGAAAGACTGGAAAGCGCGACTAGAATGGGTGAACGCTGATACTGGAACACTGGTTTCTCAACTTATTGAAAGAGTTGAAAGCGAACTGCCCGAAGTGTTTCATACCCCGAAACACAGATGGTACTATTTCTATAAGGGTAGATCACAAAAGCTTGAATCCCTCTTTGCTGTACTAACAATTACAAAAGGTAAGGTTCATATTCGGATAGGAGTCGATCCAAGTAAATTCATCGACAGAAATAACATTACAAAACAATACAAAAGGTGGTTCTTTAAGACAAAGGGGCAAGAAAGAGATTTTTCAATTAATAAACCCGAACAACTAGACTATGCATTGGAACTTCTACAGCAGGCCTATTCTTTTGCACATTGAATATTCATGCCTTACCCCTCTTGTACTCATCACTAAGGTTTTGGGCTGAAGTTCGGATGAGAAAAAAAAGCCGAGGCGGACGTAGAAAGAGATGAAGACCACATTGAAACGCTCAGTTTAGGATTAATGAAAAGGGAGACGTGGTTGCCTTATGAGACAAATAGCGTCAAAATATGCGCGCGAAAGGTCAAAACGGTTAACGACTCAGATGAGGATCACACGAAACTGCACGTCTGCTCCGCCTTGCTTAAAATGGATCGCACCTGCGCTGTGTTGAGGCGGTACCCGTGCAAACGGCTTCCCCACAATCCTACATCCTTTATCACCGTTTCCTTGATCGGCAACGGGGGCTCAAACTTGACCACATCCTTAAAGTTTAAGGCATGCTTCCAACCCCATTTTTCACACTCGCTTCTTTCCTCCTCAGACAATTCCCCTAACTCCTGAACGTTCTCAATCAAGCCGTATCCAAGGAAGGAGTCGCCCCTCTCCGCCTTGCGGGCAAAGAAAACTGTTAGCCCCGGCTCCCATCTCCCCCTAACCCCAACGTAATACTTCTTAAGATCGAAGACCTGTTCAACCCACTCGTCTCTCGCAATCCTTAAAATATAGCCCATAGAATAAATTCACCCTCTTTCATTAAACATCAACCAACAATAACGCTCACATCAATATTTAAGCCTAAGCACCTCTATCAAAGATCGATGACTCTAGCGAATAGTCCATGGAAAGAAAAACAGAACTGGGCGCTCGTCGCGGCGTACATCAGTCAGGTGATCAACAGCCTTCGTCGTGAACATGACACCAAGAAAATCATGGAAACCTTGGAGTAGCCTGAGGAGAAGGTTTCGAAACGCGCTAGCAAAGCCCGTTTACCGTATCTACTTCATAACAACGTTGTTCGCCGGGCTCACAGCTATCGAAATCACACACCCTATCGTGCCAAGCAGCTTCAACAATGAAATTTTCTAGCTAATGACCCCCCTGGCTTCTGTAATGGTCGGCGTGTCCTTCGGGGGCGAAAGCACAAAAAATACGAGGGGGATATGTCGTATTGGTTGAAATTTCACGTTAAAAAATGATTCTTTCACGTATATGCAAGCTCAAGAAAAGGATTAAAATTGACACTCAGAAAACGCCCACGCGCTTCGGAGCAAAGGGGTGAGGCAAACGATATTTGGAGTCAAATAGACGGACTATGTTGAAAACCCAGAGGGGATCTAGAACCCTTACTCGCAGGTTCTCTCCATGCAGTAGATATCAACCACAGAGGAACTAAGCCCGAATCCCAAGATGAAGACTAAAACCTGTATTCCGCGACCAACACAACCCATGTGAAACAAAACCATCTTTTGACGTGAAATACTAACCAATACGACCTACCCCCCCCATCTTTTTCAGGAAGGACATGACGAAAATTGAACCCGCAAAGGCACAGTAGTCGTCGTCAACGAAAACTGGCGCAAGACAACGACAACTCTCATCCTCTGAAGCTTCCGTCTTGGTTTAGTAGTAGTAGCCCCCTATAGCGGCCAGAGACCAATACTTCAGGATTCAGTTGCACACGTAGACATGACGTGCGTGTTGTTGTTGGTTAAAACCGTAGGGAAAAAACAACAA
>JREQ01002455.1_pt1 | contig 22745 bp, 25 predicted proteins | sample 210151 | NCBI WGS metagenome assembly JREQ01 (sample SAMN03019617, study PRJNA260268) | marine sediment metagenome | biome: Marine; feature: Sediment; material: Clay; isolation source: clay from marine sediments 31 meters below sea floor depth collected from... | place: New Zealand: Canterbury... | reverse complement strand
TCTGGAGCATAAGTGGGGCGACATATTTAAAGCCTACCGGTGTTTCATAGACAGGGACAGCAAAGATTTTTCCTAACTTAGAGGTCATCTCGGTGGAAGTGAGCGTTTTGACTATAGGTCCTCGCTCACCGCGAACTTCCAGAAGGTAAAGGCAAAGCAGAGCAAAGACTTGGTGCTGGTTTAGGAAATTTCCCTTTTCATCTACGATGCCAATGCGGTCAGCATCTCCATCGGTCGCTAAACCAACGTTGGCTTTTTGTTCTTTGACCAGTTGGGAGAGCTTGGTCAGGTTTTTAGCAATTGGCTCCGGCTGGATTTCAGGAAATGAAGGATTTCTCTGACTATTAATTTCCCTAAGTCCTATACTACCATCCTGAAGGAGCGTCTTGAAATAGCCACTTCCAGCACCATACATAGAGTCGACAATCACTTTTAATCTTTGCTTGCTTAGCTCTTTTATGTCTATAAGATTGGCTAGATGCCTAAAGTAAGGAGGAGAAGGGTCTAGATAATCAATTAGCCCTCTCTTTAAAGCTTTGTCTAAGGCAAGTCTTTTAACTGATAGCTGATAGCTCTCAGCTGTCAGCTGATGAATATTTTTTTCTATCTGAGAGGTAATCTCATTTGGGGCGCTGGCACCTTCCTCAGATTTATACTTGAATCCATTCCATGAACCGGGATTATGGCTGGCAGTGATGATGATGGCGCCAGCAGCTTTGAGAGCAGGGACGGCGTAGCTTACCACTGGTGTAGGGGTGGGCTTTAAGCACAGGTGAACTTTGATATTATTGCCAGCAACTACTTCAGCAGCGGCAGCGGCGAAGTCTTCAGAGGCAAAGCGAGTGTCATAGCCAATAACCAGCCCTTTTTGGCTAAGCCCGCCTTGCTTGACATAATCTGCCACTCCCTGCGCGCAGATGCGCACATTGTCAAAGGTGAAATCCTCAGCAATAATCCCCCTCCAGCCATCAGTGCCAAACTTGATTGCAGTTTTAGGCATAATAAGAACCTTTAGCTTTAGATTATAAAGGCTAGCGACAGAAAGGGCAAAAATTGCCTATGGCTGATGCTACCCTCTGTGCCACAGCAATGAAGGAAACTTACTTTGTGGTGAGGTCCAACCCTCATTTCAAAGGTTTAGAGGACGCGATTTAGTTTCTTGGCTGGCATAGGTAAATGGTCAGTCACCGGTGAACAAGGTGGCTGATCGTTACATAGCCCCGGTCAAAAAAGAATTGCCAGCTACCTTGGTATGCTATACTAATTTCTTTGATAAGATGTATGTACCATGTCTGCAGTTGAAGTTAATCGTATAGTCAAGTCCTACGCAGATAAGGTCGCGGTTAATGACCTGTCCTTCTCTGTCGCTCAAGGTGAGATATTTGGTCTAATTGGTCCTAATGGTGCGGGCAAGACTACCACTATCAGGATGATGATGGACATCATTAAGCCTGACTCGGGCGATGTGACAATCCTCGGCGAGAAGTTGAGTGAAGCTAGCAAGAGTAAGCTTGGCTACTTGCCTGAGGAAAGAGGACTGTATAAAAAGCTGACTGCCATCGACTCTATCGTCTACCTTGCCTCCCTCAAGGGCATGGACAGGCACTCAGCCGAGGAAAGAGCTGATGAACTGCTCAACCAAACAGGTATGCTGCCCCACAAAGGAAAGAAGATTGAGGAATTGAGCCGGGGCATGGGGCAGATTATCCAGTTCATCGTTACTATCATCCATGACCCAGAACTGGTTATTCTGGACGAACCCTTTGCCGGGCTCGACCCGGTTAACACCGAGTTATTGAAAAGGATGCTTGTTGAGCTGAGGAATCAAGGTAAAGCTTTAATCCTGAGCACACACCAGATGAATGAAGTTGAGGCACTATGCGACCGCGTATTGATGATAAACCAGGGGCGCTCGGTTCTTTACGGGAAGCTGGCCGAAATCAAGTCCAAGTATAGAAGCAATTCGGTTCTCCTGGAGTGTGAGGGGAAGCTAGGGGAGGTGCCGGGAGTTACAGAGAAGCGCACCCACAAAGGCTACGTTGAGCTGGTCCTTGATGGAAATACAGCTCCTCAGCAAGTCCTGGAACGATTGGTAAGTCGTGGAATAGTAATCAATCGCTTTGAAGTAGCTACTCCTCCACTTAACGAAATATTCCTGAAGGTGGTGGGTAGAAATCATGAATAAGACGCTTTTGATATTCAGGCATGAATTCCTGCACACGATGAAGAGGAAAGGGTTTGTCATTATGACCCTTATCGTGCCACTCGTAGCCCTCCTGGCTATAGGAGTTTTCCAGCTCGTATCAGGAATTGCCAAGCCGCCGGTGGAAGAAGTAACAATCATTGGATATGTAGATGAGTCCGGTGGATTCCAGCAGTATACCAGCCAGGGAAACATAACGCTGGTTCGCTTTGACACACCGGATGACGCGACTAAAGCGCTGGTCAAGGGCGATATCAAAGAGTATTTCGTCATTCCGCCGGATTATATCTCAACAGGGATGGTTAGCCGGTACACTCTGCAAAGAGAGCTAATGCCACCGGCCGACATTACGACAGCGATTAAGAATTTTCTCTCGAGTAATCTGTTGGCGGGGAAGGTGCCCACGACCACTGTAGCCAGGATTGAAGCACCCTTGAATCTGGTTACCACTAGGCTTACCGCAACCGGTGCCGTGGCTCCGGAGCAAGGCGGATTGGGGAATTTTATCTTTCCAGGTGTTTTTAGTCTTCTACTGGCGCTCTCCATCATTTTATCCTCCACTTATCTGCTGCAAGGGCTTGGTGAGGAGAAAGAGAACCGCCTCATCGAGGTATTGTTGTCCTCCGTTTCCGCCCGGCAATTGCTAACCGGCAAGGTTTTGGGGCTGGGTGTCGCCGGGTTGGCGCAGGTAGTCGTCTGGGTGGTTTCAGCTCCGCTCCTGCTGAACCTGGCTTCCTCATCCATCGGTGGCTTTATCAGCACAATACAATTACCAGCTAACTTCCTTGTTCTGGCTGTAGTGTATTTCATCCTGGGCTACTTGTTGTTCGCCGTGCTTTCGGCAGGTATCGGCGCCATCAGCCCCAATACCCGGGAAGGCCATCAACTGGTCACGATTCTTACACTTCCCTTATTTATACCACTCTGGCTCATGTCTTTACTTATGTGGCGTCCGGACAACCCACTTTGGGTTGTTCTTACCATTTTCCCTATCACAGCTCCTGTGGAAGTGATGTTAAGGCTGGGCGTGAGTGGTATTCCTGCCTGGCAACTGGTTGCCAGTATAGCGGTGCTGGTGTTATCCATCATTGGGGGGCTGTTATTGGCAGCCAAGGTTTTCAGAACTTACTTGCTGATGTATGGCAAGAGACCAAACCTTGGAGAGATTATCCGAAGCCTGAGGAGCGCTTAGCTCAAAGGTAAGACTCTCCTCTTCCAACGTGTATTCCGCAAGGTCTATCTCTTGCTGGGTTGAGGGTTACACAATTTGATCAGTTGTTGAGTTACGACATTGATGCCAAGAAGACTCCCTCTGGGAGTCTTCTTGGGTTAGCGAAATCCAGACAGCGTTCTAGAGGGTCTGTAGTCTCCTTGGGGAATGCGAAGTCTTTCTCTACTGAAATGCCCATAAGCAGCAGTTTGGCGGTAGATTGCAAAGGCGGAAAGGAGACTTTCTGGAAGCAAGGGTTGATTTTTGGCACAGGAAAAATCTATGCTGTGGGGGTGTATGCTTGCGCGAAGCGGAGGGCTTTGTAATGACCAGGGAAGAGATAAAGGAGTTGCTCAACGAGGCAGAGGAAAAGTTTGCCGCGGAAACAAATTTAATACAATTGGAATCAGGGAGAGTGATTTTTGTTGGCGATACCCATGGGGATTTCGAAGCCACGGAGAAAATTATTCATAAGCATCTTAAGACGGGGAATAAGCTAGTTTTCCTTGGGGACTATGTTGATCGTGGACCAGCTTCCCTGGAGAACATTAACTTCTTGCTTCAGCAAAAAGTTGAGCATCCCGATAGTCTTTTCCTCCTCATGGGAAATCATGAAGGCTATGCCGTAGTCAGTTTTCACCCTGCCGATTTCTGGGGAGGGTTGGATGTCGAACTTCGCCAGCGATATAGTGAGGCTCTTTCCAAGCTGCCACTCGCAGTGTCCACGTCAAACGGAATCATTGTCCTGCATGGAGCGCTACCTGACGTGCCAAGCCTGGAAGATATAAACAAGATAAAGCTAGGCAGCGCTGAATGGCATCAGATAACCTGGGGAGACTGGCAAGGAAGGGAAGGGAAATTCCTGGGAATCGATCCCTATACTGGAAGACCTCAATTCGGGCGAGGCTGGTTCGAAGAAATCATGTCACGCTTTGGCAAGAACATCCTGATAAGGTCTCATCAGCCCAATGCTCCTCAAGTGATGTATGGCGGGAGATGTCTCACTATCTTCACCTCCTCGGCCTACAAACATTATGTTCCTGAGCGCACCATAGCCCTGGTTGATTTGGGAAGGGAGGTGAAAGGGGTGGATGATGTAAGGATAGAGATTGTTTAGAGCCCTGCCTCGGCCTTCAGTATTTCAGCCTTATCCGTCCTCTCCCAGGGGAGGTCGAGATCTTCCCTGCCGAAATGGCCATAAACAGCAGTTTGGCGATAAATGGGACGGCGCAGGTCTAGAGTTCTTATGATGGCTTCGGGACGGAAATCGAAATGCTTATGGATGAGCCCCAGGATGGCTTCGTCGGAAACTTTCCCTGTGCCAAATGTTTCTATAGACAAGGATAAAGGACGGGCTTTTCCAATAGTATAGGCAACTTGGAGTTCAAGGTAATCGGCAAGTCCAGCAGCTACGATATTCTTAGCTACATATCTCGCCATATAGCTGGCGGAGCGGTCGACTTTAGTGGGGTCTTTGCCTGAAAAGCAGCCGCCACCATGTCGGCAGGCACTGCCATAACTATCAGCTATGATTTTCCGCCCGGTAAAGCCAGTATCACTTACTGGCCCACCAATAACAAACTGTCCCGCACTGTTAATATAAACTTTAGTTTCGCTATCCCTCAGATTGGCGGGAATGACTTTGTTAATCACCTGCTCTGTGAGGTCATGTTCGATAACGCTACGTTTCACTCCAGGGTCATGCTGAGCACCAAGAACGAGGCAAACAACCCTTTTTGGTATGCCATGGCTGTATTCAATAGTAACCTGTGATTTGCCATCGGGGCGGAGGTAGGGAATAGTTTTGTCTTTCCTTACTTCAGCCAGGCGCCGACATAGCTTGTTTGCTAGTGAGATAGGCAAGGGCATAAGCTCAGGCGTCTCTTTGCAGGCAAAGCCGACCATCATTCCCTGGTCGCCAGCGCCAGTTTTGTCCAGAGTTTCATCGGTTATCTCCCCTGTCCTTGTTTCTAAGGATTGACTAACACCAGCGGCAATATCGCTTGATTGTTCCTTGATGGAGACGAGGATGCCACAAGTTCGATAATCAAAGCCATATTCGGGTTCAGTATAGCCGGCATCTCTGATTACCTGGCGCACACTTTCGGGAATTTCTACATAGCAATCGCAGGTGATCTCGCCCATCACCGTCACCATCCCCATGGCGACAGAGACCTCACAGGCAACACGAGCAAAGGGGTCTTTTCCCAGTATGTTATCAAGGACGGCGTCGGATATCTGGTCACACAGCTTATCCGGGTGCCCTTCAGTGACAGATTCTGAGGTGGCTAAATAAGAATCCAATTGATTAAAGCTATTTGGCATCTCTCCCTCCCTTTCACGGAGAAATCCTAAATTCGAATTTCTAAGCTCTAAACAAATTCAAAGTCCAAATTCCTAAACCTTAGGATTTAGAGTTTAGGATTTCGTATTTCTTGTTATGTGCCTGATTCCCAGCTCTCAAGGTATTTTCTTTGCTCCTTGGTCAAGGAGTCAATAGTGATTCCTATGGAGGAAAGCTTTAGTCGCCCTACCTCCCTATCAATCTCCTCAGGCACAGGATAGACATCTGGCTTTAGCTTCCCTTTCGTTTTGGCAAGATACTCCACACATAGAGCCTGGTTGGCAAAGCTCATGTCCATAACGCTGGCGGGATGTCCCTCAGCGGCTGCCAGGTTGATGAGCCTCCCTTCACCTAATAGGTAAATGCGCCGTCCATCAGCTAGAGTGTACTCATCAACGAAGGGGCGTATTCTTCTTTTTGATTCAGCCAGGCTTTCTAAAGCGGGAATATTTATTTCCACATTGAAGTGACCGCTGTTAGCCAGGATGGCTCCGTCCTTCATCCCTAAGATGTGCGTTTCGTCAATGACATTTATGTTGCCGGTGGTAGTGATGAAGACTTCTCCTATCTGGCATGCCTTGATTAAGGGCATAACTTGATAGCCATCCATGGTTGCTTCCAATGCTGGAATGGGGTTAACCTCGGTAATAATAAGCTGTGCTCCCATCCCCTGAGCCCGCCTGGCTATTCCTTTACCACACCAGCCATAACCGCAAACAACCACCTTTCTCCCCGCCCATAGTATATTGGTAGCCCGGGTAATGCCATCTATAGTGCTCTGCCCCGTGCCGTAGCGGTTGTCAAAGAACCTTTTGGTTTGAGCATCATTTACGGCAATGATGGGGTAACTTAGCTTTCCTGCTCTGGCCATATTTCTCAACCTGATAACACCGGTGGTGGTCTCCTCAGTGCCACCAATTACATTGCCAATAAGTTCAGCATGTTCCTTATGAAGGGTGGAAACCAAATCGGCGCCGTCATCCATGGTAATCTGCGGTTTATGTTCTAAGGCAGTAATGATATGCCTATAATAAGTTTCATTATCCTCTCCCTTTATGGCATTGACCGGAATGCCATAGTCAACCAGAGCAGCAGCCACATCGTCCTGGGTGCTTAAGGGGTTAGAGGCACAGAGGACCAAATCAGCCCCACCTTCCTTCAAAGTTAGCGCCAAATTGGCTGTTTCTGTGGTGATATGAAGGCAGGCGGAAATGCGGATTTCCTTTAGTTGTTTTTCCGTGGCAAATCTTTGCTTTATCAGCTTCGTTACCGGCATTTCCCTGGCAGCCCAATCAATGCGAAGCTTGCCCTCTTCGGCTAAGGTGGGGTCTTTAACATCATAATTCTTCATCTTTCCAATTTACTCCAAATTATAGTTAACCACAAAATTTCTTATAATCCTCCCTCCCCTGGTGGGAGGGAGTTAGAGGGAGGGGGAAATTCACCCTCACCTTAATCCTCTCCCATCAAGGGAGAGGAACCTTGTAAGAACTTATGCAGGGTATTATATTTCTATATCTCATCTCTTGGCTGGGGAGCACTCCATTTTCTTATCACTGAACTGAGCGGCAACCCAATCAGGTATATCCACCATGCCCATAAGGATTGGTTTTTGATGGCAATCGCTTCCCCCGGTCATAATCAGACTGTGCTTCCTGGCAAACTCGATGTAGTGTGCTGCGGTGTTCTCATCATGTCTCGAATGCCAGCACTCGATACCATCAATGTATTCTAGCATATATTCTTCTATAAGCTTCGTTTGTTCAGCCAAATCAGGAGTTATGCTTACCAAAGAAGTTCCATTGGGGTCATTGGGGTGTGCCTGTACCAGTATGCCGCCGGCGTTTCTGATCAATCTCGACGCTTCAGCCAGGGAAAGCGGATACTTGGGGACGTCGCACCTGACCAGATACTTATCGAAAGCTTCTTGCTTGTCCTTCACAATCCTTTTTTCTATCAAGTAGTTTGCTATATGGGGTCGTCCGAATACACCGTCAACGCTATCTTGTATATTCTTGAGGTCTTGCTCAGTGAATCTTTTAATGCCTTCTTTAGCGAACTCAACATTTAGCTTCTCTAAGATTTGACCTGCCCTTTTTTCTCTATGCTCCTTTATCAATTGAAGCTTGCTTTTTAGCTCTTGATTGCCGATATCAAACTGGTATCCCAGGAAATCCAGGGAGATAGCCTTGTCCTTCTCAGGATAAGGGGAGGTGACATTTAATTCCACTCCGGTGATGTAGGATATGCCATACTGTCTTGCCAGAGCGATAGCTCTTTCCTGGCAGTCTATAGAGTCGTGGTCAGTTATGGAGATTAAATCGATATTTCTACTTTTTGCCTCTTGGAAAACCTTTTCGATAGAGAGATTGCCATCCGAGCCGGTCTTGGTATGGATATGTAAATCTATTTGCATCTCTATCTCTGTAACACCTCACTTATTACTCATTGTTATTCTAAGCCCTTCGCAATGACGAAAGAAAGGGGTGTCATTCTGAGTGTAGCGAAGAATCTCAGAGCCCCCTTCACTTCGTTCAGGGTGACAGTAGGAGCTTGCCATTCTGAGCCTTTTGCCTTTCTGTCATTCTGAGAGGTGAGCCGAAGCCCTGAGCATAACGAAGGGACAGCGACCGAAGAATCTCGCTCAAGGGTCAGGGTCACAAACGGGCGCCATCCCACAGTCTTCACATAACGTATTATAAAATCTCTCTCCCTTGAAGGGAGAGGGCAGGTGAGGGTGAATTCCCCCTCCCTCTATCTCCCTCCCGCCAAAGGAGGGAGAATTATAAGGAATTTTGCGGTTAACTATAGCTATCTCTTTTCTATGCCGATGATGTACCAGTCTTGAGGTGGGTCGTGCTGGGTATCAACTGTCAAGTGAATGATACCAAGGTTCGGATTCAGCCGCTTCAGGCCATCCAGGTCTACTTCTTCGAACCTCTTTTTATTGTTGAGGTAGGCTTGTTCGGTCAGGGCGTTTGATTCGTAGTCCTCCTTAGTGCGCCTCAGTATCCGTGCGATGGCAACCTCTTGTGGGCAGTTGGTTTGAAGGATGACGAAGGTCTTATTGTGTTTGGCTGCTATTGCAGCAGCACGCCTTCGCAATGACTGGGTGATGAAAGTGGCATCGAGTATCACACTATCGCCCTTCCTGAGAGTCTCATCTGCCCGCCGGAAAGTTTCATCATAGACCATCATTCGTTTATCCATATTCGAGGCTACCTTCTCACGGAATATGTCCTCACCCTTCAGCACCTCTAGCCTGATCAGGTCGCTACGAAGGACAGGGTAACCTTTAATCTTCGAAATCTCCTCGCTTGTCTCAGTCTTCCAGGTGCCAGGTAGCCCACACGTGATAAGCAGAATGCTAGGCCCCAGCTCACTTTCTATGAATTTCCCAAACGGCTCTCTCAATTTCATCGCCCCCTTCATCAGATATTCTTAGCGTTTCCAGTATATAAGAAGTTTCGGCTAAGCCGAAATTTGGGGGAACTTTAGTTCGCGGCAAAGCCCGTATTAGGTGATGTGCCTGTTTTTCTCAGGTTCATTCTCTCTCAGCAAATGTTCTTTATTTGACGGGTGCATGTTAAAAAGGAAGCAAAATTCGCAAACCCCACTATATTAGAGAGCGCCAATGCTTTTGAGATATTCCTTGAGCTCCGGCACCCTCTCTTCCAGACCTGACAAACCTGTGAAAACATGGAGAGCTAACCGACCCCTGTCACCTGTCTTGAATGGACCATGCTCATATCCTGCCGGGAAAATAAAGTGGCTTCCGGGACCATAGACCTTCCCTTGATATTCACACTCACCCTCCAGCGTATACTGTTGTTCCAAGAGTGGGTGCGCGTGAGGTGGAAATACCGCCCCAGGATCCCATCTACTTAAATAAGCGTGGGCTTTAGTTTCCTTATCCAGTGCTAACATCTTTAATGTTACGCCCGGCAATGTAGTTGATTTGATCCATTCAACGTCTTTCTCATTCACAATGACTTCTGGCATTTTTGTTCCTCCCTTCTTTCGTTGTTAGATTTAGCTCTTCCTGTTGCCTCCAAATTTGACACGCACCCTTATCTAAGTTTTGGGGAATCACTACTATACTTTAACATTTTTGAGGCATGGCGCCTAACAGCCACATAAACGAATTCTGAGTTCGTCTAATTCAACTTATTTTGAGCTATTTTAATATATCATATATACGATTCTGCAAGATTGAAATAGCTCTTGGCCATAGTGTTATCTTTCTTCATTACAATCCCTTGAGCCCAAGTTGCTTGCTAATTAGCCCACAAAAGCTCTCCTTGACTCCTCTTCTTCAGCTATTAAATGATAAGCGTCCCGGATATTCTCTTCCAATTCTTCCAGAGATTCGCCCTGACTAAATATACCTGGAACTTCTTTTAACCTCCCCACATACCACCCTTCATCCACCCAATATTCCAGCGTAAAATGCGAGACTCCAGCTCAGTTTCTATGAATTTCCTGAATGGCTCCTCCAACTTATCACCTCGTTAGTCAGGCATTTGACAATGTATTCAGTGTAAAAGGAAATTCGCCGATAGGCGAATTCGGGCGGAGTGAAGCGTAGTCTTTTACACCGTATTAGCCGAAGTTTACTTACTCAGCTAACTGTCTCCCGATTTTGTCTAAAGATTCTTTTGCTAAGCTAATCCCTAGAGCACGAGCATCTGTAGGCTTTTCTGCCATTCTCTTTTCAAAAGACTTTGGGAAATATTTTTTTTCGAACTCCATCATGGAGCGAAATGCCTGTTTTTTCCTTTTACTTCTATTCATTTCATTCCTCCTTATAGTAGTTTGCGAAGAATTGGGGGTTTAGTTCTGCTTTAAAATAATGTTTTCGCTTAATCCATATAAAGCCATCCCCTTTAGAAATTACAGCGACATCAATTGGCCCTCCTACTGTTTCACTTTTCAGCGTAACTTTTCGTTTGAAAGAAGTTAGGTTTACAAGCGACTCTGCCATTGCTGCAAGTTCATCTTTCGGAAGCATTGAAACGACTCTTGTAACGGGACTAATATAGCTCTCTTTTCTGTGATCTTCCAGCTTTTTTCTAAGGTCTTTAAGTATTTCCTCACCTGTCCCCATCAACTTTTGTTTAAGTTCCTCCTTTTCCTCATCACTGTATCCTCTTATACTATCAATAACTATTCCCGCATAGTCATTGAAAATTTGGGATAGATAACTTTCTTCAACACTCCTATAGAAGGGATCAGCGCCTTCCATAAATGTTGCTACCATCTCCCTTTGAGCAAAGGGAATAATTGAGGCGTTTGTTTTAAAGTCGATTTCTTTAGCTATATACTCTTTGTATTTCAGTTTGTTATTAACTATTACTTCGATATGGAATGACTCAAGTGAAGGAAAAGTATCCTTCTCTCCAAAACCAGCGATTACAACTCCAGAAAAATCCTCTTTTTGAATACCTTCTGGAAATTTTGAAAATAAACTTGCTGCAATTTTCCTTAATTGATCTGAATGACTTTTAGATATGGGCAATTCTTCGAAAACTTCTTGTATTGCTTTATCAATGATTTTTTCATATTTATCAATTATATTCTTATTGTAACCTTTCGGAATGGACGGAATGTTATCAGTTTTTTCCCATCTTTCATAGTGCTCCTTTATTATTTCCGATACCACCTGCCCTACTTCTTCGTCAGTAATTTTGTCCTTTTCATCGATTTCCGAACGAACTTTCTCTATGATTTTATCTTTAACAAAGTGAAAATAAGTGTAGATATAGCTACGCAGATATTCCTCCTGCACAGAATCAGGGAACAGCGGATTACCATTATCCAAAAACCCTACAAAATCTTCAGCATATTCTTTTAACGTGTCAACCTTCTTTCTACCCAAGTTATTCCTATAAAGCTTAATTATTGTCTCCCAAGGAACCCCCATAAAAATAGCATTCCCATAAACCATTATTCCGACGGGATGATATTTGGACAGGGCAAAAAGCTTATTAGCAGAGGTAAAGATTTTCTGACCAGCTTCCCCAATCATTGTAACTGCGCTATCGGATGCGAAGGCTATTGCCTCTTTATTCATTATCGCGATTTCAGCTGTCATCTTTTCTCCTCAATTATACACTTTTTATTAAAGTAAATTTCGCCTAACACCCATATATATGACCTCATCGTTTGCCTAGTCTGATTTATTTTAACTTATTCTGTATATATCACCATATATACGATTCCGCAAGCTGGAAATACTTCTTAGCCGTGGCTAAAACTTTTGCCTTCTCTTTCTCAGCAATGTAGGGGTCATCTAGCTTGAAGCTTTCTACTTTGCCCCTGACATAGGCGCGGTAACACTTGTAGAAGTTGAGCAAACGCAACAGCTCTTCATCCTGGCTTAGCTCCACATAGCTATTGACAAAATGCTTTGAAAGGTCAGCTTGCTGGTAGCGGTCTAAATCCATAGCCAAAAAGGCGACTTCTGAAGCCACATCGGAATATCTGAATCTATCGTTGAACTCAATGCAGTCGTAAATGCAAATATCATCGGTGAAGCAGACGTGAGCAGCATGAAGGTCACCATGGCAGTCTCTTATTCTGCCTTTGCTTACTCGTTTATCGAACAGGCTGCTATTGCTGTTAATGAAATTATTGGTGTAACTTTTAATCTGCTCATATTTTCTCCCTGGAATGGAAACGCCAATATATTTCTCAGTTTGGGAGAAGTTCTCCTCACAGTTTCGGCGGATAGTATCTAATTTGCCAAAAGCAGCAATTTCTGGACTTGTTTGGGCTTTCCGGTGAAAGTCGGCTAGTTTTTCCGCTACTTTGGCTATCATTTCCTTAGTTACCTTGCCTTGCGGCAGGAGTACATCCATCATACGCTCTTGAGGCAATTGCCTCATCTTGACGGCATACTCTATTGCCTTGCCTTTTCCTCCAAGGTAGATTTTGCCTTTTTCTTCCACGATTGGCACTACTGCTAGGTAGACATCGGGGCAGAGGCGTCTATTTAGCTCTAACTCCTGGTGACAGAAGAGGTGGCGTTTCTCCAGGGTGGTGTAATCCAAGTATCCTAGATCCACTGGCTTCTTCACTTTATACACATAGTCACCAGTGAGAAAAATGAAGGACATCTGCGTTTGTACTAGTTCTATCTTTTGCGGCTTACGAGGATAAGCCTCGGGCTTAAGCAGCGCCTCAACAATAGGTGGCAGCTTGCCTTTAGCTAAATTCTTAGTTTTGGGCAGCATTGACTACAAAAGTTGGCTTCCTTCCAATCGGTGTCTGCCAGGCAGTTGGAGAAGTGCATAACGCATTTGGCATTGGGGCAATGTCCTAGACCGAAGGTATGTCCTAGTTCATGAACTATTTCCTTGGTGGCTCTTTGCATGAATAACTTTTTATCGGGTGGCAAGCCGTAATATTCCTGTCTCAATCGGCATAAGGATACAATCGCTGTGCTAGAGCTAATGTCAGCTTCACCAAAAGCGAAATTAAGTCTTGGAACATAAAGGTCAACATCAACTATGCCGACGATTTTCTCATCCCTTTCCTTTTCTGAGGTATTTAGTGAGCCTAGCAAGCTTGAGGAAAGGTATTGTCGTCTTTCAGGATTATAGGCGTGAGCCAAGTAGCTGAAGCCTGTTTTTACTTCTACCGGGCAGTGGAAGATGCAACAAACTTCTTCCCCAAGTTCCTTAACTATTTCATTGTCTACTTCGCCCAATGGTTTAAGCGTGATTTTCACCTGGCAACTATCTCCAGCCAATTTAAGATTTCTCTCAGCGCTTGGTTACGGTTACTCCTGGTTACCACAAGTAATTTAACTTCCGGATGGTGCTTGATTTCATCGGCGAAGGGATTAGGGCTAAGCATGATAGTACCCAGGACTTTTTTCCCGCTGTCTATTACTTGCCATATAGCTTCCTTAAACCGCGGCGATAAAAGTTCCATCTTGCCAATTTCATCAATAACTACTAAATTACATTCCTTCAGCGCTCGATGGATGGCAGAAACGCCAACCTCGTTCAAACTATTAACATCAACTCTGTATTTGCTTACCTGATAGGGGCTAGAGATATTGGTATGTGCCAATATACCATCTTGCCCATCAAGGGTGATTATTCTGAATCCTTGCCTTACTCCGCCACTTCGTATTTCTTCGGTATAAAAACCCCCAGCCCTGATTCTTGTCTTAGCTATGGCTTCCTTGATGAGAGCAGTTTTGCCCGTGCCCGGCTTGCCGGTTAGCAGGAAGACCCTTTTCATTGCTCCTTGGCTAAAGCCATAGCCTTCCTCTTTTCCTTGAGCTTTTTCTGGCGCCAGCGGTGTTTTAGGGCCGCCATTCTTTTCTTCTTATTCATACCCTTTTGGAATAAACAGCAATGAATTTAGCCAATGAGCGGTCATAAGACCTTTCTACTTCATCAGGGAATAGACAGCCGGGGAGCTCACCATATTCCCAGTGATAACGGATGCACTCGCAGCATTTGCCCTTTCGGGAACATGGCTCATAAGTGCAGTTACACCTGGACTTGTTGACCTCAATCTGGCACTCCATTTCGTGTACTCCTATTATAGAGTATATCGCCTCCTTAAATTATGGGATAAATTGGCTAGTAATTCCAGAGCTCGGCATGCTGCTTCAGGTGATAGGGCTGCCAGTCCGCAAGAAGGGGTTAGCAAGCCTTGCCTTAAAATTTGCTTAAAACCGATGCCATTTTGGGTGAAGGTTGCCATGGCCTCTTCCAAGCGGTCACGGAGGCTGGATAGCGATTCCTTAGCTAAAGCCTCTTCATCGTTGGGAATGATTCCCCAGGCAATAGTGCCTCCACGCTGGAGGAAGGATTTTACTTCATTGGGATAGACGCTAAGGGAGGAAGCGTAATTGTAAGCATCGAAGCTAAGGATGTCAGTCGTGGTGCCCAAAAGAACCGGCCAATCGGTATTGCCACAGCAATGCAATCCTTTTATTCCTTTAATTCCCTGGAAAACTTCCTCTAGTAAGGCAGCCACTTTATCTTCAGGGATGGGAGTAAAGACCGAGCCTAAAGAGACTAAATATGGCTCATCAACAAAGATGATGGCATGGTGCGATATTTGGTTTAAAGCGTTTTCTTGCCAGGCGGCTTTTAGTCGCAAGAACTTAGCCGCGACTTCAGCCAAGGTATCATCGTAAAGGATGGCTAAGCCATCCTGACGAGTAACCGTCAGCCCCCAGGTGATAGGGCCGGTTATTTGCCCTTTGACTATTTCCGTCTTTTTTATAGTTGACAGGAAGGCATGAAGTCCGGCAGCATATTCAACGGAAACGCCATATTTACTGGGATTGTCTTCCTCACAGTCAGCATAAATTTGCCCTAGCTCGGTTTCAAAATTTGCCGCTGGCTCGATATGAATTTTATCTCCTTTTGTGATTATCCCGGGGAAGCCTTCGCCGAATTGGAGACACATATTTTCCTTTGGGGAGCGCTTTGGCAACTGAGGCCAGGCGGGGATATCGGGAAGATATTTCATCACAATAGAGCAAGCCTCTTCAGGATCGGTGTGAGGCATGCTGCCGATAGCTGTGGGCAGACAACCAAACTCAAATTTTGCCATTTTCTCGCTTACTTAAAGACTCTATAAAAATTCAGCCATGCGTATAGCATGGACGTGCATGGTGATGCTGGCAACAACGAGTATCCCTCCCGCTACTAAAGGAGGTAAAGCATAGTGCCAATATAGAGAGACAAGCCACGCTATTCCCAATCCAGCAAAGAGGTGGGCAATTGCATTGAAATTAACATGCTCAGCAAAGTAAATAGACCCTCTAGCCCAAAAGTCTTTCATGATTCCTCCTTTTTATTTTATATATTTCCCAATGAGCAACGCTAAATCCTCTTTCGTTTTCTCTGGAATGTATTCGGGCGAAGTAGCTATAGCGTCTTTAAGGGCGGTGGCGCAAGCGCAATCTCGTGATTGTGGTATTGAGGGGATTATTAACTTCAAGATTTTCTTGACAGTATCAACGCCCTTTTGCAGATTAGTCAAAATTATCTCTGTCGTTACCGATTCATAGCTTGGATGCCAGCAATCGTAGTCTGTAACTATGGCCAGTCTGGCATAACATATCTCAGCTTCCCTGGCCAGCTTAGCTTCAGGCAGTGCAGTCATGCCCACAATGTCGGCTCCCCAGCTGCGATAAAGCTGCGATTCCGCCTTGGTGGAAAACTGCGGTCCTTCCATAGCCAGGTAGACGCCGCCTTTATGCACCTTAGCTCCTGCTTTCGTAGCTGCCCTGAATAAGATTTGGCTTAGCACGGGGCAAAAAGGCTCAGCAAAGGCGATGTGAACTGATATCCCGTTGGTAAAGAAAGTGTTATCTCTGCCCTTGGTGCGGTCAATAAACTGGTCTGGAATAACTAAATCCAGGGGTTTTATTTCTTCTTTAAGGCTGCCCACAGCACCCACTGCGATAATCCTCTCCACCCCCAGTGACTTCAAGGCATAGATATTAGCCCTTGCCGGTAGCTCGCTGGGATTGATTCTATGCCCTTTACCATGTCTGGGCAGAAAAGCAACCCTTACCCCTTCAAGCTTACCCAGGATGATACCATCGCTGGGCTCACCAAAAGGGGTCGTTACCTTCGCCTCCTCCACCTCGCTCATCCCCTCTATTTTATAAAGACCGGTTCCACCAATAATTCCTATTTTTGCTTCAGGCATTAATAGCCCTCCTTAATTTATCAACTTTAACCTGAAAGCCTTGGAAGCTCTTCCACGCTCAAACCAGCTTGACGCAGGATGGCTTCTGCTGTTTCTTCAGGTAAGTTGTCACAATGATGAGACATGCTAGTTCGAAGGCGTGTTTGGTGATTCCACCATATTTCATGACTTCCTTTTGCCTGGCGATCAAAAACAAAACCGGCTCGCCTCAACTTACGAATGACTTCGTCTGCGCTGAAACCAGCCGGCCTTCCCATCAGGATACGCTTACTGGGATATGAACTTCGCCGCTTGCTGGAGTAGCAACCTGTAGTTTAGGCGGAAGCTCGTCACCGTGCTCTAAATAGGACTCAATAAGCTTACGAGCCACATCCTGTGCAATCTCCAGAGTTTCTGCGGCAGTTCGCCCCTGAGCTACTAGCCCAGGCAACTCCTCACTGGTAGCCAAGAATCCCCCTTCGGGCAGGGGTTCCAAGTGAATCTCCAGGAGTATTTCCTTCATGCATTATCCTCCGATAGCTACCGCTTAAGTAGTATACCATATAGCGGGGATACCATGCCTTTTCACCATACGCAGTTACATTTAATCCTTCTATAATCCAGCCCTAGCTTTGCCCACATTGCCAAGGTTTCTTTTTAAAGGACTGCTTCTTTATCTACGCTTGTATGAAGATGCTTTGGCTCGTGGTGTATTGTATCGAAATAAAATGTCACTGAAGAGAGAAATTTGACAAATATCTAACATTTGAGTAATATTAATAATTAGTGTAAAAAGCTCCTGGGGTTCGGTTGGTCATCCGAAGAGGATGGCAGCGTCTGTAGAGGCGTGGGATCCTACCGCCGGGAGCTAATTTTTATAGGTTATTTAGCCATTTGTATGTCCCTGATAATAATTGTGGAATCAGACCAGTTTTGTGGGGCATGAACTTTATTCCATAGCCAAATACTTTACTACCTCGTCTGTATAGCTTGCCTTGAAGCGCTAGCAAGTATGATTCTTCAATCACACCATATTTAAACTCTATGGCATTCTGAACTGCGCCACAAACAGAATCCGCAAGTTGTAGCAAGTTAGACTGTGTTTTGGCTTTGGGCTGTACTCCTAAGATGCAACCTTTTCTGATTTCGCAGTCTGGCTGACTCTGAATGTAGTTTAAATAGCCATTTAGCTCCTCATATTTAATTCCAGCCTTGTTTTCAGGATACAGTCTTACTTTGCCGCCTTTATCATCGCAGTACCAAGTAATGCGTTCTACTAACCGCCTGAATGTATAGAAATATAACCTTCTACCCTTCAATTTCGGGCTGGTATTAACAATATCATGGTGTTGTGTATCAACTAACACTGAGCAGATAGAAAAGTCATTATTGGCTAATTCCTCGACTACAACCTTTTTTCTTGGATGACTGAGTTTTGACCAATGGAGGACTTTATTGCTACCAAGGTTGATACGCTGTTTTATTCGCTGATAAGTATACCCTAACGCAGTAGCCTCTTCTTGGCTAGCAATCAGGGCAGTGATAACAAACCACTTTGTCCCCTTCCCTCCTACACCTTCGTCCCCAGCTTCATCTATATAAGCATGAAATTCTGTCATTTTTACCAAGGTCAGTTATGTGCATTAGCTCAACTAACATAGCAGAGTTCTCTTATTAACCTTGGCGCCCCTTTCAGCTTCTTTTATTTCTTCTGCATCAGCTTATCAACAGGCTTGCCTCTGAGTGTTACCCGTCTAACGCTACGGCCGTATGACTTGCCTAATTCGGAGGATATACCGATTCGCTTGCCTTTAAGCATCTTTGTTAACCGTGTTTTGGCTGCTTTGCCACCATACTCACCTAATTCTGGAGCATCATAGCCTGCTATTCTGATTCTTGCCCCCCTTTTTATGACAATAGTATCCCCATCTATGACTTTTTTGACTTTTGCTGTTGCCATACTTCGCCTCCTAAACAAAATAGGTATATCTTGGTAATTTCATTTGCTAACCTCTTGCCAGAGTTGGTGGAGGAGGCGCTGGCGAAGTCTGGGGTCAAGAATGGAGCCGAAGTAATCCTCAAAGATTCCATCTGTTTTTTGCTTTAAGTTCTCCAATTCGGGGATAATCTCCTTGACATAATCTTTATCTTTGGGCATTTTGACTCGCTGTAGAATACTTATGCTTTATTTCCCTAGTATCATTCTTTCCGCCTTTTCCCTTGCCTCTTTAATAACCTTCTCAGCTTGGGAATGAAGTTGCTCAGCTTCCTTCCGGTGACACTTTATTTCTTCAGCAATGTGGCTTTGGTCTTCTCGTGGGGGAAGAGGAACCGTGATTTGTTTAACTGCCTCGGCAACAATTCCTTTCTGGGCTGCACCGCTTATCAGTCTTTGAATTTGCTTTTGCCCAAGGCTGCTATACAAAAAGGCAAAGAGATAATAAGGATCAATATCTTCCTTTGGTACAATTCGGAATACGTGCTCGTTAATGCAAGCTTCCTTGTACAGGAAATCCTCTTCTATCATAGCGACCTTGCCTGTGGTAGCTCCATCTTTAACTATTAAGATGTCAGAGGGTTGTAGGTGGGCAGAAGTCAATTTGTCGAAAAATTCCTTAGGCACATATTTTACTTCACTGAAATCGAAGCTGCCATGAGTGTTGATATGTTCTCCGCCGAGACTAGGAATCCCTTCTCCGATATGCTTCACGCCACCCTTGGGTCTTTGACCACTGGCAATAAGCTTTATTAGCTTCCCCAAAGGCTCAGTTGGATAGTTGCTTGCTCTAAGGCTTTCTACAAAATCAGTGTATATGGAGTGATGATGAAAGGGATCGAGCCTTCTATTTTTGACATTTTCAAGCCTTGCTACAAAGCTTCTGCTTTCTTTCACTCGTGGTGCACTAATACCGAGCTGCTTAAGTAAGTAAGGCTCGATGGAATTGCGGAGTTCCTTTGCTTTGGCAAGTTTTTCTCTTCGCTCTCTGTAGGCCTCTTCCATGATATTGGCAATATCGTCTTGGATTTCACGAGGGGGAAGGGGGATTTTGACGGTAGACACCTCCCCAAGATTTATATTGAGCTGAACAGCTCCATTTGCTATCCTCTCTGATTGAAGATGCCCCAGTGAAGTATTTAGGAAAGTCACTACATAAAAGGGGTTGATGCTTTCAATTAACCTGATCTTTGCTAAGGCTTGGTTACTGTTACAGCCATCGAGATCATCAGGTACCACGGTCGAAACACCGATAGTTCCTGCCATTGAAAGTAATATATCGTTTCTCTTCACCCTTGATTTATAGAGAATGTCATGAACTTCGCGAGTTATAAATTTGAGGCTTTCTCTATTTATTCCAGTTTCCTCTATGTTTTGGACACGAATAAAAGGAATCCCGCTCTCAACAAAAGTTATATAATTGCATAGAGAGTATGCTCCAAAGCTGAAAATCTTTTGAGAAATCTGCCCGAGCGATTTTATAGGGTATTTGCAAGCTTTTAATTTAGTTTCAACTTCCAAGAATCGAGGCTCATAATAATAAGGATCGAAGCGCTTTTCATCCAATTGTTCCTTTTCCACCACAAAGGCGGGATTAAACTCCCTTTTACCTTGTAGAAATTCCTTGTATTCTCCTAAAATCTCTGGCAGTTCATTCTTGTCTGGTCTACTGGTAGCATCATAGCCTATATGCTCAGCAATGGACATAAAAATGGGATAATTTCCTATTTCTTCACCAGCAAATCTCTTCTTTTGCAAGAAGAGGAGGCTAGCTTTCACTCCAGCGCCTACTGGGACAAAGGCGGTTTGGGGCAGAGATATAACAGCGAGAATCCTTGCTTTCCTTTCAATAAAGTCTCTCACATATTGGAGGCTGGAATTAGTGAGTATGCCGTCGGGGAGCACGATGCCCATCCTGCCACCTTGCCTCAAGAAATCTAGGCAACGCTCGATAAATAAAATCTCCGTCCTTTGACTCTTTCTTTTCCTCTGTTTGCTTCCTAGCTCATACTGCTTCAATACTTCCTCATCGCTAACCTTTGCTCCAAAGGGAGGATTGGTAAGGAGAAAGGTATATTTTCCCAGCTTTATATCTCTTTTTGGATTAAATAGCTTTGGATCGCCTAAGGAATCATCATTTTCAATGTTAGTATGTCCATCCTCATGGATGACCATGTCCATCATAGCGATTCGGGCGATTCGGTCATTGATTTCAATGCCAAAGATATTCTGGATAGGGAAGTACCAATATATTTCGTTAATGGCTCTCTTATCTCCAGCGTAGTCTATCTCTGCCTTTTTCCTCACTCTATCCATAGCGTAAAGGAGAAATCCGCCTGAGCCACAAGCAGGGTCAAGGCAAATGTCATCTTTAGCCGGCTCAAGCATATCAACCATAAATTCAACTATTTCTCTTCTAGTGAAGTATTGACCATATTCACCTCTAAAGAGCATACCAAGGAACTTTTCAAATGCTCTTCCTTTAACATCGAGGTCAGTTCTAGAAAAGGATAAATCTTGTAATATCTCTATTAGTCTGAAGACCAGTCGGTCGGGAAGTTCTATCTTGCCTTTAAATACATCTGGCTCTTTGTCTTGTACTTCGGCATATATTTCCTTTATCCTTCGAGCAACATTCCTTTGCTCTTCGTGAGTACCTATTTGGAACCTATAATATCCCCCGTTTTTGGTGAATCTCTCATCAAAAATTTTGGTGAACATTAACTTGCTCATTTCGTCGAAGGCAATGGCAGGGTCTCTTTTCCCACCCTCCCAAATTTCATCGTGGCAAAGCTGGAATTTTTGCTGTAGTTCGTTAAAGTTAGCAGCCTTCAAATCCCATTCTGTGTCACCCTTTTTGTATTTAAACTCAGGCTCTTTGCCATAGGCTATGGGTATATCTGCAATTCGGTGTTTTTCTAGTTCTTCTAGAGGCGGCTTTTCATAAACATCGTAGGCTAATCTTAGGCTCCCACAGGCAAGCAGAAGGTATTGTGCATCAAGAAGTGTTGCATTACCTAGTCCTTCTCTTTTTGCCTCTTCAATCTTCCTTTCGGTTTCCTCAGCCTTTGCTTCCACGACGATAAAACATTTATTCCAAACTTTTTCGTAAACTACTATATCCGCAGGAAGCTTTGGCTCTCGTCTGGGTGGCTCGATTTCGGTATCAATCCTATCTGCTGGATATTTATACCTTTCTATTAACTCTAAGTAAACTTGAGCCCTTATTGTTTCCTCGGGGTCTTTAAAGCTGTAGCTTTTTCCTGCGGCATTATAGGTAATCCGACCTTGATCTTTGCTGATAGTTATATAACCTTTCGATTGACCTATATCTAGGAGATCTTCTTCAGGTTTAACTATCAGTCTTTCAACCTTGGGCTTATATTCATTTTCCATTTTTTAGACCCTTAAATTACTCTACCTCAAACGTATTTACTGCTTTTATCTCCTCAAATATGGCAAAGTCACATTCGTTCACAGTATAAATCGTAGTTACTCCATTATCCAGCATGGTGGCTACTGTATAAGCTCCCGCAGCTTGGCTACATAGTCATTAAACATTTCTCCGTAAGCCTTCTCATGCTTGGAGATGAAGTCCTTCCACTGCGGGCTGTTTTTGATGTTGGCCTCCAATGAGCTCTCAATGTCAATCTTCAAACCTTGCTTTATCGCCTGTTCAGTTATTGCCTTGAACTGAGGTTCTATGCTTGCTTTGAGCTGCTCGTATGCTTGCTCTTTGGTCTGGGTGTATTTCTGACGCAGGGCTTCAATCGAATTCAGGACCAGCTCTATGTTGGAGTATTTCCCCTCGCCTTTTATCGTCTCTATAGCTAGAATAGCGCTGCGGCGTTGCTCAAAATCCTCCTGACCCATTTGCAAACGAAGCGTATCTACCAGCTTGATCTGGGCCTCTTTTACGATAGATTCACTGCACTGCTCCTTAAGGGATTTCAGCTCTATCCATAGGTCCTCGGAGCTTACATCGCCTTTGAAGTATTGAGAGAGCAAAGAGTCAAGTTCGCTTGACCGCCTCATCCTCTCTTTTTCCTCTGGCGATAGAGCACCTATTCTAGCCAGTCTTTCCCTTGCCAGCGGAGAAAGCTCCATCTTACGACCTCTTAGCCAGCGCCCTCTTATTCTTTCTTCCCGCTGCCTTTCTTCCGGAAAGGCGGTTTTGCCGGCACTTGCATGGTATAGCCAGTTTTCGAGGCGAAGGTGGAAATCAGTTTTTCTCCCTTGGTGCCGCAATCGGGGCAAGGAGCAGGCTTGTCAAAATCAGCTATAGGTCTTTTAACCTCAAACTCCTTCTCGCATTTGGGAC